>OQWI01000490.1_pt1 | contig 18211 bp, 17 predicted proteins | sample 1691551 | NCBI WGS metagenome assembly OQWI01 (sample SAMN03418259, study PRJEB22391) | human gut metagenome | biome: human-gut; feature: organic feature; material: feces | host: Homo sapiens | place: Tanzania | collected 2013-01
AATGCCGTTGCACTTTTTGGCAGTTTTGACGAAAATATTAAACTGATTGAAAAAGAATTTACGGTAAAGGTTGTCAGTCGTGACAGCGAGCTTAAAATAGACGGAGAAGCTGAAAATGTATCTAAAGCCGGTAAGGTAATAGACAGCCTTTTACAGCTTATTAACAGAGGAGAAGCGCTTTCCGAGCAGAATGTACGCTATTGTATTTCGCTCGTCAACGAAGGAAGCGAAGATAAGATTGAACAGCTTGCGGGCGACTGTATTTGTATTACTTCAAAAGGTAAACCGATTAAACCTAAAACCATAGGTCAGAAAAAATATTGTACAACTATTGCGAATAACACAATAACTATAGGTGTAGGACCTGCCGGTACAGGTAAGACTTACCTTGCGGTTGCTATGGCAGTAACGGCTTTTCGCAGTAAGATTGTAAATAGAATTATTCTTACAAGACCTGCGGTTGAGGCGGGTGAGAAGTTGGGATTTTTGCCCGGCGATTTGCAAAGCAAAGTTGACCCGTACTTAAGACCTTTATATGACGCTTTGTTTGATATGCTCGGTGCCGAAACCTATCAAAAGTATGTCGAGCGTGGCAATATTGAGGTTGCGCCTCTTGCTTATATGCGAGGCAGAACTCTTGATGACAGCTTTATAATTCTTGATGAGGCACAGAACACCACTTGCGAGCAGATGAAAATGTTTTTAACAAGACTCGGCTTTAACTCAAAAATGGTAATCACAGGCGATATTACCCAGATCGACTTACCGAGGGGTGCTAAAAGCGGTCTTAAGGATTGTATAAAAATCCTTAAAAATATTGACGGCATAGGTTGCTGCCGCTTTGACGAAAAAGATGTTGTGCGTCATAAACTTGTTCAGGATATTATTAAAGCCTATGCAAAGTATGAGAACACGAGAGATCGTGACTGATAAACAAATTTAATTTATTTTAATAAATTGAAAAATAATACGGAAGGATTTGAGCAAAATGCCAGATAACAAAATCAGAGTAGTAATCACAAACAAACAAAAAGCTGTTAAAATTCCAACAGGTATCCGAATGCTTGTAAGACGCTGCTGTAACGCCGTATTAAAACTTGAAAAATTTGAAGGACCGGCTGAAATCAGCGTAACATTTGTTGATAATGCACAGATTAAGGAGCTTAACAAGCAGTACAGAGATAAAGACATTGAAACTGATGTACTATCTTTCCCAATGGGTGAAAACGGTGTGTATGACAAAGATATTGAAACAGGCGCACAGATTCTCGGCGATGTTGTAATTTCTATGGAAAAAGCAAGAGATCAGGCAGAGCTTTACGGCCACAGTTTCCAGCGTGAGGTAGGTTATCTTACAGCACACAGTGTACTTCATCTTCTCGGTTATGACCATATTGATAATATGGAGAGAGTTCGTATGCGTGAGAAAGAGGAGCTTATTATGGAGCAGCTTGGACTTCCTGCATCTTCAAGTTACATAGTTGATGACGATATGGCTTGATTAAACTATGAAGAAACAGATTTTCGGTTTTAAATGTGCGTTTAAAGGAATTATAAGAACAATAAACAGCGAGTCGCATATGAGATTTCATATTGTGGCAGGAATTTATGTTATGCTGTTTTCAATGTTTTATTCCTTTTCGCCTACGCAATACGCTGTACTTGTTTTGCTGATAACTTCGGTTATGGCGCTTGAAACGGTCAATACCTGCGTAGAGGATTTGTGCGGTCTTGTTGCCGACAGATACGAACCTCTTGTTAAGTTTGCCAAGGATGCGGCTGCCGGAGCAGTGCTTATTGTGGCTATGGGTGCAGTGGCGATTGCGTGTATATTTTTTCTTGATTTTAATGTAATAGGCAGAATATTTACCTTTTTTGCCGAAAATTTGCTTTACCTTATATTTCTTTTGATTTCTGCGGTGATTTTAGCATTTTTTGTTGTGCTTGGTCCTGTGGGAATTAAAGAAAAATTTATAAAATTAAAAAACAGACATTTAACAAAGGGGTAATGCATTTTGCTTGCCCCTAATTTTTTAAAACGGAGAAATTTATGAATACAAATGATAAATCAGCTTTTATTGCCATAGTCGGCAGACCGAATGTCGGTAAAAGCTCAATATTAAACAGACTTCTCGGCACGAAAATTGCAATTGTGTCAAGCAAACCCCAGACTACAAGAAACAGAATTACAGGTGTTCTTACAGAGGGCGAGTATCAGCTTGTTTTCTTTGATACACCGGGTATGCACAAGCCGAAAAATTCACTTGGCAAGTATATGGTTCGTTCCGTAAACGAGTCTGTCGGAGGCGTTGACTGCTGTATGCTCGTTGTTGAGGCGGATAAAAGCCCCGTACAGACCGAACTTGACTTTATTGATAAATTTAAGGCTCTCGGTATGCCCGCAATCCTTGTTATCAATAAAATTGATATGATTAAGGATAAAGAAATTCTGATGAAGCAAATTCTTGAATACAGCAAGCTATACGATTTTGAGGCTATTGTTCCTGTCAGCGCAAGTGACGGCAACGGTATGAACGAATTGCTTGAAGAGCTTAAAAAGCAGGCAAGCGAGGGAGGCCATTTCTTTGAAGACGATACCCTTACAGACCAGCCCGAAAGAGTTATTGCCTCTGAAATTATCAGAGAGAAAATCTTAAGACTTTGCAATGCCGAAATTCCGCACGGTACAGCCGTTGTTATTGAAAAGATGAAAACAAGGGAGAATGGCATACTTGACATTGACGCTACAATTTTCTGCGAAAAAGAGTCGCATAAGCGTATTCTTATCGGCAAAAACGGTGCAATGCTAAAGAAAATCAGCACATTTGCAAGACAGGATATGGAAAGATTTTTTGATTGCAAGGTGTTCTTGCAGGTGTGGATAAAGGTAAAAGAGGATTGGAGAAACCGTGCGCAGCTTTTGCAGAACTTTGGCTTTGACGAAAGTAATTTTGACTGATGAGCATATATATAAAATTAGCGGATTTTGCAGATTGCCAAAAAATTTGTGATATGCAAAGAATAGCTTTTTATGATATTTTAACAAGGTATCGTGATTATGATACAAACCCTGCTTGTGAAACGGTAGAAGTAATACAGAACAAATTTCGGCAACCTTTTACAAAATATTATTTTATTATGAAAGATGAAGAAATAATAGGTGCTGTAAGGATTGTTGAAATTGATAAAAGCACAAGGCGAATTTCACCTTTGTTTATACTTCCGCAATTTCAAAATTACGGTTATGCACAGCTTGCTTTGAAGTGCATTGAGGAAGCTTATAAAAATATCAGTTGCTTTACACTTGATACCATAAAGCAAGAGAAAAAATTGTGCTATTTATATGAAAAGCTCGGATATTTGAGAACAGGCAAAGAAGAACAGCTGCATGATAATATGACTATTGTTTTTTATGAGAAAAAATTCCAAAAAATACAGTTGTAATAATTTTCATAATATAAATTCGTTCATTTGTGAAACACTACAATCGGAGGTGTTTTTTATGGATGAATGGTATATGTGGAATGCATTTTTTACAACAGGCAATGTGCTCGATTATTTAAGGTATAAAAGTATTCAGGATACCAAAGATTTGGGCGCAGATACAATTCTCAGGGAGGAAACCGATGAAATTCCAGACGATGGGGCTGATAGTGAAAGAGCAAAATATAGGTGAACAGGATAAACTCGTTCACGCTCTGACCGCAACCAACGGCATTATCAAGGCTTTTGTCCGTGACGCTAAAAATATTAAAAATCCATCGGCAGTTGCGCAATAATGGCAGCAGTGCTGTACCTGGCATCTAAGATACCGTCCTTCATGGGACTTTCTCTGCCAACCTGGCTCACCCTGTGCCTCAACACGGTACTTCTCGCCATCTACTGTCTGCCGTTAGGAATGAAATTCATCAAATCAAGAAGAAGAAGAATATGAAAAGGATTATCTTAATCGGACTCTGCATCGCAGGTGCAGCTGTCCTTGTAAGCGGATGCGGCTCCAAAAAAGCGAAGGAAGCCCAGCAGAAGGCCGAGCAGGCACTCGCAGATTCTTTGGCAGCCGTTGCAGCAGAACAGTCCAAAGCCGTTCAGGCAAGAATCGACGCCTTGCCGGAAGAACCGGTTTTCGACATCATCACAAATATGGGCACCATCAAGGTAAAGCTTTACTCCGGGACCCCAAAGCATCGTGAGAACTTTGCAAAACTTGCTTTCAGCAAATATTACGATGGAATCATCTTCCACAGAGTAATCAACGGGTTCATGATTCAGGGAGGCGATCCGCTCACAAAAGATATTTATGCCGATCCGGCAAAATATGGAACCGGCGGTCCGGATTATACCATCCCGGCAGAGTTTGTACCGGAATACACCCACAAGAAAGGCGCATTGGCAGCAGCAAGGCGCGGAGATGCAGCCAACCCTCTCAAAGAGTCTTCAGGCTCACAGTTCTACATCGTGCAGAACGAGAGCACCTGCGCACAGCTTGACGGCAACTATACGGTGTTCGGGCAGACGGTGGAAGGATTTGATGTCATCGACAAGATTGCAGCAGTGGAGACCAACAATCGCGACTGTCCTGTGACACCGGTCAAGATTATCACTATTACCCTTGACGAGAATCAATAATCGAATGAATAATTTTAAACCTGATTACATTGGCACAGCTTTTGTAATTAACTATAGCGAATAGTTTTTTCATAGGTTTAATTTTAGGTTAGAATTGCTGTTAGGAGACGCTGGGAAGCGTCTCCTAACTTATTTAGTGTGTCACGCCCCTCTTATAATAAAGCAGCCGGGTGAAAAGAACTTTCATCCGGCCGTCTTCTATATATCGAAGAAGTCTAAAACTAGAACACTTCTTCTACTGTCTCATTTTCCTCCTGCACAGGAGCCGGCACTTCTGCGAGGGCGCTCTTCGCGGAAATCGCGGCGCTCGCCACGGTCCTTGCGCTCTCCCCTTCTGTCTCCACGCTCGCCGCCACGACGCTCGTCACGTCCGCCTCTGCGGTCATCCCTTCTGTCTCCGCGCTCCGGACGAGGACGGCGCTCCGGCTCCACATAGCCTTCAGGCTTCTCTGTAAGAGCTCTCATTGAAAGACGCATCTTCCCGGTCTTAGGGTCAATCTCAAGAAGTTTGACATCCACTTCGTCGCCTACATGAAGCACATCCTCCACCTTGTCTGTCTTGGTCCAGGCAATCTCGGAAACATGAAGAAGTCCTTCCTTACCAGGGAGAATCTCTACGAATGCTCCGAACTCAAGTATGGAAACCACCTTTCCGTGGTATGTTTCACCTACCTCAGGAACGGCAATGATACCCTTGATCCAGTCGATAGCCTTCTGCATATTGTCCTTGTTGTCAGATGCGATATCAACAACACCCTCGGTGATATTGGTACCTGGAACAGGCTGCTCATCAATGGTAATGGTTGTACCTGTCTCCTTCTGAATCTTCTGTATGGTCTCACCTCCCTTACCGATAATGGCACCGATAAACTCGGCAGGAACCCTCATCTGCTCAATGCGAGGTACAAATGGCTTGTAATCCTCACGTGGCTCGCTGATGGTCTTCATCATTTCTCCCATGATATGGAGACGTCCCTGACGAGCCTGCTCAAGGGCTTTCTCAAGCACGTCATAAGAAAGGCCGTCCACCTTGATATCCATCTGAGTGGCGGTGATACCGTCTTTTGTTCCGGTCACCTTGAAGTCCATATCACCAAGATGGTCCTCATCTCCGAGGATATCCGTAAGGATGGCATAGCGGTCATTAGGGCATGTCTCATCCGTAATAAGACCCATGGCCACACCGGCAACAGGTTTCTTGATCTTCACACCGGCATCCATAAGCGCAAGGCAGCCGCCGCACACTGAAGCCATGGAAGAAGAACCATTGGACTCAAGAATGTCTGAAACGACGCGAACTGCGTATGGATTCTCAGGAGCGAGCGGAACTACAGGCTTGAGGGCGCGGAGAGCAAGGTTTCCGTGACCAATCTCACGACGGCCTACACCCCTCTGAGACTTGGCCTCTCCGGTAGCAAACGGAGGGAAGTTATAGTGAAGGACAAACTGCTGGTCGTCCTGGATAAGAACTTCGTCTGTCTCTTTCATATCCATCTTGGTACCGAGAGTAACGGTAGCGAGGGACTGGGTCTCTCCGCGGGTGAATATGGCGGAACCATGGGCACAAGGAAGGTAATTGACCTCACACCAGATAGGGCGAACTTCATTGCATACACGTCCGTCAAGACGGATTCCTTCGTCGAGAATAAGGTTACGCATAGCCTCTTTCTCTTCTGCATGGTAATATCTCTCTACGAGCGGAGTCTTCTCCTCAAGCTCCTCTTCAGGAATAGTGGCAAGGAACTCTTCCTTGATGGAAGCAAAGCCCTCTTCACGCTCTTTCTTAGGCTTGGCGGCCTTGGCGAGAGCATAGCATTTGTCGTAGCAGAACTCGTGAACGGCCTTCTTCAACTCTTCATCCTCTACATCATGAGGATAGTCACGCTTGTTCACGTCAGTTCCAAGGTCATGCATAAGCTCCTTCTGCACCTGACAATGTCTCTTGATCTCCTCGTGGGCAAACTTGATGGCCTCAAGCATATCGTGCTCGCTGACCTCGTTCATCTCACCCTCGACCATCATGATATTCTCCTCGGTGGCGGCAACCATGAGTTCCAGGTCGGAATCTTTCATCTGAGAGAAACTAGGGTTGATCACAAATTCACCGTTAATCCTGCTTACACGTACCTCTGAAATAGGACCTCCGAACGGAAGATCAGAAGTAGCCAGCGCACAAGAAGCGGCAAGTCCTGCCAGAGCATCCGGCTGGATATCCTTCTCAGCTGAAATAAGAGTTACATTCACGAACACCTCAAGATGAAAATCATCCGGCCAGAGAGGACGGATAGGTCTGTCTATAAGTCTTGATACGAGAATCTCGTAATCACTTGACTTACCTTCTCTCTTCATGAATCCGCCCGGGAACCGGCCTGCGGCATAAAACTTCTCCTTGTAATCTACTGTAAGCGGCATGAAATCCGTGCCTTCCTTAACTTCTGTGGCTGCTGTCACCGTGGCAAGCAGCATCGTACCGCCCATCTTTACGACAGCGGAACCGGCGGCCTGCTTGGCCAGTTTGCCGGTCTCAATCTCAATCACGCGGCCATCCGCGAGCTGGATTTTCTTGTTGATGATGTTCATTACTGTTTTTCTTTACGTCCAATATCGTATAAAATACTTATATCCGAAAAAGGGATGGCTTCCTTAAGAAACCATCCCTGGATCTTTCCTATCTTGATTATCGACGGAGACCGAGCTCCTTAACGATACTTCTGTATCTCTCAATGTCAACCTTCTGGAGGTAATCCAGAATCTGACGTCTCTTACCAACAAGACGGAGAAGTGAACGACGGGTGACAACATCCTTCTTGTTCTGCTTCACATGCTCGGTAAGGTGAGCGATACGGTAGGAAAATAAAGCAACTTGACTCTCAGGAGAGCCGGTGTCCTTATTAGACTTTCCGTACTTCGCGAAAATCTCTTGCTTCTTCTCAGGCATCAAATATTCAGCCATTGCAGCAAAAAATTAAAGTTAATATTTCAAAACCTCTCCCCTCTATTTGGAAAGAGCCTGCAAATTTACAAAAAATTCTAAATCAAACAAATAAGAAAGAGAAATAAATGACTACCATTTGTCATAATGTATCTTCTCCGGGGCCCATTTGTCCTTAGGGAACGTCGTTTCCGCAGGAAAACCTATAGGAATCACACAGAAAGGACTGACTCCGGCAGGTATTCCAAGGACATTCCGTACCACGGCACTGCGTTCCTCATCCGATGCCGCAGTCCATACGGCACCAAGTCCAAGAGCCTCCGCCGCAAGAAGCAGATTCTCCGTAGCGGCAGCCGCATCCTGCTGCCAGAACTGATTCTCCACCCGCGTACCGTCAGACAGCACGATATGACTGTGAGCGCACACCACCACGGCAAGAGGAGCGCCAAAAAGCATTTTTGCATGTTTGAGTCCCCCGGCGAGCGAATCAAGCACTGCGCGACTACGCACCACCACAAACTCCCACGGCTGCCTGTTCTTGGCCGAAGGTGCAGCCATGGCCGCTCTTAGAAGTTTATCCACCAATTCGTCAGTTACGGGCCTGTCTGAATAATTCCGGACGCTGCGACGGGATGCTATGGTATCAAGAACAACCTGCACCCTGTCCGTAGTAGCCCAATCAGTTACAAATTTGTTCATAATATTATTGTTTTAGGGTTTCAATTCTGTCTATAGGGTCCAATCCCCAACTGCGCAGCAGAGAATTATACCTGTCAATCACCTCATCCACACAATCTTCCCACGACCTGACTATGCTTCTGGAAGCCTGTATCCCTGTGCGGTGCACACGTGCAGGATCGGCAACAAGCTTACGCAGCAACTCCGCCATTTTCTCAGGGTCATTATCGACAAGGAAACCATCTGCTCCATCGGTAATAATCTGAGAAGCGGTAGAGCCCTTAGCCATCACCGCAGGAGTATGAAGAGCCGCGGCTTCGCGTACCACCAACGGTGCATTGTCATACAATGACGGGAAAAGGAACAAATCCGAAGCGGCATAATAATCCTTAAGTTTCTCCCGGTCCGTGATGGTACCCACAAAAGTAACTTTGGAATCAAGCCCTCTTTCAGACACCAGAGACTTCATCTCCTGCGCGGCATATCCATTGCCTATGAAGTACATCCTGAAAGGAACATCCGGCAACAACGCCAATGCTTCTATCACAAGTTTGGGATTCTTCTCCCAAATATGCTGTCCTACAAAGAGCATCACAAACTCTTCCGGTCGGATACCGAGCCTGTTTCGCGCATCCGCAAAATACTTGTCCGGATAGTCGGCCACAAGATCTGACCCGTTGTCCATGACCTCTACCTTGCCTTTGTAACCATATTCCCTTATGACATCCACCACGGACTCCTGCGGCACCCATACCATATCGGCACGCTCATAGAATCCGACAACGAGCTTAATCATGGCTTTCACCGCAGGCTCGGGCAGCACTCTCGCGAAATCGTCCCTGTACTTTGAATGGAACGTCGCCACCAATGGTATTTTCTGTAAACGGGCAATCCTCATAGCCGCCAGCCCCGAAGTAAAAGGACAGTGCGCGTGCACTATCTTGAACTTGATACGGGATATTTTGGCGAGGAAAACAGGATCAATTTCCGCAATGCCGGTCACGTACGGAGGCCGTTTCGGAATCGGAACGGAGAAATAATCCAGAACCTTATAATCGAGTTTTGAGTAGTCTGCTTTAGGCACATTAGGTGTAACCACCACTGTCTCCCCCACTTTCTTCTGCATCCACTCGGCATAGTTTTGCATGCATACCGACACTCCGTCCATCACAGGAGGGAAGCAGTCGCAGAACAGGCCCACATTGGCCTTTTCAATACTGAACAGAGAAGAAAGATCCATAGACTATTTACATATAGTGATTATAGTTACCACACCGCAGAGCTGAAGCGCCGCCAATACGATAAGGACAAGCACAACTGCCGCCAGTATCCATTTCCAGGCACAGGATTTCTGTTTGTCAGGATCGAATATTTTGAGCTTCGGATACTTGGCCACAGCCGTGAGTTTGGCTCCGAATACGATATTGACAAGCACCTTGGAGTTGATGGCCCAACCATTGGCATTAAGTACCGGGCCGAGATTACGCTTGCGAAGCTTGCTCCATGCAATAAAGCATGAAGGTCCGGAAATCACCAGCATCAGCACAAACACAATCAGCAGGAGCTGGAGCGGAGGCGTAGTCTTGATACCGGTGACAATGCTGGTAAGGAAGGACCCTATATAGCCCAATGCCATACCTAAGGCGGCAAAAATACCGGCAAACTTGGCAATATCGAACGCCTGCGTCTTAGGAGCACCTTCAGATGGTGCGGCAGCCGGAGCAGAAGAAGCGGTCTGGAGAGCCTTGGCCTGCATATCGGCCATGACTTTGGCATCTTTGTCAGCAGCAGACTTGTTTATAAGCCCGACACAGAAATCCCAAAACTTCCGGTAAGGTGCCCAGAACGCCTGCTTGATGCTTACCGGATTATCCACAATCTTTGTGACGGTTGCATCCCAGTCGCGGCCTTCGCAGTCAAAGAACACTCCATTCTTGCCAGGTCTAAGGTCAGCCGTGTCGCCGTCTGTCATTACCGCCACTATATCCATCGTCCTGCCGAGAACCTTGGACACACACTTGCAGTATATCAGAAACATACCGCTCAACTTGGCCATATCCGCATGCTGTCCCATATCAGATACTCTGATGCAGAGATCGCAGCAGCGCTGGTCAATATACAGTTGACCTGCTTCAAACACAGCCCTTCTCTCCTGACGCTTCTTATAGAAATCGTTGAAAATCAGATAATTGTCAAGAAGATGCGCAAAATCCCTATAGAAAAGCATAAGTTTCTTGACGTCATCTATGGAATTGGACTCCTGCTCAAGAGCCTTATCCTTGGATATGAGTTCCAGAAGAATCTGCTTCTTGTCGGAGGTCAGCACAGCCTTCACTTCATCTATGCCAAGAGTCTCCACCTGCTCGCCTTTTTTGCTCCCCATCCACGCAGAATAAGCTCCGAATGAAGCCATCACAGCATTCCATTCAGCTTCGGTCATACCGTCAGAAGAGGCAAATGCGCTCTTCGGAATCAATGCCCTGAACTTGTCAAACGCTCCCTGCCAGGCTGGATTAAGCCCGGAAAACGGCAGAATTGCGGAAACATCAGGTCTTGCGACAGGGCAGGATGCTATGTCATCTATCTTCTCCACAGACACAGCTACTGCAGAAGCCGCAGCAGGATCGTAAGCAATGAGCTTGCACCTCGTGAAATAATCCTCAACCTTATCCTTTATGATTAGGCTCGCGGCATAAGCATCAGCAGTATTCCCTCCATAAGGAAGGACAGTAGCAGCATCCATTTCAGCCTTTTCCCTCCATGAGGCGTAGTCTGCACAAGCAGCATAGAAATTCTCCTCCAGTTCCGCATTTACACCAGCTTCCCCGCTTTTGTCAACCACGGAGCCCATCGAGGCCATGCAATCTTCCACCACTTTCCTTGCCTGAGCATCATCGGCAGCCGTAGCCGGAACAATGACACCGTCTCCGTTGAATACCGTATTCTTGAATATCGCCACACTGTCGGATGCATCAGCCACCGAAATCTCATTCTTCTCCACCCCAAGATTCTTCAAAATACGTACTGCGGAATCATGCAGCCGCGCTCCTTCCGGAGTAGAACAATCAATATTGTCAATCGAAAGAACATCGTCCCCTTTGAGAATCGTCTCCTTGTCCTTAATCACAGAGCAGAGCCAGCGCGACGCCTCCACCACTTCATGAACTTTTATTTTGCCGTCCTTGTCCGTGTCCATAAGGTCAAGCATCGTCTTATCCATCTGCAGGTCGGACACCGGACAACTCAATACCGTCCAATATTTCTGGTCAAGTTCGCCAAGATGCTCGAGATCTTCACCACTGGCAATTTTCACTCTTATCACTCCACCAAGAGAGCAATAATTCCATTCGTAGGATTCTTTATTCATATTGTAAGATCAATCTATGTAGATGTATAAATGTCTGTCTTCATTTATGACTCCGCTGAAATCATACTTGTCAGCAGGCACTACGATTTCCCCGTTCATATCCATAATACCCGTTTTCTGTCCGTTGGAAATCGCATACAAGCCTGTTCCTTTCAATGGAGATATCACACTATAGCCGTATTCCACTGCCATTGTGCCGTCCGCTCTCAGCAACCCTGCTTCCGCACTGTCGTTGTCATACACGACAGCCCTTCCATTGGCATCCATAGAAGTACCAACAAATGTCCATGCAGGTTTGATCGCCCAATTACCTTTTTTGTCGATAAAACCCCAATGCTGAGAATCGCAGGCTGCAGCGAAATCCCCATCACCGAACGGATACGCTTCCGTAAACGTTCCCTCAATCTCGACTCTGCCGTCACGGTTATACCATATCGCTTTAGAACCAACGGACGAACCGGCTCCGCGACTCTGGGCAAGAAACATTTCCCCGTCCCGAACGATATCTTCAAACATCGCCGGCACTATTTCCTTTCCGGTCTTATCAACCACGCCATATCCACTGTCCTTCAATACTATGAACCTGTCATCACAAAGGGCGTCCACATAGCTGCTAACATCCACCCACTGAAGTTGTCCCACGGATTTATAAACCGGAGCCAGAATGAAGTCCCCATCAAGAGACATCACCCCCTGGCCATCAGCACCGGGCATGACGATACGTCCGTCCACCACAAAATTGCCTCCATGTCCCTTGCCGTCAAACAATTCTTTTCCGGAGGTATCAACCACTTTAGTGTGCCCGTCTTGAGTATAAATCACGGATTTTCCATCATAGAACGTATTTACCATCACTGCTTCAGGGGCGTAGAACACCTTGTTCCCCTTGCGATCGACCGCTATGATTTCGTCATCGAAAGACCGCACCCACGCCCTTCCGTCAGAAAAAAGCGTAGCATCCTTATAAAGGGCATCAATGATTCTCCGGCCCGATTTGTCAATAAAGAAACATGCCCCGGAATTATCCCGAGCAACTGCTACTCCGTCGTGAAAATCAGACACATAAGCGAAAGACGCATCACTGAGGGAGGCTCCGTTTTCCGGATTGACAAGATAGAACTCCTGCTGAAAACGAAACCCGTCCCAGGCAGAATCCGGAATCTCTCCATCGGCATTCTCCGCAGGATACACTGTCCGGTCTACGCCAAGACAAAGCACATCCGAGTCATAGTTAAACTCGACCTTACGATAACTGCGCGTACAGGACGACAAGCACATCATCGCCAACGCGACACAAGTCACAATAGTTACTCTCATAGCAAGAAAGACAATACTTCCGACAAGATAGGGATTTTTTAGGAATTATAGACACCTCAAGCAGGCAAACACTTAGGAATCATGATTATAAAAAATTCGGTCTCCTTCCATAAGGACAGTATCCCCACGCGGAATGATATTCTCTTGTCCGCGCTGGATAAGCAATATCTGCCCCGTACCCACGGCATATTCCTTTATGGTCTTGCCTATGTCCTTGCTGCCCTTGGAAACGGTTTTCTCCGAAAGACGCATACTGTGCTTCCCGACGCATGCCTGTGAGCATACGATGAGTTTATCCCCAGTATTGAATACCGTATCCCCGTTCGGAACAGTATCGGTCCCATCCGGAGCTATACACTTACAGATAAGAATATCGACAGGGAACGCCACATCCTTTACCTTTTTGCCGTCCCACTGGGAAGGCACGGAGACCTCGCTGAAAATCAACTCCGTCTCCTCGGAGAAGTCACTGAATGTCTTCATGACATCCGCATCCTTGTCTATCATGTCGAGCTTACGTGCCATAAACGGTATAAAATAACCTTGCAGGGATATTGAAAGAAGCACGATGCAGAACACAATATTCAATATGTCATTCTGGACAACCCCGTCACTTACTGTTGCAAAGATGGCGAATACAATAGAAGAAGCCCCGCGCAGCCCCACGAATGACACAAGCGCTTTCTGCTTCATCATAAACTTTCTGAAAGGCATCAATATCAGGTACACGGAACATGGTCTTGCAAACAAAAGGATAAAGAAGAATATGAGCACGGCAGGCAGAAGAACCTTGACCATAAGCGCAGGACGTGCAAGAAGTCCCAAAAGGAAGAACACAAGTACCTGCATAAGACCGGTAAGTCCGTCAAAGAAACCCACCATGTTCTTTTTACCCTTGAAAGTACAGTTGCCGAGCATCATTCCCACAATGTAGGTACTGAGGTAGCCGTTGCCTCCCACCAGAGACGGGACAGCATACGAGAACAATGCCACCGCAAATACAAAAAGCGAATCAAACCCCGATGTAGGGAAATTGAGCCGTTTGATTGCATAAATGCTTATTTTGGCTATGAGCCAGCCGAATCCGGCACCGAAAACAAGCTGCGCAAACAACATCCATGCGATACTTCCCCCGGAAGCACTTCCGTTGAGAAGAGAAATCATCAGCACGGTCAACATATAAGAGAACGGGTCGTTGGAACCGCTCTCCACCTCAAGCATCGGAGCGGTATTGTTCTTCAGACCCAGCTTCTTGGCTCTGAGAATGGAGAATACCGACGCTGCATCCGTAGAACTGATTACAGAACCCATAAGGAAACTCTCCACCCAACCCCATGAAAGCACGAAACGGCAGAACAGACCCGTCAGTCCGGCCGTCATCACTACTCCAAGGCTTGCGAGCAGGGCGGACGGCAGAATTACAGGCTTGGCAGATTCCCACCGGGTTCCGAAACCTCCATAGAACATTATGAATATCAATGCTACCGTACATATATTCTCCGCAAAGGAATAATTGTCAAATTTGATAGGGACAAGTCCGTTGTTGCCAAAGAATATACCAAGAAGGATGAAGGCCAGGAGCACTGGCATTCCAATCTTGTCCGATGCATTGTTCAGAATGATGCATGTGACCACGATCACCGCTATAAGGCAGAGAAGAAGGTTCATAGGCTACATTTTATTCAAAGCTGCATTAAAACAATCGTCAATATCAAGAAACAGATGATAATACGCATTATCTCCGAGTTTGGAGTAACGTCCCACAAGGGCGCGTAGCTGCGTCATGACATATTTGCGATCCACCGCCCATTCAGCGCTTGAAGGCGCGATGCCGTCCTTGCGTTTTGCGAAATCCAGGAACTTGGATTCCAACCCGGCGCCATCAAGATAACGGATAAGTTCATCGAAGTCATCTATGGCGGACAACTCGTTCTTGTGGTCGTCAAAATATGCGGACGCAAACCGCATGGCCGTCGCTTTCCTGTTGCAGGCGACATAGAATTTGCCGGCGCGGGTAGTGTCCATCGGAACGAAGACATCCGGAATGATACCGCCCTTTTCAAGCTTCATACTGTCAGCTACAACCATCTCACCCTCGTTATAGCGTTTGAGGACTTCGTAGTTGTAATCATCCGTATAAGGCTTCTGGATACATCTCCCTGAAGGAGTGTGGAACCGTGCCACGGTAATCCGCATTCCGGATCCGTCACTGAAATAGAACGGCTCCTGCACAAGTCCCTTCCCGAACGATCTCCTGCCCACCACCATAGCCCTGCCGTTATCCTGCATGGCTCCGGCGAAAACCTCGCTTGACGAGGCCGTATTCTCATCTATAAGCAGCGACAGGCCCACTTCCTTAAGAGGCCCCCTGCCGTCAGCCTTATAGTCCTCACGCTTTCTGTGAAGACCTTCTATATATACAATGACAGAATCTTTCGGAAGGAAGAGATTGGAAAGAATCAGCGCCTGATCCAGAAAACCGCCGGTATTGTCGCGCAAATCCACGATAAGGTCCTTCATTCCGGAATCCAACAAATCAGCCGCAGCCGTAATGAACTCCTGTCCCGTAGTGCGGGAGAATTTGGAAAGCCTTATATATCCTACGGTATCCCTTACCATGAAGGCAGCATCCACAGAATGCGTAGGAATCTTCCCTCTCGTAATCTCAAACGGGATAGTCTCCTTGTCACGCTTTACGAGCACGTTCACCTTGCTTCCAGCCTTTCCCTTCATTCTTCGCACCATGCTGTCCTGAGGGAACTTGACACCGGCTATGCAGGTGGTGTCCACTTTAAGCAGTCTGTCGCCGGGCTTCAGTCCCACTTTCTCGGACGGACCACCGGGAATCACTTCCAACACTATTGCCGTATCGTTGGGAACGTTGAACTGGATTCCGATACCGTCAAAATTGCCGGCAAGATCCTCCTCATGGGCGTCGAGAGACTTGGGAACCATATAAATCGAGTGCGGGTCCAATGCCTGAAGAGCAGCCTCCGCTACAATGTCAGTCACTTTCTTGTGATCCACAGAATCCACATAATTCTCATCTATACTCCTGAGTATCAGATTTACTTTCTGCCAGTCCCTGTCCCTGACGCGAATTTTGGACGGCCTTGCCCACAACTGCACGACAAGAGTGAGCAGCACGCCTATAATCACGCCAAATACAGCGGTCAATATGGAGCTTTTCTTCATGATAGTCTACACTTTTTCTACCGTTATTCCCGCCCTCTTGAGAAGATCCACACCATCCGTAAGGCGGTACTCATCCTTATATACCACACGGGTTATACCGGCCTGGATAATCAGCTTGGCACATTCAATGCACGGCGAAGCCGTCACATAAAGGGTAGAACCCTCGGAGCTGTTACCCGACTTGGCTACCTTCGAAATGGCATTGGCTTCCGCATGCAGCACATACGGCTAGATAGAGTTCCTCCCGGAAGATTTTGAACGTACTCCAAAGAAGAGCATTAAACGATATCTGTATCAGAGAGACCATGAATAAGTTCGATGATAAATATTTGAAGATGGCTGAAATATGGGCGCAGAACTCATATTGCAAGCGTCGTCAGGTCGGAGCGCTGATTGTCAAGGACAGGATGATAATCTCTGACGGTTACAACGGAACCCCGTCGGGATTCGAGAATGTCTGCGAGGACGAGAACGGTGTCACCAAGCCTTATGTCCTTCATGCAGAGGCAAATGCAATCACGAAGGTTGCAAAGTCCGGCAACAGTAGCGAGGGTGCGACTCTCTATGTCACTGCGTCCCCGTGCGTGGAGTGCGCGAAACTCATAATTCAGGCCGGCATCAGACGCGTTGTCTATAAGGATTCCTACAGGCTTAACGACGGCATCGAGTTGTTGCAAAGGGCCGGGATTGAAGTCGAACAAGTTGATGAACAGGAATAATGAAACGTAACACATATGCATTGGTTTCGGCCCTGCTCGGTGTTTTCATCGGGGTGATGGCCTGCCTTATATGCGTCAGGCTTGCGGGACCGTCGAAGAAGTTTGACGGGGACTACAACCGTTGGCGCAAGTTGAACCTTATTCTTGAGCAGGTTGAGGAGAATTATGTGGATACGATAGACCAGAAGGCTATGACGGATGCCGCGGTTATGGCCGCTCTCGGCAGACTGGACCCACATTCAGTATATCTTCCGCCGGTTGAACTGAAGGAGTCAGAGACGGAACTTGCCGGGAATTTTGATGGAATAGGAATTCAGTTCAACGTACCGAATGATACGGCTATAGTGTTGAGCGTCATTCCGGGCGGACCGTCGGAGAAAGCCGGACTTCTTCAGGGCGACAGGATTATCCGTGTCGACGACAAGGTGATTGCCGGAATGAAGACACCGCAGGACTCGATGGTGCGGCTGATGAAAGGTCCTTCCGGTTCAAAGGTGAAAATTGTCGTCAATCGCGACGGGGAACAGATTCCGTTTGATATCACGAGAGGCAAAATTCCTGTTCATTGCGTTGACGCGGCGTTCATGATTGATGCGGAGACGGGCTATATCAAACTCGCGAAGTTTACGAGGACTACATATGTCGAGTTCATTTCCGCTGTCTCCAAACTTCGCGCCCAGGGGATGAATCACCTGATATTCGACCTCAGGGAAAACACCGGAGGCTATCTGGACCAGGCCTATATGCTCTGCAATGAATTCCTTGAAAAGGGCGACAAGGTCGTCTATATGCAGGGACTGCACCGCTCGCGTTCCGATCTGGACGCCGACGGGAAGGGAACTCTCAAGGACGTTAAACTTTCGGTGCTCATTGACGAAGGGTCTGCCTCTTCGAGCGAAATCTTTGCCGGAGCCATGCAGGACAATGACAGGGGAGTGATCATCGGACGCCGCTCGTTCGGGAAAGGACTGGTTCAGGAACCGATTAACTTTACGGACGGCAGCGGGTTGAGGCTTACCGTGGCGCGGTTCTACACCCCGTCCGGGCGCTGTATCCAGAAACCATACGGAGACGACTATGCCTACGACATCTATGAGAGGTATGCCCACGGCGAACTGACTGACGCTGACAGCATCAAGGTCGATTCCACAGCCGCCTACAAGACCGTCGCCGGAAGGACAGTCTACGGCGGAGGCGGCATCATCCCGGACATCTTCGTGCCGGTGGACACCACAAGGGCCACAAAATTCTTCATCGCCTGCAACAAGAAGGCGACACAGATGAGGTTCGCCTCGGCGATGTTCGACAGGTACAAAGGCAGTCTGACGGAGATCGGGGACTATGACGAGCTCAACCGCTTCCTCGACAGGATGAACC
>OQWI01000495.1_pt1 | contig 17941 bp, 18 predicted proteins | sample 1691551 | NCBI WGS metagenome assembly OQWI01 (sample SAMN03418259, study PRJEB22391) | human gut metagenome | biome: human-gut; feature: organic feature; material: feces | host: Homo sapiens | place: Tanzania | collected 2013-01
TCATCATCGCCATAGCCAATGTGATACAGCGGCTTGCCATAGACCAGCTACACATTGGCAATAGGTGGATAGCGCATGAAGGCATGAACACCTACGACAACACAGCCCGAATGCACTACCCTGTGCTCCCCAGCTTCGACACTCCCGACCCACTCGCCGAGCAATACCCCCACCTCAGTCCCTACGCCCACTGCGCCGCCAACCCACTGATGTATGTAGACCCAAGCGGAAAGAAAATAGAATATGATAAAAATATGTTGCCAGAGCACAGAAATGCATTGGAGAATATGTTTGCTGATTTTACAGAATCAAGTTCTACATTCAAATATATCTATGATGAATTATTTAATTCAGCAACCACATACACTATTTCAATAGCATCCGAAGGTCTGTTAGGCGATGTGAACGGTTATTACAATCCTGCGGACAAGAGTATCACTTACAATTTAAACAAAATATGGCACAATACAGAAGCCTTTCTTGAAGAAAATGTTCATGCTTTTCAAGACGACAGGGGTACCTTAACAGATTCTAAATATAATTCGGAATTTGAGGCAAAATTAATAGTGACTCAGGCAATGACAGAAAGAAGTGAAAAAAGCAAAGAAGTGTGGTTCCCAAAAAATCTTCATTTGGGAACAGGTACTGAAAATGATTGGCTCAAAATTGTTTATGGAATTTATGAATCTGGGGGTTCGTTGCCAAAACCAACAGACATCCTCAATATAAATTTGTTTACAAAAGCCTGTGTTGAGTTTGCCAAAATATATAAAGATATGGGCGCTAATGCAAATCATCACATCATATCTACTGTGATGTCTCCAGTATTCAAAACCATTTTCAAAATCCCGTAAAATTAAAAATCGATTGTTATGAAACACTGCCTAAGAACCCTTTTTTTTATATCTCTTCTTGCATTTTTTAAAAACCCTGCCAATGCACAGTTTCCCCTATCTGACACTACAAATGTTAGGTGCAAGGTCGTGTGTACCAACGACACACAATCGTATAATATTATGAATGCTCGTTTTATTCAATCTTTTAGGGCATTATATGGAGACTCCCTCTATTTTGATTATCTAAAAAATAAAAAAAACACAATCATTATATTGGCTTTTGATGAGCATGACTACTTGAAATCTTTCTATGTTCATCAGCCAAAATCCGACACTATTGGAATGTTTAAATTTATAAACGAACGTAAATGGGAGATTCTGGATAAATTGCTAAAAATGTATGATAGGGAAGTGTTTGTAGTGGCAGGCGTAATTGGCAGCAAAACTACCAGATTAGTAACAATCCCATTCCCAACCCCTTGCGAAAGAAGCACAGACCTTCATGTTTCCCCTGCGTTATCTGTTGACATTTATTGTAAGCGATACGAATATCCTGGGAAAAACTTTCTCGATAAAATAGTGATAAAGGACATAGACAACCTTAATGAGTGGTATCACTACCATCAATAACCCAATTTTATGACATATAGTAAGAACTCATCAAATTAAAAACCGATTAATATGGATAGGCACTATTATTGCATCAAGGATAATTTGGGGTCTACTGTGGCTGTGGTGGATGGCGACGGCGTAATTCGTCAGCTCACCGCCTATTACCCCAGTGGTGTGCCTTACGACCTTACGGCGGCACGCGCCACCGACCGTCTGCACATCGCTGGCCGCTGGCTCGACCACCAGGGCATGAACACCTACGACAATACAGCCCGAATGTACAGACCAAAGGGACGGTTCTTTTGGTTTGTAAAAAGTCTATGTTGCAGATGGTATTATCTAAAGTTGTAACGCATAAGAAAAATGTTGATTTTTTTGCATTAGATATTAGATAGAATAGTTCCGATAAATGGAGGGAATTATTTAGGATTTGTTTGGAACGTTGGGATTAAATTGGTAAATTTGCAGCGAATAAAAAACACTAACATTATGTTGAAAAAAAGCCTTTTATCTAAAGAATGTCGAGAAATCAGTCTCGCTGGCGTGCACCATGTGGTTATGCGCGGTTTCAATTATGAAAGAGTATTTAACGACGAGCAGGACCGCCGTAAGTTTTTGGAAATCCTCCACCAAATCACTCACCCAATGGACGAAAATGGAGCTCCGCTGCCGCCATATTGCACCATCTACGCCTACTGCCTGATGACGAACCACATCCACATACTCTTAGCCGAGGGCACTGAACAGATGTCTGACACGGTGGAGCGCATAAGTGAAGCATACATCAACTATTACGACAATCGCTACGAGCGTCAGAACCCACTATTTACCGAACGTTTACACAGCAGAATTGTGGACAACGTAGGCTACTTTCTCATTGCGCTGAGATACATACACCAGAACCCCGTTAAGGCAGGAATAGTTAAAAGCCCTCCTCAATTCCAGTGGAGCAGTTTCCGCGAGTACGATGGCTCGATAGATACCGACTGCATTTGCAGCAACACGCTGCCGTTTGCACACATGAGCAAGAAGGATGTGTGCGAACTGGTGGTGAGCGTGAGCAAAAAGCGAAAACATAAAAAACGCACACAGAGAACTCGCAGCAATTTGTAATAAATCAAACAATAAAACAAAACACAAACCAAAAGAACCGTCCCTTTGGTGCGTAAATAGTGGGAATTGTGGGGGATTGGTTTGGAATGTTGGGATTTAATTGATAAATTTGCTTGGGGTAGCCGATTGTGCGATAGGGCTACCGCAGTGATGATTAATTAACTTGTAAAAACGAACATACATTGATGAGAAAAACGGTATTTATCACAGGAGCCACAAGCGGCATCGGCGAGGCTTGCGCTCGCAAGTTTGCACAAGGTGGCTACAATCTGATTATCACGGCACGCCGTGCAGAGAAGTTGGCTGAAATCAAAGCACAACTTGAGGCAGAGGGCGCGAAGGTGAAAACGCTTACATTCGACGTTCGCGACGCTCAAGCGGCACAGGCTGCGGTGGAGTCGCTCGATGAGGAATGGCAGAAAATCGACGTGCTGATCAACAACGCCGGACTCGCACTTGGTCTTGACAAAGAATACGAGGGCGACCCTGAGGACTGGAACACAATGATCGACACCAACATCAAGGGACTCCTGACCATGACGCGCCTGATAGTGCCCGGCATGGTGAAGCGAAACGAGGGGCATGTGATAAATGTGGGCAGCGTGGCTGGCGATGCCGCCTACGCCAAGGGCAATGTGTATTGCGGCACAAAAGCGGCTGTGAAGGCGATTACCGACGGCTTGCGCATCGACGTGGCGGAAACGGCTGTGCGTGTCACCAACCTGAAACCCGGACTGGTGGAAACCAACTTCAGCAACGTGCGTTTCCACGGCGACAACGAGCGTGCCGAAAACGTGTATAAAGGCATCACACCACTCACTGGTGCCGACATCGCCGACGTGGCATTCTACGCCGCCTCAGCCCCCAAACACGTGCAAATAGCCGAAGTGCTCATCCTTGCCACCCACCAAGCCAACGGCTCCACCATCCACCGACAATAAAAAGAAAGATATTTAGACGTTAAGAAGTTGAAGAAGTTAAGGAGTTGAAGAAGTTAAAGAAGTTAAGACGATAGTTCCGATAGTTCTGAGTACTCCCCAAAATAGCACCATCAAAGGGACGGTTCTTTTGATGGTGTTTCTGCTTATTATGTTGATAAACAATGTTATACACATCGTATAAAAAGCAATATTTTCATACATTTTCGCTACTTTCACACAAAAAAGTGGTGATTATTTTGGAACTTAACCATTAAATTCATACTTTTGCTATATAATTAAATTTGAAAAGCTTATGCCACGATTAAGCCGAGAAACCAGCCCTACAGGCGTGTATCATGTGATGCTACGCGGCATCAACCGTAGTCCGATTTTTGCCGACGAGGACGACTGCCGCAAATTTGTAAAAATATTGCGTCAGATCACCCATCCAAAAGATGCCGACAACAAGCCGTTGCCGCCCTACTGCAACATTCACGCATATTGCTTGATGACCAATCACATTCACTTGCTTATAGCCGAAAGCGCAGAACCACTGGCGAACACGATGAAGCGCATCGGTGTTGCCTATGTGAGTTACTTCAACAAGCGTCACGACCGTCTCGGCCCTTTGTTTCACGACCGCTTCCGGAGCGAACCTGTGGCAAAAGCCGCCTACTTTATCACTCTTTTGCGTTACATACATTGCAACCCTGTGGAGGCAGGAATTGTGGATGCACCAGGCAAATATCAATGGAGCAGTTGGCACGAGTACGACGGAAGCATCAAGACCAACGGCATTTGTTGCCACAAATTACCATTCTCTCGCATGAGTTGGAAAGAAGTGTGCGAATTGACGCTCAATGTCAGCAACGTGCAACGCCCGCAGCCGAGCATCAGCCACCGTCGCCTAACCGATATGGAGGCAACAAGGATCATCACCCAAATTTGTGGCAATGAACCCATAAAGCAACTGCCGCAAAAGCAACGCCACAATGCCATTAATGCCGTGGTTGCTGCAGGAGTGAGTATGCGCCAACTGTCAAGAATTGCACAAATTGACTATAAAACGATTGCTGTAATTATCGAAAAATCAAAGTAATAAACCCAAACACCATCAAAAGAACCGTCCCTTTGATGGTGGTAATTTATATCACCTTTTTTAAAATGAAAATAATTATGAAAAGATTTCTGTTTTTGATTGTGGCGATGCTGATTGTGGCATCGGGAGGCAGCGTAGAGGCGGCTTCGAAAAGAGTTAAGAAAAAAGCGAAAAGAAAAGTGGAAACTGTGGAACAGAGAGTTTTGGGCAAACACATGTGCTCTTTGCAGTGGATTTCTTGGAACTATTTCGGAACGGTGAACATCACCAAGCAGCCCGATGGCACATTGCGGTGCGTGGGTGGGCAGAAAAGCCGCGAGTGCGACGACTATTTGAAGATTGACGGCACCATCACCATCGAAAGTGCCGATTGCCTGATTTTCAACGGCGTGATTGAAACCAAAGTGAGTTATATTGCCAACGGACAAGCCGTGGTACGCACTGGCGAACAACGGTTTTTACGCACCGGAGATCGCAGATATTGGCGTATGCAGAACATGCGGAATCCCGTAGACGATTGCACAGATTACGTGGATATCTACATGCGGAGATAGCAAAATGTGCAAAAAAAACAAGCCAAATCACACCACTATAATCCACGCTTAATCAAGTAATTAAAACAGAACACCATCAAAAGAACCGTCCCTTTGATGGTGTTTTTTTTGTTATGTAAGATGATGAGGGGGGATTAGTGGAGGAGTTCGCCGAGGCTGGTGGTGAGGTTGAGCATGAAGGTGGTGGCGCCGGTATGGGGCTGGGCAAATGCCACGCCGAAACCGAACGATTTCACTTTCATGCCGGCTCCCAACGATAGGCCAGAGAGGAAATTGCGCTGATATGTGCTCATATCGGTGCGCACTTTGTGGTTGTAGCCAAGGCCGATATACATATTGTCGCTGGGCAGAAATTCCAGACCGAGCACAAGGTGACGCATGAAGTTGGAGCCGAAACTCTCTTTCTTCACCAGGTCGCTGTTGGTGTTGTTCTTATCCTCTGGTTCGTAGTATGGCAGACTCCACTTGCGCAAGTTGTAGGCGGTGATGGAGAGGCGGAATGGCGATGTGCCAAACCTCTGCGAATAGCCCAGTTGAATATCCCATGGCAAGCGGTCTTTGGCATCGGTGGTGCCGTTGAACTTCTTCACCTGGCCACCAAGGTTTTTTGCCACCACAGAGAGCGAGAGCTCGTTGTCGGGGTTGTAGATGTTCACACCCAAGTCGGTGGCGATGGCTCCAGCCGAGAAATCGCCATATTTTGAATACAGATATTTCAAAGTGATACCACCACGAATGTTGGTGGCGATGTCGTGTGAATAAGTCACGCTGAAATTGATGTCGCTGGCGTTGAATTTGCCAAGGATTGAACCTTGAGCATCAGTTTCGGTCATGCTGCCGTAGCCATAGTACTGAAGCCCCACAGCAAATGCGCTATGTTCGGTAAGTCCCTGGCCATATCTCACGCCAGTGAAATTGGTGGAACCGATGTATTTCATATAGTTCACGCCCACTTGGTGGTCAAATTCCGGTCCCAGAAGCGCAGGGTTTTGCTCCACAAGGTTGATGTCGTCGTCGATGATGGTGAGGTTGTGTCCGCCAAGCCCATACACATGCGACGACGGGCTCACGTTGAGAAATTCGTAAGCCGTGGTGCCGTCTTGCGCCCACGCCACAAAGCACACAGCCCATGCGGCAAGCAGGTAGATATAGCGATGAATGGATAATTTCATACTTTAATATTAACGCGTTATAAATCTATTAACGCATACACACCATGAAATCGTATATCCTTTTAATTTTTTTTTACAACATTCGGTGAATTTTGCCCAATCTGTAAAAATAAATGAAACAATATTAATCATTTTCAAATTTGACCTTTCGAGTATTGAAATTTGCGAAAACGAAATTATATTTGCAATGTTTTTAACAGGAAAAGCACTGCTTTACTTCTCGTTTAAAACACTATTTATTTGTAAATCACAATGATGCGACAATACAAACATATTTTACCACTCTTCGTGTTATCGGCACTCATTCTTTCCGCTATCGAGGCCACAGCGCAAACGCGCCCTCGTGCCAGCCGAATTGGTGTAGTGAATCCAATGTCGCCCGACCACACCTCATATCTCGAATTTTACGAATTTGAGCAAGTTGATGTGCAACCATCATTCCCTGGTGGCGAACGTGGTCTTGTGAAATTCGTAAACAACACTCGCGAATATCCCTACCACGAATACGTGGCACGCCAGCAAGGCCGCGTGCTTTGCAGCTTCATCATCCTCACCGACGGACAAGTGTCGCACGTGAAAGTGCTCCGCAGCTCCGGTCACGAGGCTCTCGACAACGAAGCCGTGCGTGTAATCAAAAAAATGCCCCGATGGGAAGCCGGAAAAATGTGGAACACAAAAGTGAACGTGCGCTGCATCCTCCCCATCGCATTCCGACTATAGCAAACTATATACAAGAGACAAGATATATTTAACCCCCAAATGAAAGTTAAATAGGAGTTGTGCCACGATGTGAATCGCAGCACAATTTTTTTATCCCCACACCTAACAAAATGTTTATTTGAGAATCTTTGTTTTTTGGGGGTTTGACTCGTTATTCGGGGTCGTCGAGGCGGAAGATGGTGAAGTTTACTTTGCCGTAGATGCGGTGCTGATAGAAGTGGGGCAAGTGGCTGAAGTCGTAAGCCTTGCTGTGCTCAATCACGAAGATGGTGTCGGGTTTGAGCATTTGTGAGTTGAGCACCAGTTCGGGAATGGTGGCAAATTCAGGCAAATCGTATGGTGGGTCGGCAAAGATGATGTCGAACTTCGTGCCGCACGTTTCCACAAATTTCAGCGCGTCGCCCTTCACCTGAATGAGGTTGGGGTCGTGGAGTTGTTCTTTCACCTTGCGAATGAAATTGTATTGCGTAGCCGCCTTCTCCACGCTGGTCACTTGGGCGCAGCCGCGTGAAAGCAGTTCGAAACTGATGGCACCAGTGCCCGAAAAAAGGTCGAGAGCAGTAAGTCCTTCAAAGTCCACCCAGTTGCCAAGCACGTTGAAAATGTTTTCGCGCGCCATGTCGGTAGTGGGGCGAGCGGTGATGTTGGTAGGCACTTGAAAACGGCGACGGCCGTATTTTCCGCTGATTATTCGCATAGGGCTAAAAGTATGAGTTCGAGTGGCGCCTTCACCGCGTCTTGCCCAATACGCAGGGCTGCCGCGGGGAAAATGGAAGGCATCACATAGTTAATGTATTTTCGGAGAGTGGGGATAGCGGCATCGCGAAGCGGCTTGCCCCCAGTCACAAAAAGTTCGTTTTTATTGGCATCAAGTCCGAAACTCTGCCATGCGTTGAGCGCATAGTAGATGGCGTTGGCCGCATCGGTGCATGGGAAGGAGTTTGCCATCACCAAGGCACGGTCGCGCACAATGAGCAGGTCGATGCGCTCAGGGTGCAGATTGAGATGCATACACGCCCCTGTGCGGTGCTCGTCCTGGTGCTTGAAGTGCTCCATCAGTGGATAGAGGTGGTGCACCACAGGCGGCATATTGAAGGTGCGCTGCAAGAATCCGAGCAGTCCCTTCGGCATTTCGTAGGCAATATGCACACCGCAGCGTGGAAGCGCACAGAGGACGAAATCGCCTTCCATATCGGGAAACATCGCCTCGAAGGCATCTTGCGCATCGAGTTCGTCGGCGAACGCCTCCGGCAAAATCATGAAGTGCTGGCTTTCGACCATGATGCGCACTTTCTTGTAATCGTTGAGCAGCACGGGATTGTCGTAAATGGCATTTTCCGCAGCCTTCAGATAACTGCCACAGCTGAGGTCGAGAGGCAATGTGCCCGTAATCAGCGAGTTTTCCTCGTCGATGTCGTGAAGCGTGTATTGCACTTCGCTGGAGCCAAACGCCAGTTGAAGCGTCCAGTATTCGGGGTGCTGTATGTCGATATTTGCTGTGGTGCTGGAAAGATTACTCATAATTTCATAAACAGTGCTTTTGCAAAATTAGCAAAATTCTCACTTATGTCAAAATCGGATTTTCGCACTTCTGCGTCAAAATTCTCATATCCAGCGCAATTATCGCCAAGCGAAAATGCGAAGCGGCACGGCACAACGCCACGGAGCGCGGAGTAAAAAAAAGGTGGATATGCTTGGTAGTGTAGTGGGTTTGCTGTAATTTTGCATAGGATTTATCCGATATACAATCTATATATGATAGAACGACACGTGATTATCGACAATGTGGACCCCGTGGTTTTCTATGGGGTAAACAATTGCAACATACAACTTATCCGCAACCTCTTCCCAAAGTTGCGCATGGCGGCTCGTGGCAATGTGATTAAAGTGATTGGCGACGAGGAGGAAACGGCGCTCTTCGAGCAGAAAGTGAAAGAACTTGCCGACTTCTGCAACCACTACAATCAACTCAACGAGGAAGTAATCATCGACACCATCAAGGGCACTCCACCCAAGGAACTGAAGATGGACGATGCCATCATCTTCGGCGTGAACGGCAAGCCTATCAAGGCACGCACGCCCAATCAGCAGCTACTGGTGAAAACCTTCACCGAAAACGACCTCACCTTCGCACTCGGTCCTGCCGGCACCGGTAAAACCTATCTGGCGGTGGCTATGGCGGTGCGCGCGCTGAAAAATCGCGAGGTGCGCAAAATCATCCTCTCACGCCCAGCCGTGGAAGCCGGCGAGAAACTCGGTTTCCTGCCTGGCGACATGAAGGACAAAATCGACCCCTATCTCCAGCCACTTTACGATGCACTCGAAGACATGATTCCGAACGCCAAGTTGAAGGAATACATGGAAACGAAGGTGATTCAAATCGCTCCCTTGGCATTTATGCGTGGCCGCACGCTCAACGACGCCATCGTGGTGCTCGACGAGGCGCAAAACACCACTACGCACCAAATCAAGATGTTTCTCACACGCCTCGGCATGGGCAGCAAGATGATTGTGACTGGCGACGTGACGCAAATCGACTTGCCTCGCACCACCGCTTCGGGCTTGATTCAGGCACTGAAGATTTTGCGCAACGTGAAAGGCATCGGCAGGGTGGAATTTGAGAAAAAAGACATCGTGCGCCACCACTTGGTGCAGCGCATCGTGGAGGCTTACGAACGCCACGACGAGGAAGAGCGACCCACCCCACCCCAACAACAACAATGAAAACTTCTATTCAAAACATATAAAATATCAAATCAATGGCTAAAACTTTAGTTCGCACCGACTTCAACTTCGAAGGTCAAACAAATGTGTATCATGGTAAAGTACGCGATGTTTACAGCATCGGCAACGACATTCTCGTGATGGTGGCAACCGACCGTATTTCGGCTTTCGACGTAATCCTTCCAAAGGGTATTCCCTCAAAAGGACAAGTTCTTAACCAGATAGCGGCATCATTCCTCGATGCCACTGCCGACATCGTTCCTAACTGGAAACTCGCTACACCCGACCCAATGGTGACCGTGGGCAAGAAGTGCGAAGGGTTTGCCGTTGAAATGATTATCCGTGGCTACCTCACCGGCAGCGCATGGCGTGCCTACAAGGAAGGCTGCCGTGAAATTTGCGGCGTGAAACTCCCCGACGGTATGCGCGAAAACGAGCGTTTCCCAGAGCCAATCATCACCCCAACCACCAAGGCAGCGGAAGGACACGATGAAGACATCTCTCGCGAAGAAATCATCGCCAAGGGCATCGTGAGCAAAGAGGACTACGAACAGGTGGAGAAATACACCCGCGCCCTGTTTGCACGCGGCACCGAAATTGCTGCAAGCAAGGGTCTTATCCTCGTCGACACCAAATATGAGTTTGGCAAGGCCGACGGCAAGGTGATTTTGATGGACGAAATCCACACCCCCGACAGCAGCCGCTACTTCTATGCCGACGGTTATCAGGAAAAATTCGAGAAAGGCGAGCCACAGAAGCAGTTGAGCAAGGAATTTGTACGTCAATGGCTTATCGAAAACGGATTCATGGGTAAGAAAGGTCAGCAAGTGCCTGAAATGACCGATGAATACTGCGAAACCGTATCGCAACGCTACATCGAACTCTACGAAGACATCACTGGCAAAAAGTTCGTGCCTTGCGCCGACGAAGACCTCGCCGCCCGCATCGAAAAGAACGTAAGCGAATATCTCAAGACACTGTAATTCTTTTTCAGAAGATTTTCTTCAGGAAGTTAAGGAGTTAAGAAGTTAAAGAAGTTAAGACAATTGCTTCGGCTCTCGAAATTTCGATAACTCGAAGCCTCGAAAACTCGTTGACCTGTTGACTCGTAGACTTATTGACTCAATAACTCGTTGACCCGTAGACCTGTTGACTCGTAGACTCAAAAAAAGACGTGAATAAAGTAGAACAAATAAAGCCCTATAGCGAAGCCGACGGCAAGACCGAGCAGGTGCAAGCCATGTTCGACTCCATTGCCCCAGCCTACGACTTCATGAACCGCGCCATGACGCTTGGCATCGACAAGTGGTGGCGCAAGGTGGCGCGCAAGAAAGTGGCTACCGTAGCCCCCAAGCGTCTGCTCGACGTGGCTACCGGCACTGGCGACTTTGCCATTCAACTCCACAACCACCTGCACTGCACCGTGAAGGGCATCGACTTGAGCAACGGTATGCTGGATGTGGCACGCAAGAAGGTGGCCGATAAGGGACTTCAAGAGCAAATCACCTTCGAGCAAGGCGACTGCCTGAAGATGCGCTTCAGCAGCGAGAGTTTCGATGCCGTGACCGTGGCTTTCGGTGTGCGCAATTTCGAGCACATCGACCGTGGGTACGAGGAAATGTATCGCGTAATCAAGCCTGGTGGCATGCTTTGCGTGCTGGAACTTTCCACACCGCAAAACCGCTTCATTCGCTTCTTCTACGACCTCTACGCCATGCACATCATTCCGTTTGTGGGCTCGCTGAAAAGTGGCGACAAAAGCGCCTACCGCTACCTGCCCGAAAGCATCGCAGCCGTGCCGCAAGGCGAGCAGATGCTCGAAATCATGCGTTCGTCAGGTTTCAAGCACTGCAAGGTACACCGCCTCACCCTCGGTGTGTGCAGCATCTACACCGGCATCAAATTATAGCATTACGAAAAAATCCGCTATATCGTTCCCCAAAAGGCAAATTCATGCCCTTTGGGGAATTTTTATTTAAAATATGTGTTGCTCGTATCGCTAAAATGATTACTTTTGTGATAAGAATTATCAAACATACAATTATAGGTTAATTAATTATGGGAGCAATTAAAACTATCGGCATTCTCACTTCAGGAGGCGACGCTCCAGGTATGAATGCCGCAATTCGTTCAGTCACTCGTTCGGCAATTTACAACGGATTCAATGTGAAAGGCATTTACCGTGGCTACAAGGGACTTATCGACGACGAAATTGTAGATTTCAAAACTCAAAACGTATCAAATATTATCCAACAGGGTGGCACTATCCTGAAGACTGCACGATGCAAGGAATTTACCACCGAGGAAGGCCGTGCCCGTGCTTTCGACGTGATTAAGAAGCACGGCATCGATGCATTGGTGGTGATTGGTGGCGACGGTTCGCTCACTGGTGCACGCCAGTTTGCCAGTGAGTTCGACTTCCCAATCATCGGCTTGCCAGGCACAATCGACAACGACCTCTACGGCACCGACCACACCATCGGCTACGACACCGCCCTCAACACCATCATGTGGTGTGTGGACCGTATTCGCGACACTGCCACCTCGCACGAGCGTCTGTTCTTCATTGAAGTGATGGGCCGCAACGCTGGCTTCCTTGCCCTCAACGGTGCAATCGCCAGTGGTGCCGAGGCTGCCATCATTCCAGAAATCTCCACCGAGGTCGACCAGTTGGCAGAACTGATTCAAAACGGCTTCCGCAAGAGCAAAAATTCATCAATCGTGCTCGTGGCAGAAAGCCCCGTGACTGGTGGCGCAATGGGACTGGCAGAGCGTGTGCGCAAGGAGTTCCCTGAATATGATGTGCGTGTCACCATTCTCGGTCACCTCCAGCGTGGTGGTTCGCCCACAGCGCAAGACCGCATTCTCGCATCACGCATGGGTGCGGCGGCAGTAGATGCTCTGCTCGAAGGCCAACGCAATGTGATGATTGGCGACGACAATGAGGAGATTGTGTATGTTCCATTCAGCAAGGCTATCAAAAACAACAAGCCTATCGACCGCGAACTGCTCAACACACTCCGCCGCCTTTCTATCTAACCCACCGCCGACGGATTACGAAAGAAAATAATCGTTTATCATCATATCACTTCACTCAACTGGTCTGTGGGAGCGACACCACATTTCGCACCCGACCAAGTGAGTGATTTAACCAACAAATAGTATTATGAAATACAATTTTAAAGAAAAACAAGCCATTGTATCGGTAGTCATGGCAATGGCACAAGCCGATGGCGTAATCGACCCTAACGAACTCGCATATTTTGAACAGTTGCAAGAGTTGCTCCGCATCTCCGATGAAGAGTTGTGCGACGTGACTGCCACCATCGACAACGACTTCTCGCTCTTAGGGCTTATCGTGCTCTCGAAAATGGAAAATCAGAAGAAAGCCGATGTGAAGAAAATGCTGCTGCAAATGATGACCAGCGATTGCGACCTCAATGAGAAGGAACTCACGCTCTTCAACTTTGTTTGCCGTGTCACCGGCATGGACGCAGCCACCGACAGCCTTCTCGACAGCGGCGAACTCGACTACGACCCTACACGCATCCTCACAGCCGACGCTATCAAGAAAATCAAAAGCGCAGAAAAACACCTGCTCGGTGAAGGGAAAAAATAACACACTCACTTTTAACATACACCCCCATATACAAATCAAACAACAAAACTAAATGAAATGAAAGCGAATCGACGACTGTTAACTATGATTTTGGCAAGTGCCTTGACCTTCGGCATCGCTAATGCTAAAAACGACGAATATAAGCACGACAACTGCTACAACTATATGCGTGGCTTGGAAGCCGTGCAGAACGAAGACAACGACGAAGCCATCAAGTATCTGAAGGCAGAAGTGGAACAGCACCCCAACTGCGACCGTGCATACCAGCAGCTGGCTGTAATCTACGGCAATCAAGGTGAGAATGGTGATGCGCTCACTTGCATCGACCTCGCCATCAAGCACTGCCCCAAAAAGGACACTTATAACCAATCATACAACCATTATGTGAAAGCAAAAATCATAGAGAATCTTGGTGATATTGAAAATGCCGAGGCAGAATACAATAAGTCGATTAAGCTCGATCCGGAAAATTATGATCGCTATGTATCAAGAGGTGATTTCTACTACAACCGACAGATGTTTGAGACAGCTGCTGCCGACTATAAGAAGGCTACTGAGCTACAACCCGGATTGGCTATAAGCTTCACCCGCATGGGAATGTGTATGGAGGCTTTGGATAGAATACAAGAGGCATACGACTGCTACGACTACGCCTTGAAACTGTCGCCTGGCGACAACACCGTTATCGCCTACAAAGGTGATGCCCTACTCAAACTCAAAAAATACAACGATGCGCTCAACTGCTACATTGAAGCCATCAGCGGTGACAACAACAATGAAGCCGCCCTCAATGGCTTGGCAAGTGCCATTGAAGAAGCGCCCGATGCTCTAATTGCCAAGTTGAGAGCGCAACGCCTCAAAAACCCGAAAGAAGAAATATGGACAGTGATTTTGGCCACCACTCTGAAAATCAAGCAAGAGTATGATGAGGCCATCGATCTGTTTAAAGAACTACAGAAAGACGACCAAAGCACTGACTATTATTCTTCGATTGCAGAATGCTACCAATTGGCGGGCAACTACCCTCTGGCAATCAAATACATTGAGAAGGCGATTGAAAACGACCCCGAAAACTACCAACATGTGTTCAACAAGGCTAACTACCTCTACAAAATGGGGCAATACGATAAAGCCATCGAGGCAGCGAATATGTGCATTGAGGAATACCCTGACAAAGGTGCTTTCTATGCTTTCAGAAGTACGCTCCAAATGGGCAAAAAGGACTACGAAAAGGCGTATGCCGACGTAAACACAGCCATCAACTTGGGCGAAGACGACACCGACAGCCGTTTTCTCAGAGCAAGAGCCCTGCTTTTCTTGGGCAGAAACGACGAGGCGATGACTGACTTGAATGTGGTGATTGCCGACACCGCCGACGCTTACCACCACGCGTTTGCCGAGTTTTTCATGGGCAATAAGGAAGCGGCGCTTCAGCAGTTCGACACATTGGCGAGCAAAAGCTCCGACGATACATATAAGCTCTACAACCAGGCGTGCGCCTACGCTTTGATGAACGAAAAAGACAAGGCGCTGAAACTGCTTGAGCAATGTTTTGAAACTGGCTTCTACGCTTTCACCCAGGCGAGAAACGATGTGGACTTCGACAACATTCGCGAAACGCCCGAATTTAATGCGCTAATCACCAAGTACGAGGAGCGACTACAAAAAAAGTTGGAGAGTATGAAAGATGATGAAGATGCCGACCAATACGAGGAAGTGACCTGTGAGGTGCCTTACACAAAGAAAGGCGGCATCACACAGGTGAAGTGCGAAGTGAATGGACTGCCACTCCACTTCATCTTCGACACGGGCGCATCTACCATCTCCATCAGTTCGATAGAGGCACTGTTTATGCTCAAAAACGAATATCTCAGCGAAAAAGACATCGTGGGCTCGTCGTACTACTCCGACGCTAACGGCGAGATCAGCGAAGGCACCGTCATCAACCTCAAAGAGGTGAAAATTGGCGACGCTATTATCAACAACGTGCGAGCATCGGTGGTGCACAACCAGAAGGCTCCGCTGCTGCTGGGACAAAGCGCATTCCAAAAGTTCGGCAAAATGGAAATCGACAACGATAAGAAAGTCGTGACCATCACTTACAAAAAGAAGAAATAAACTATCACTCTTTATATGAAACGCTTAACACTTATTTTAGCAATCTTTGCTTCATTCACTGCGGCATTTGCCCAAAAGCACATCACCGACTCGCTGATGATCAACGGACAAATGCGCACCTACACTATGTTTCTGCCTGAGGGCATTCAGAAAGATGCCCCACTGGTGGTGTTTATGCACGGCTACAGCAAGAAGAAGGTGAAAAACTTCGACCGCTTCGGCCTCGACCCTGTGGCTGCACGCGAGAAATTCGCCGTGTGCTACATTCATGGTCTGCCCGACAGCACCAACCACTACGGCTACTACGTGGGCTACCCACCACAAGCCTCGATGCAGAAGCACGAAACCAGCGACATCTGCAAAATCACCGAAGCAGTGCAAGAGCGCTACCAACTTAGCAAAGTGAACGCTTTCGCCACAGGCATGAGCAATGGCGGCGACATGTGCTACCTCATGGCTTACGAGGGACAGACCACATTCCGCGCACTTGCTCCAGTGGCAGGCATTACCCTCAACTGGATTTATCAGAAATACGAAGCACCCCACCCCATTTCCATCTACGAGATTCACGGCACCGCCGACAAAACGTCGAGTTGGTATGGCGACATGGAAAACAAAGGCGGCTGGGGGGCGTATCTGCCACTGAAAATCTCCATCGGCTACTGGGTGGCACGCAACCGTTGCACCAACATTGAGCCCACCGACACCATTCCCAGCAAAGACCCATCAAGCACCCACTACATCGTGCAGCACCGCTTCACAGGCGGCACCGACGGCACCGAAGTATGGGTAGATGAAGTGGTGGGAGCCCCCCACACCTGGCACGCCAAGGACATGAACACCGCCGAAGCCATCTGGGCATTCTTCCGCCGCCACCTCAAATAATCATTCCCCGAAACGCCCCCGAACCTAACAAATTCGGGGGCAAAGCACCATCATGGCACGACGACTGAAGAAACCATATCGCAACATACTGAAAACTGCGGCCGTCATAGCCCTCATCGTGATTCTGAAATGGCTATGGGTGACCATTTCCACCATGGGGCACGGCACCTTTGAAGGCGAAAAAACGGAGATATTGCGCCGAAGAAATTATCTTGCCAGTAAGTTGCTGGTGCCGCCTGAAGAGGTAATCAACGAAATGCCGGAAGCGATTGGCTCCCAGTTTCAAGGAGAATGGGCCATGTATTCCTGCTCCATGATGTCGGCTGCGCTGGCAAATATCAGTATGCTATATCCCGACGAGAAAGAGAAATCTGCTGGGCAAATCGACAGTCTTATCAAGATAGTGATGTCGCCCGAATTACGGCAATTTGATGCGGCAAGATGGGACGAAGACCCGTTGGAGAGTTTGGACAGCGACCAAAGCCACATGTCGTATTTGAGCATTCTTGCCTGGATGATTAGCAGTTACAAAACAGCAGGAGGAAATGACAAATACGACGTGCTCTACCACCAACTCTGCGCCACATTGCATAGGCGAATGAAAGAAAGCCCGGCGTTGAATCTGCCAACCTATCCTGGCGAACCTATCTACGTTCCGGATATGTTGGTCACTTTAGTGGCTCTAAGTAATTTTACATGGCAATGCGACGACCGCTACCAAAGCACAATCAACGAATGGCTGAAAAAGGCAAAAACAGAATGGACCGACAAGAAAACCGGCATCTTGAAATCATTCTTGAACGACGACGGCACTCCACTATCCGACCCCATTAAAGGTTCCTATGCTGCCTTGAATTGCTATTACCTCACCTTCGTGGATAAGGACTTCGCAAAAGAGCAATACGAGTTGCTGAAAAAGCATTTCATGCAACGTGGACTTTTGACCGGAATCAGAGAATATTACGACCGTTCTTGCTGGTTTGGAATGGACATTGATGCAGGTCCAATCATCTTCAACCTCAGCCCATCAGGAACAGCGTTTGCCATTGGAGCCGCCACCTACTTTGGTGACACCGACTTCCGCAGCAGCCTACTGACCACCGCCGAGATAGTCGGCTCCACCATTCGCGGCTGCAACACAAACCACTATCTATTAGCAAATTTAGCATTAGTGGGCGAAGCCATCACCCTGGCAATGCGAACCACCACCCCCTGGCACCGACCCAACTAATCCCACACTCCCCCAATACCAAACAAACAACCCTCTCCACGCCATCAGAGGTTTATTAGAATTACATGTTTTGTATATTTATTCACTGATTTCAGAAATAAATTGGCACAAATCTGCTCAGTGGATAAATACTGGGACACGGAAACAAAAACATAAAAAACACCCTTTAGGCGAGGGCAATTTGCGTCATAATGTAGGGACATGCCTTTGGTATATTTCGCTGCTAACAGCAATGTATCAGCGTATTGAAAACATACCAAAGGCGAAAGCACTGAAAAACCACAAAAATAGTGAATGAAGTAAAGATTTTGTGGAGGCTTGTAGCCGTTGGAAACGGC
>OQWI01000497.1_pt1 | contig 17936 bp, 17 predicted proteins | sample 1691551 | NCBI WGS metagenome assembly OQWI01 (sample SAMN03418259, study PRJEB22391) | human gut metagenome | biome: human-gut; feature: organic feature; material: feces | host: Homo sapiens | place: Tanzania | collected 2013-01
CTTAACAATGATAGTTTGGAAATTTAATTTCAGCATAATAAGGAGTGTAAAATAATGTCGGATATAAAATACAACCGTATTGATGAGGATTTACAGCAAAAAATCATTTCTAATAGGGAAAGTCATTGGATAAATCCATATGCTTTTAAAGACGAAATAGCAGTCAGACGAAATAATGATATTGACAAAGCTAATTTATGGCGTCCTGTGTTTGTTCGTGATATAGAAAAAATTATGCATTTGCCATACTATAACAGATATGCTGATAAAACACAGGTTTTTTCGTTCAAGAATAATGACGATATTACACGAAGAGCACAGCATGTCCAACTCGTTTCAAGAATTGCACGAAATATTGGCTCAGTCTTAGGATTGAATCTGGATTTGATTGAGGCTATTGCATTAGGGCATGATATTGGTCATACACCTTTTGGACATGCCGGTGAAAGATTCTTAAGTGAGTTGTATCATAATGAAACTGATAGATATTTCAATCATAATGTTCATAGTGCAAGAGTATTAGATACTGTTTTTGCCAGAAATTTCACAATGCAGACCTTAGATGGCGTCTTATGTCATAATGGTGAGTTTGAACAGCAAGAATACAAGCCTAAGTATGAAAAATCATTTGATGATTATGATACTGAAATTGAATTGTGTTATACAGAAGGGACAGATGCTATCAAAAAACTTATTCCATCGACTCTTGAAGGCTGTGTAGTAAGAATATGTGATATGATTGCGTATTTAGGGAAAGATCGACAGGATGCAGCGTTAGCAGGTATTATTGATCCTGATTATGAGTTCACTACTAAATTAATAGGTAGAGAAAATGCAAAAATAATTAATAATTTAACTGTTGACATTATTGAACACAGTTACGGTAAGGATTACATATTACTCAGCGATAATGCGTTTAAGGATTTGAGCATGGCAAAAAAAGAAAATTCTGATGTGATTTATAAAGACAAAAATATAAATAATCAATATAACAGTATAATAAAACCGATGTTTGAAGATATATATTATAAGTTACTGGATGATATTAAGAAAAACGATGAAGATTCTATGATTTTTAAGCATCATATAAATCCTATCGGTGATGCTTTGAGAAAATATCATAGTATTGATTATCTGTCAGAAGAAAATAATCAAATTGTTGTTGATTACATCGCCAGTATGACGGATGATTATTTTATTGCATTACACAAGTTCCTTTTCCCTGAAAGTAAATATTCAGTAGAATATGAACCATATTTTTAACTATATTAAGTTCGTGTACTGCTCCACCAACAAAGGATAATCCAAGACTTGTTATCAATGATAACAGTTTCGGATTTTCGATTAATTAAAAAAACCAATTTATAGCTAAAGGAAAATGTAATGAAAAAAATTTTATCATTTTTAAAAGACAAATTTAAGAATAAAATACAAATAATTATCATATTGGTTATAGTGTTATTTCCAATTATTATTAGAATTTTAGAATGTATTTTTGATTTTGATATTGACGCCAACGGATGGGTTGGCTTTTTGGGTTCATATATGGGTTCAATTATTGGCGCAATAACAGCCTTAATGGTTGTAAATATTGAAATAAAAAATAGTCGAAAAGAAAAAAAGAATGATGAAATAAAGCAGTTAAGGCCTTATTTATGGCTTTTTGTGGAATCAATTGAAAATAATAATGTTTGTGGAAAAATAAAAAATATAGGCTTAAATACTGCGATTTTTCACGGCATAGAAACAAATAATTCACCTATTGATAAACAGACAGTTTTATATTGCAATTCTGCTCTATGTAAAAATGACGAGTTGCAAATTAATCGCGATTTTTATTTGGATAAAACAGAGTATTTCAATTTTATATTTTACGACATGATAGGAAATAGATATACTCAAGAATTAAGAATCAGCAAAGAGGATAAAACAGCTCTTTCATTGGACCCAATATTTGATGAATACCATGATAAAATGTTCAATTAGACAAATTAGAATAATGAAATTGTCGCAATAGGATTGTTGTATTTTGCTTGTTAACTATGTAATTCAGTTTGTAAGTTGTTTAAGGCAGGGTTAATCCCTGCCTTATTTTTATGTCTTGTTATCCTGATTTTTGTCATTGTTTTTGTTCTCGTTTTGCTCGGTAATTAGTTCGAGAAAATAATGAGCAAGTTTTTCTAATTCATAATTCGGAATGTTCCATTCGCCTTTTGTTGCCATAAGGCAACACGCTGTCTATGATTTTATATCTGCCTCCTTTATTTTATTTTGCCTTTTGTTTTTGTGCTTGTTTTCATATTATTTGCCTCCTTTTCAAGCACACAATACGCTAATGTGTTTCAGAAGTCAAGTACTATATTTTTGCACGATTTTTTGCTCACAGGCTTTCACAAATCGCCTGTAAGTCGTTTTTAGTTTTAGTCCGACAAGTTACTCTGTTTTAGATTGAACTCGTCAATTTTTGCTCACAGCATTGCCAAAATTTCTCGATTTTTAATCATCATACCGCAATACTCAAGTGAATACACAAAAACCTTGATTTTCTGCGAAAAAAGCCCCTGACCGCATACGAATTTGGAATCATACGCAAAAGTATTACGAATCGAAAAGCCGACAGGCTTTGCCGGACGGCGTTTTCGGGCATTTCAATGCCCGAAAATCATACCCCTTTATCCTGCTTTAAAATCGACGGCTTGAAATCCGCTTCAAAAGCCGCTCAAAAGTCATCAATTTTCGTTTCAAAAGTCATAATTATTTCATTCCGGACTTTTATATTGTTTATCCATCAAAAATACAAAGGTAAATATAGAAAATCGTACTTGCAATGTCGCTTCGTTCAAGGTAACATACCACAACCTTTTAGGGTGACAATTTTGTTTTCATACTTTTCGGGTACAATATGATTAACACTTACTCGGAGGTAAATACAATGGAAGGACGAATTTTAACGGCAGATATTATTGATGATTTTAGAAAAAATTTAGAGCTGCAAGAGAAAAGCACGGCAACGATTGAAAAATATATTCGTGATGTGAAAGCGTTTTCGGTTTATGCACAAAACGAGGTCATTACAAAAGAAACCGTGATTGCCTACAAAAATCATTTGCAGGAAAACTATGCTGTTCGCAGTGTGAACTCAATGCTTGCAAGTATCAATAGCCTGTTTGCATTTCTGAATTGGTTTGATTTGAGAGTTAAATCGCTAAAGCTTCAACAGCAAGTTTTTTGCTCGGAAGAAAAAGAACTGACAAGAGCAGAATACAAACGCTTGTGTCAAGCGGCAAAACAAAAGAAAAATGAACGATTGAATTTAATTATTCAAACGATTTGTGCTACGGGTATTCGTGTCAGCGAGTTGCAATATATTACAGTTGAGACGGTAAAGTGCGGCGAGGCAATTGTAAATTGCAAGGCTAAAACGCGCTCGGTTTTTATCGTGAAAGAACTAAAACAAAAATTGCTCCGCTATGCAGCAGAGCAAGGAATAAAAAGCGGTATGATTTTTGTAACGAAAAACTGCAAACCCATAAATCGCACGAACATTTGGCGAGAAATGAAAGCCTTGTGCAAAGATGCAAATGTCAATCCGCAAAAAGTGTTTCCGCATAATCTTCGCCACCTGTTTGCACGCACATTTTACGGCATTGAAAAAGATATTGCAAAACTTGCGGATATTCTTGGTCACAGCAGTATCAACACAACACGAATTTATATCATTTCCACAGGCACGGAACACCGCAGACGAATGGAAAATATGCACTTGATAATTTAGCATAAAAATAAAAAATCCGCCAAGTTCAGCGGCGAATAACATAATCGATATTATGTTGTTTTTCAAGATTGATGCAGACAAAATAAAAAAGCACCTACAATCAAATGTAGATGCTTAAAAGCAAAAATGAGTATGACAAACTAAGCCTTGTCAAGAAAAAACTTGAAAAGGCTTATTCGTGTTTGTTTTAGGTGACGATTTTGGTGCTTTTCATATCGTACAATATATGTAGCATTGTAAATAAATATGAAATATGATATAATCAAAAAATAAATTAAGTATGTTTTACAACATAATATCGATTTTGTTGTATGAAGGGAGTCTTATTATGAGTTTTTACAATGTGGTTTTAGATGTGTTAAAACAAGATGAGCGTTTTTTCGCCGATGACGGGCAATTGCTACGCAATGCCGTTTACGAAGCCGCAATGCAGATGGATGCAAAACTTATAAAAGCACTCTATGCTAACGAAGAAACAAGAAAACACTTCTTTACGGATGTAGACGGCATCGCCGTTTTTGATAAAGTCAGTTTCGGCTGGATAATCAATAACCGTGAATTTTTGCCGGATAGTTATACCCGTTATAAAAACAAAATCGGGCTTGTAAACAACAAAGGCGAATACATTTCTGCATCTAATGATGTAGAGCTTGTTTTTCCATACAAAGATTGTGTGTTAGAGGGCGGACAGACAAAGGAAGACCAAAAACGAAGCGAGATTTTTTATAACGAAACACTTGCACCGGATGAAGTGGACAGACTTCTTAATCCGAAAGTTTTTACGAATGCAGTAAAATATACTAACTGCGGAAAAGAAAGTGCTACATCATTTGATAATGATAGTCTTATAATAAAGGGCAATAATTTATTAGCACTATCTTCGTTACTAAAAAAGTATGAAGGAAAAATTAAGTGTATCTATATTGACCCTCCATATTATTTTAATGTCAATAAAGATGAAGATACATTTGATTATAATTCAAATTTCAAGTTTTCATCTTGGCTTGTTTTTATGAAAAACAGACTTGAAATTGCAAAAAAACTTTTAAGCAACGATGGAGCTATATTTGTTCAAATAAGCGATGATGGCGTTGCGGAACTTCATCGCTTATTAAAGGATATTTTTTGCTCTAACGGTGAGAATAATTTTATAAACAAAATTACTGTTAAAACAAAATCGCCATCAGGTTTTGCAAGCGTAAATCCTGGTGTCTTTGAAACTGCGGAATATATCCTTGCTTTTGCAAAAAATAAGAAGCATTGGACATATAACTCCCAGTATATAAAATCTGAATATGATGAGAACTATAAATGGTACATAACAAATAAAGACGAGCATTTTTCTAAATGGAATATTATTGATATTTTTGATTTTGTGGCAGAAGAACACGGTTATGCCTCAAAAAAGGAAGCTATGGACTCTTTAGGTAAAATAGGTTTTAACAGTATGGTTGGAGATTTCGCTTTACATAATTCGGATAAAGTATTTCAATCTACAGCGATTGGCAATAATGCTGGACAAGAAGTTGTAGCGGTGAGAGAACAATCAAAACAGTACAAAAATCAGGTTTTTGCTGTTGAAAGAAGCAATCATTATGATGTATATATTTATAATGGTAGGGAGATGGCTTTTTATTCAAAAAAAGTTCGCAAAATTGACGGAGAATTGACTCCGAGTATTCAGTTGTCAAATATTTGGACGGATACGCCATATGAGGGTATTGCTAAAGAGGGAGATGTAAAATTAAAAGGCGGTAAAAAGCCTGAAAAGCTCATTCGCCGAATTATTGAAATGTCAACGAACGAAGGAGATATTGTCCTTGATTACCATTTAGGAAGCGGTACTACCTGTGCGGTAGCTCATAAATTAGGTAGAAAATATATTGGCGTAGAACAGCTTGATGGTCAAATAGAAAAAATATTACACAGATTACCTACAGTTATTAACGGTGATAAAAGCGGAATTTCAAAGTCAGTGAACTGGCAAGGCGGCGGCTCATTCGTATATTGCGAGCTTGCTAAACTAAATCAAAATTTTGTTGACGCCATTGAGAAAGCAACGACAAATGAAGAATTAACAAAGCTATATGCCGATATACTCGAAACAGGCTTTATCAGTTACAAAGTTAACCCAACGGATATTGATACAAATTCAGAGAGCTTTATTAAATTGTCTATTGATGACAAAAAGAAGCTTCTTATGGAATTACTTGATAAAAATCAACTTTATGTTAATTACTGCGACATTGATGATGAAACATACGGAATTTCAGAAGAAGATAAAGCCTTTACAAAGAGCTTTTACGAGGAGGTATAAAAATGCCGTTCCTTTATGAAAAAATAGATACATTGCGTGAAGTGGGCGTATCTAAAGAGTTACCGAAATATATACCTGAAAACCTAAATCCGAATTTTGAATTGCGCCCTTATCAGACAGCGGCTTTTGAAAATTTTATTACATATTTTGAAAATGATAAGCTTTGCCAAAAACCGACACAAACGCTTTTTCATATGGCAACAGGCTCGGGCAAAACACTTATTATGGCAGGGCTTATGCTGTATCTTTATAAGCATGGCTACCGTAATTTTTTATTTTTCGTCAATCTCTCTAATATTGTTCAAAAAACAAAAGAAAATTTTTTGAATAACTGTTCAAGTAAATATCTTTTTTCGGAAGAAATTGTCATTGACGGTGAAAAAGTGCCGATTAAGGAGGTAACAAATTTTCAGTACTGCGATAATAATGCTATAAATATTTGCTTCACTACCACGCAGGGGCTTCATTCGGATATGTGGAGTGTCAAAGAAAATTCTTTGTCTGTTGACGATTTTGCAAACCGGAAAGTGGTACTTATTTCTGATGAAGCGCATCACTTAAACGCTGATACAAAAAAGATGAGCAAGGACGAAGAAGAAAACTATAAAAGCTGGGAATACACTGTTCATCGCATTTTCGGTGCTAACCGTGACAATGTTCTGCTTGAATTTACGGCGACCTGCGATATTAAAAATCCGCTAATTAAGGCAGAATACGAGAATAAAATAGTTTTTGATTATCCGCTTTATAAATTCCGTTCGGACAGATATTCAAAAGAAATAAAGACCTTGCGTTCAGACTTAGATGTCGAAGACCGTGCTTTACAGGCTTTAATACTGAGTCAATATCGCTATAAAGTATTTCAGGATTACCGCCAAAATATAAAGCCGGTGGTATTTTTTCAGTCAAGATTGGTGAAGGAAAATGCCGCAAATATGGCGAAAATCATCAATATGGTGAAGTCTTTATCCGGTGAGCGTATAAAGAATCTTTTTGAACAATCAACGAGCAAAACATTTGCACAGGCACATAAATACTTTGTTAAAAACGGTGTTTCCTATGATGAATTAGCAAGTGAATTGAAAGATGATTTTTCAGAAGAACATTGCATTTCAGCAAATGACAATCAAGATGTTGAAAATAAGCAAATAATGCTTAACTCGTTAGAGGATAAGACAAATCCGTACCGTGCTGTTTTTGCGGTTGACAAACTCAACGAAGGATGGGATGTTCTCAACCTTTTTGATATTGTTCGTTTGTATGAAACCCGTGATGGGAAAAACGGCGTTCCCGGCAAAACGACAATGAAAGAAGCACAGCTTATCGGTCGTGGGGCTCGTTATTGTCCCTTCAAAATTACAGAAGAACAGGAAAAATATCAGCGAAAATATGACAATGATATAGATAATCCACTTCGAATTTGTGAAACACTATATTATCATTGTTGGAATGAGCCTCGTTACATAAGCGAATTGCATACCGCTTTGCGTGAAATCGGTATTGACTTGGACAAGACTGTAACAAGAAATTATGTTCTCAAGGAAGAATTTAAGCAAGATGATTTATACAAAAACGGATATGTTTTTGCGAATGATCGCCTTTTGAAAAGCCGAAATGAAGTTATAGGATTGTTGCCGTCTGTAAGAGATAAAATATTTAATGTTTCTATCGCTACCGGGCGTTCAGGCGAAGATGTTATTATGGATGATAATTCATCACTCGATAACAATCCGGACACTTTTACTTATAAAACTACAATAGGTAAAATTGCGGACATAAATTATGCGATTGTTTATAAGGCTTTATGTAAATACAGTATTTTTAAATTCAATATATTAAAATCGTATTTTCCAAATTTGAAATCAACTAAAGAATTTATTTATGAAAAAAATTATTTGGGAGATATTAAAATTCATATTATATCAAAATATAAAATTCCTAATACTGATGTTCTATACAATGCCTGTTTGAAGGTTCTCGGAAATATTGCTGAAAGCATATCGGGTATCGAGGAAACATATGAGGGAAGCAAGGATTTCACAGTAAGATATATTCACGATGTATTCAAAGACAAAAGATGCAATTATATAGACCCTCACGACGGCGGAATAGGAATATCGCAAAACGACAGCAGTGTTCCTATAGCTTGGAAAATGGATCTATCAAAAGAAGATTGGTTTGCTTTTGAAGACAATTATGGCACAAGTGAGGAAAAGGCTTTTGTTGCATATTTTAAAACATATATTGATTATTTAAAAGACAAGTATGATAAGGTATATCTTGTTCGCAATGAACGTCAGCTTGCGATCTATTCATTTGACGGCGGTGAACGCTTTGAGCCTGATTATCTTCTTTTCCTGCATACACAAAAAAATGATAGTTATGAGCAACTACAAGTTTTTATTGAACCAAAAGGAGCACATCTTATCGACAAAGATCGTTGGAAAGAGGATTTTCTTTTACAACTTGAATCTAAAGCAATCCCTGTAACAAAATTTGCAGACGACAATAAATATAAAATTTGGGGGTTCCATTTCTTTAACAGAGATGAGCGCTCTGTTGAATTTGATAATGATATGATAAAACTATAAAACAATTTTATCAGTGCTAACAGGTCTTAGTGTGTCCCTAATGAAGCGTTTGGCAGCATAGACACCCAAACATGTTATTCATAATAAAGCTAAAGCAGCCTATTTGGACTAACTGCTTTGTGTTATGAATCTGGCAATTAAATTAAACCACAGCATTCTGATTTTTGTATGCTGTGGTTTTTACTATAAATTGTTTTTTTGCTTAATTTAGGTATCAAAATAAATTTATTGTAATTATCCATACTATATGATAAAATAAATATGTAAAGGAGTGATACAATGTCCCCGATTGAAACAAAAAGAACGACTGCAATCAAAGTTGCAGATGCGTTGAATAGCATTGAAGGCGTGCCTGTATCGGCCTTTGCAAAGGAGCTTTCTGCAAAATGGGCAAAAGGCGAAATTACAGGTGCAGATATGAAAGCTGCTCTTATAGCAAAACATAAGAAAATATCATAGGTGAGTTTATGAACGATTTGTACTTGATTCCTAACAGTACAGTCCTCAAAAACCTGCTTGGCATAACAAATGAAAAAGAGCTTGATTTGGCAGAGGCTGAATTATCTCGTGCAAACATGATGCTGCTGTATGAAAATGGCTTTAGCGATTTTTCATCCGGCGGCTTTTGTTTTATTCACAAGTTTTTATTTGGTGATGTTTATGAGTGGGCAGGACAGTATAGAAAAATAAATATACAAAAGCGTGAAGAGTTGCTGGCAGGTCGAAGCATTTGGTATTCGAATGTTACTGAAATAGGCTCTGACCTTGATAAAGCTTTTGCCGAAATCAAAAAGATTGATTGGGCAAGTCTTACACGAGAAGATTTTGCAAAGCAAATTGCAAGGCTGTTTCCAAAGCTTTGGCAAGTTCATCCGTTTAGAGAAGGCAACACAAGAACTACTGTAATGATGATGACATTCTTCGTGGAACATTACGGCTATTTCTTTGATCAAAATCTTATGGCTGAAAGTGCCGGCTATGTGCGTGATTCTTTTGTTCTTGCAAGCCTTGGTGAGCATTCGGAATATGAACATTTGGAAAAAATATTGCTTGACGCAATTTGTATCGAGCCTGTTGAATATGCGAATGGCGATATAGAATCCAAAGATAAGACAGATAAGTACGAAAAATACAAGTCAAAAAATTACACTCCGACTAAACATGAGTATATGGAGTGATGGTGAGAAAAATGTTTATTGAAAATAATATACTAAAGCATTATTTGAAAAATGTATATTTCATTACAGGAACTGCTTATGCAGGCAAATCTACAATGGTGAAAATACTTGCAGAAAAATATGATTTGATATTCTGCGGAGAGAACTATACTTGTGATATTACAGATAAAGTAGCAGATCCTGATATTCAACCGAATTTATGCTTTATGAATTTAATGAACAGTTGGGAGGATTTTGTAAAACGTTCCCCTGAAGAATATGAAAAATGGATGTATGGCACGTCTGATGAAGTAGCAGGATTTGAAATTGCAGAACTAATATCACTTTCCAAAAACAAAAAAGTAATTGTTGATACCAATATTCCGATTGATGTGCTGAAAGAAATATCAGATTATAATCATGTTGCAGTTATGTTGTCACCTCAAAGTATGAGTGTTGAGCGATTTTTTGACAGAAATGACGAAGAAAAGCAATTCATCCTCAGTGTAATCAAAAATTGCGATAATTCGGAAGAGGTAATGGCAAATTACAAGGCAGGATTAGAGTTGATTAACAGTGAAAAGCATTATAACGAATATGCCCAAAGCGGATTCTTTATTTTGGTTCGTGATGATAGTGAACAGGATACACGAAAAGAAGTTTGTGAGAAACTTGCAAAGCATTTTGGATTTGTGGAAGGTAAATAAATGGTTAACATTTTACTTGAAGGATATGAAATAAATTCCGATTATCTTTATGATGACTTGAAAAAATACATATTGACCGACTATTCAGTTGCAGTAATTGCTTTTTCTTTTCGTGACAGTGAGGTTAAAAATTCAACAGAATGGAATTTACTGTATAGCAAAGAAAAGGGTATTTATTACAGGGGAATAGTCAGCGGCTTTACTGCCTACGGAATATCGGAAAATAATATTACATTTGTAAACTATTTTGAGGATACAAAAGAGTCTGCTAAACAAAAAATAGAAAATGCGGATATTCTTTATTTTACCGGCGGTCGACCTGACAGAATGATGGACAGAATCAAAGAGTTTGATTTGGTGAATATGTTAAGAAAGCATAACGGAATTGTTATGGGTTATAGTGCAGGTGCGGTTATTCAGCTTTCTGAATATCATATATCACCTGACAAAGATTATAAAGAATTTCAATACTATGACGGCTTGGAATATTTAGATGATTTCTATTTGGAGGTTCATTACGAAAATACAAAAGTGCAAAACGAAGCCATTCGGCGTGTGTTATCCGAAAGAGGTAAAACAGTTTATGCAACTGCTTTCATGTCAGGCGGTATTATCGTAGATAACGGCAATATTAAACTTATTGGAGATGTAAAGACTTTTAGCAAATAGCGTGGTGTAATTGTGTCAAAGGATAATTGGCATAAAACAGATTATGGCAAACAAAGAGCGTTATAAAAAATGACAAAACGAGAAATGATAAACATAAATAATTTTTTCAATTTAGTTGCGGAAGATTTGCAGTTAGGCAAAGTGCTTGAAAATCCCGTTCAGGTAGCAGGCGGTTTTATGCACCGTATGTTTAAGATTGTTACCGAAAAAGGCAGTTACATAATTAAGCTTTTAAACCCAAACATTATGAAACGACCTACTGCAATGGGCAACTACAAAATCGCTGATGATATTGAGAAAATATTACAGCAAAACAATATTCCTGCAGTTTATGCTTTGGAGTTCAAGAATAGAAAAATGCAGGAATTAAACGGTCAATATTATTATATTTTTGAGTGGTATGACGGCAAGTCATTGAAAGACTGTGAAATTAAGTCAGTTCATTGCGAAAAGATAGGTGAAGTGTTGGCAAAAATTCATAATATTGATTTGAAAAATGAGCCTTTCGAGAAAGACGAAATGCACGTTGATTGGCAAAAATACATTGACCTTGCCAAAAATATGAACTCACCTATTTATAATTACATAAAGGATTATGTCGATTTGTTTAATGACAGCATGACAAATGGCAATGAGGCTATAAAGAAATTACCTCCGGTCAAAGCAATTTGCCATAACGATATGGACAGCAAAAATGTACTTTGGCTTGGTGATGAGTTTAAGCTGATTGATTTGGAATGTTTAGGATATTCAAATCCTTATCTCGAATTGTTTGAGCTTGCACTTTGCTGGTCAGGATATGAAGGATGTAATATAGATTTTAATTTGTTTAATACATTCATCAAGTCATATTTTGATAATACAAATCTTGATACAAATGTTGACTGGGAGGCTTTGTATTACAGCAATAACGGCAGACTCGGTTGGCTTGAATACAACATCAAAAGAGCATTGATGCTTGAATGTGACAATGAGGAAGAACAACAACTGGGTATCAGCGAGGTTAAAGAAACTGTTGAACATATCATATATTGTGATAAAGTTAAAGATGAAATTTTGAAGAATATTGCTGATTATTGAGGTGTTAAAAATGAGTGATGAAGTTATTCTTGGCAATGTAATGGTCGATTGTGATGATGAAATAAAATTACAGAGATTTTACGGAGAATTGTTAGGCTGGGAAATGTGTGAATTGTTCGACAGACCTGCTGTTCGCAGTTCCAACGGTATAGTGTTTTTGTTCATTGAAGAGCCTGATTATGCGGCACCTGTTTGGCCGGAGGAAACAGGTAAACAGCAAAAGCAAATGCACTTTGATTTTCAGGTAGGCGATGTATATGTCGCTGTTGAAAAAGCAATATCACTGGGAGCTACTAAAGCACTAAATCAGTATGGCGGAGAACATTTTATTACAATGTTTGATCCTGCAGGTCATCCGTTTTGTTTATGTAAAAAGTAAAATTTTGAAGAATTTAATAATTCAATAAGCTAAAAAATCACAGAGTTTTGTTCTCTGAGATTTTTTTAGAAAAAATTTTAAGTTTTTGTGTTACTTTTTACATTTTTCGACACTTATATTATATAAGAGAAATAATTTCACTGAAAATGAACATTTTTGTCGAAAAATGTGCAGTTTTGCATTTAGTATTGATGAGTTAATTATTAGCAGTTACAATTTGTTATCAATATGCATAAGGAGTTGAAATAAGTGTTAAGAAGTTTTTTGCCTGTTGGACAGGGTGCTTTTTATTTAGAACAATTTAATTCAAATGTTGATAGGGTTAATGTTGTTTATGATTGTGGCTCTCTAACAGATGTTAAGATAGTTCAAAAGGCAATCAGATCTAATTTTAGTAAAGATGAAGAAATAGAAATCGTATTTATTTCTCATGTTGATCAGGATCATATTAACGGATTAGAATATTTATTAAAATATTGCAATGTTAAGAAAATTGTGTTTCCATACACAAAAATAAAAGATAAAATCGCACTTACCATTGATTATTTTTGTAATAGTAACAATCCGTCGAATAATGATTTTATTTATAAGTTTATAAATAATCCTTATCTTGCATTACTGGATTTAGATTCGGAAGCAAGATTATACGGAATTGCAGAATTCAATGAAGACAATGAATCATATCGAATAAATGAAGAAATTAAGATAATCCGTTCCGGAACTAATCTTTTTGAGTGTTTAATAAGCAATAAATTTCCATATAAAATCAAGTGGGAATATATTCCATTTAACTTTAGAGAAGATAAAAGAAAAAACCAATTTTTTGATGAGTTAGAAAATAATTTAAATGAGTTAGGTATACGATTGAAAGAAATGGATGTTGACAATATTTTGAAATTGTGGATAAACCCAGATATACAAAACGCAATTAAAGAATCATACAAAAAAGTAAGAGGAAGTCTAAACACAAATTCTATGGTGCTTTTTTCAGGTATTAGGGATACTAATATAATTCAACGGCAAATAAATCTGTATAATAATTGTTTTTATTGTTGCTTACGCAGGTATGGAAACTGTTTTTGTTGTCGTAACAAAAAGAACGGATGTCTTTATACCGGAGATTATGAAGCAGGCGGGAAACAAAAATGGAGTGAACTAAAAAAAGCCTATTCAGAGTATTGGGATTATATTGGTTGCGTTCAAATACCACATCATGGCTCTTATAAAAATTATAATAAAGAGTTCGCTTTATTTGATGCTTATTTTATTATTTCGTCAGGTTTGAACAATAGATATCGTCATCCAAGTGGATCTGTTATTAAAAATCTACTTTTAAATAACAAATATCCACAAATTGTAACTGAACAACAAAGTAGCGAAGCGATTTTGAAAATTGATATATGAATGCAAATAGTGATTAATTTAATATCAAAAAATGGGGGGTATTTTTTCGAATGAGCATTATTAAGTCTTTTTTCTGTTGGTAATGGTGATACATTTTATATAAAACACGGAAATGATAGTTTTACTGTAATAGATTGCTGTTTAGATGAATCAAATATCGATGATATTATTGATGAAATAATTACCGAATCCAAAGATAAAAGTATTTTCAGATTTATATCTACACATCCAGATGACGACCATATCAAAGGATTAAAACAGTTGGATGATAAAATCGGTATTATTAATTTTTATTGTGTAAAAAACGATGCAATTAAGGATGAAGAAACAGATGATTTTAGTCGATACTGCGAATTGCGTGATTCTGAAAAACATTTTTATCTCTATAAGGGATGTAGCCGTAAATGGTTAAATAAAGAAGACGACGAGCGTGGCAGTGCCGGAATTAGCATATTATGGCCTGATATTTCTAATGATGATTATAAAAATGCTTTAGAAAATGCGGAAAGCGGAAAAAGTCCCAATAACATTTGTCCTATCATAAGGTATTCATTGGGAAATGGTGTTACTGTATTATGGATGGGTGATATGGAAACAGATTTTATGGAAAAAATAAAAGATTATGTTGATTTTTCGGAGATTGATATTCTATTTGCACCGCACCATGGTAGAAAGAGCGGGAAAATTCCATCGGATATTTTGACAAGTCTTTCTCCTAAAATTATCGTTGTCGGTGAAGCACCATCAAAAGATTTAGAGTATTATTCAAACTATAATACAATTACCCAAAATTTAGCTGGAGATATAACCTTTGAGTGTTTAGAAAAAAAGGTTAAGATATTTGTTAGCAATCCAAATTATTCTGTGGATTTTTTGACTAATGAGAAATCATATAATATTGGTTTAGGATATTACATTGGAACCTTAAATTTATAGGAGTACTTATGAAGGAAAAATTATCATTATATGAATACTTAAATTTTGTGCTTATAGGATTGATTTTTACAGGGTGTTGTGTTTTAGTTTTAAAAGATGACGAATGGGTTAAAACAATATTTAAGGAAATAAAATCACTTTCGTTAGGTATAGAAGTGGTTATTACTTTTATACTATTTGGATTGATTTATGAAATCGGATTTATTATTAATAGAATAGGCTCTATTGTAATTGAACCTATTTTCAAAAAATTTAAGATAATTCATTTTAAAAATGATTATAAATTATTTAATGAAAGAAAAAAACAATATCCGATTATGGAAGTATTATCACGGGAATTTGCATTGGCTAGAACTCAAATTTCTATGTTTTTTATTCTTTTGGTAGTCTCTTTGTTAAAACAACAATTTATATTATCTGGAGTGTTCTTTTTATTGGTACTTTTGTTTACTCTGTCAATGAGAAAGCATAGTAAAAAAATAGTGGATCTTATGAGCTGAAAACATCAGTCCTGATTCTAGGACTGATGTTTTTGCAATATGGATTTATATTAATATTTGTGGTATAGTTTGATTAAATTTATGAGAAGAGGTAAAAAATATGCAATTAAAAGATTGGCTATCTATACTTATTCCTGCTGGTGTTACAATAATAGGTTTAATTGTAAATTATTTTGCGACTAAAAGTAATATAAAAAATGAAATCGCAAAACAACAGGGTTCAATTAAGTTAGAAAAATTAATGAAATGCCTTGAAGATTATCAGGAAACATATAGAGCTATTATGACAAGTTCAAAACTACCAGATAAGGAAAAGGAAAAAGTTATAAATAAACAAGCGTTGGCTTTTCGAAAAATAATGGATTATGTTTATTTGTATGGCAGTGAAAATGCTTGTAAAATTACATCTGCTTGGCAGCAATATAACTATTTTGAAAGTCAAAGTTCTACAAATAAAATGATTCCGATTTGTTATGCTAATTTATTAAGTTCCCAAATTTGTTTGGATGTAACAGGAACTTGCAATAAACCTTCATATTACTATAAAATAAATTTGACTGATTATAATACTACAAAAGATAAAATTGAAAAGACGCATAATGATATCGTCAAATCTCTAAAACTTGATAATAGATTGATGTTTTGAGTAAAACAATAGAGTTGACAAATATATCGATGAGCGTTAATATGCGAGGGAGGTGATATATGTGAATGCAATGATATATGCACGATATTCAAGTGACAATCAGCGTGAAGAAAGTATTGATGGGCAAATTCGTGAATGCAAGGAGTTTGCCGAGAAGAATGATATTCGTATAATTGATACATATATTGATAGAGCGTTATCTGCAAAAATGGACAATCGTCCGTCGTTTCAGCAGATGATTAAGGATAGTTCCAAAGGTCTGTTTGATGTTATAATCGTTTGGAAACTTGACCGCTTTGCCCGTAACCGTTATGACTCGGCACATTATAAAAACATCTTGAAAAAGAACGGAGTTAAGGTTGTTTCTGCAACCGAAGCGATTTCAAGCGGTGCAGAAGGTATTTTGCTTGAGTCCATGCTTGAAGGCTATGCCGAATATTATTCTGCCGAACTTGCAGAAAAAATCAACCGTGGCTTAACCGAAAATGCTTTGAAGTGCAAATATAACGGCGGCTCTGTCGCTTTTGGTTATATGATTGATGATGAGCAACATTTTCAAATCAATCCGACTCTTGCTCCTGTTGTTTTGAATATTTTTAATGATTATCTTTCCGGTAAAACGCAGAAAGAAATCCGAGATGAACTGAACAACAAGGGCTTGAAAAATGCTAACGGTCGAGAATTTACAATAAATAATATTTCTAAAATATTGACAAACCGTCGTTATATTGGTAATTATATTTATAAGAATGTTGTTATTGAAAACGGAATTCCTGCCATTATTCCGAATGATGTTTTTGATAAGGTGCAGGAAATGATAGCCGTTAACAAGCGTGCACCATCAAGACATAAGGCTGTTGATGATTACTTGTTGACAACTAAATTATACTGCGGCAAATGCAAATCGTTTATGGTTGGCGAAAGCGGAAATGCCCGTGGCAGAAGATACAGTTATTATAAATGTGTCAACACCAAGCATAATAAAACATGTGATAAAAAGGCAGTTAAAAAAGATTGGATAGAAGATATCGTTATTTATCAAGTTATGAAATTCATCAATGACGATTCGCTTGTTGAAATGTTAGTAAACAAGATTTTGTCTATTCAAGGTAAAGAAAGCCCAATGTTGAAATCTCTTAAAAAGCAACTTTCGCAAACCGATACAGCCATTGAAAATATGCTTAATGCTATTGAGCAAGGCATAATAACAAAATCGACAAAAAAGCGACTTGATGAACTTGAAAGCACAAAAGAAAATTTAGAAACGGAAATCGCAAAAGAAAACATATCACATCCGTTATTGACAAAAGAGTTTTTATATTCGTGGTTTGACGGATTCAAAAACTTTGATGTGAATAAACTTGAAAATCGAAAAATGCTTATAGACACATTTGTTAATTCGGTTGTGCTTTATGATGACAGAATAGACTTTTATTTCAATTTCAAAGATAACGCTAAAAGCCTGACATTATCAGAACTTAATACCGTTTCGGATTTATCATCTTTATCTCCACCACGTCGTCGCAAGCTACATATCGCTTGCGGCGATTTTTTTATCGCCCCGCACTCATTCCGCTGCTACTCCTTTCCGCAAAAATCACGCTCGGCTCGCCTGTTCGGTCGTAAACGCCCTCACGACGGCTCGCTGTCGCTACCAACTTTTGCGGATTGCGGACAGGGGCAAGCCCTGCCGAAATTTATATCAAATTCAATTCGTGCGTTCAGCCTCCCTTGTGTAAAGGGAGGTGCCGAACGAACGTGAGGCGGAGGGATTG
>OQWI01000500.1_pt1 | contig 17886 bp, 10 predicted proteins | sample 1691551 | NCBI WGS metagenome assembly OQWI01 (sample SAMN03418259, study PRJEB22391) | human gut metagenome | biome: human-gut; feature: organic feature; material: feces | host: Homo sapiens | place: Tanzania | collected 2013-01
GTTTTGCATTTATCAGCCATGGTAAGAAAAGGCTGCGGCGAAGATGTAATTTTGACCGTAGCACAAATGTCACCGAAACGAGTTGTGTATGTGTCTTGTGATCCCGCAACCCTTGCAAGAGATTTAGAAATTTTCGAGTCAAATGGCTATAAAACCAAAGAAGTAACACCATGCGATATGTTCCCAAGAACAGCGCATGTGGAGACGGTCTGTTTGCTGTCAAGAAAAGATAAATAAAGGCTGAAAAGTGGCGTATTTCCGGGCTTTTTGTAAGGTTAGTATCATCGTAAGAAGCCTTGCGGAAAGCTCGGTTTTCTTGTATGGAAACATATCTACTTTTCGGTCTGAGTGGAAAAAATTAAGTAGCCGGAGAATAGTGGTAAGGTTTAGGCTGTGGATTAGATGTCATAGGTTGTGGCACTGAAATTGTTGTCAGAGCCGACCGCAGTTTAGGCTACTCGATACCAAGAGGCAGAGTTGGCAGTGGAATAGATATTGGGAAAGGAGAAATAGAATGTGGTAGATTCAAGGTGGATATGGCCATCAACAGACATAAAAAATATGTATAAAGCAAATATTAATAATTTCTTCAAAATTGAAAAAAGACATAGTAAAATTAGGTTTATGAGAAAATGGGATGATTTTTACAGAAGTGATAAATATTTAGACTTGAGCAATGTTTATAGATATCTCCGAGCTATTATTAATTTTCTTGAAGGATGTGATTCTATGCTCGATGTAATTGCTGATTATGAAAGTGAAATAAAAGCCGAATATGAAGCTGAAATGAGGGCCAATATGGATTGGTGTTAACATTCGCGAAATTTACAAGGCCTATTAAGAATAATTAGGAAGGAGCGGTTGTACATGGATGATGTAATACATATTTTACCGGATAACATCGAAATCGTAGATGCCTCTGAATACAGTGAAGATTTAACAGAATACTTTAGTGATATGCCAGAAGTGGCACGTCTACTTTTGAAAGGTGCAAAAGAAGCTTTTTCTAAGATTGAGCAGATGCTTTATTCATCACCAGCATTCATTAATTTAGAGCGTATCTGAAAACAAAAAGTTGCACAAAAGGAAGATATATTTTATAATAGAAAAAAGCGACGGAGGCAGAAAAATGTCAGCAAGAAGATACGATATCAGCGATGAGCAGTGGGAACAGATAAAAGATATGTTTTCCAAAGCAAAAACAGGCAGACCACCTTCCGTATGAAGAAATAGAAAAAGAATGGCTTTGCCGTTCTAAGGAGGAACATTGATGGGACAAGAAGTGTATAGATTAGGCGAACTCTTTTGCGGCCCTGGCGGTCTTGCGTGTGGTGCTTTACGGTCAACAAGCAACGATGGAAAACTTTCGCTTTCGCACGCATGGGCAAATGATTATGATTCGGATACCTGTGAAACTTACAGAAAAAACATCTGCCCTGACCAACCAGAAACTGTTTACTGTGGTGATGTTCGTGAACTTGAGATTGATAAGCTTGGAGATATTGACGCATTTTGTTATGGCTTTCCGTGCAACAGCTTTTCTAATGTAGGGGAACATAAAGGATTGGCAAACGAGAAGTTTGGTCAATTATATTGGTATGGCATTGAAGTTTTAAAAATATATCAGCCGAAGTGGTTTGTCGCTGAAAATGTTTCAGGGATTCGTTCAGCGGGTTCAGGAGACTTCCAGATTATTCTTGATGATATGAGAGCGTCGGGATACAAGCTCAATGTGAATTTGTATAAAGCAGAACAGTATGGAGTACCACAAACTCGTCATAGAGTTATTATCGTTGGCATTCGTAATGATTTACCTGTTGAGTTTCATGTCCCAGACCCTAAAATGTATGCTTCTTGCGATATTACGGCAAGAACAGCACTGGCAGAAATTCCTGAAAATGCACCAAACAATGAAGTTAGAAAGCTGACTCAAAAGGTTATTAGAAGATTATCTCTTATAAATGCGGGCGAAAATGTTTGGCAAGCAGAAGAACGACTTGGAGAGTTATTCCCTGAGGAGCTTAAAATTAAAACAAAAACAAAAATAAGCCAAATATATAGAAAACTTGACCCAGATAAGCCAGCTTATACTGTTACAGCAGCTGGTGGTGGTGGCACATTTATGTATCACTGGACAAATAGAGAACTTACAAACAGAGAACGTGCGAGGATTCAAACCTTTCCAGATAATTATGAATTTGTGGGAAATTATAGTAGTGTCCGCAAACAAATAGGAATGGCTGTTCCGTGTCAATTATCTGAAGTTGTAATTACTGCTGTGCTTAATAGTTTTGCGGGAATTGATTATCCGTGGATACCAGCTAATATGGAGGAGTGATTATGATTCCAAAAATTGATGAAATAACCAAAGAAGGAACCTTTATATCAGAAAAATTCGATGAGCCAGTACTTTATGCACCAGCAAGAATTGAATATCTCTCCCCGTGTAATTCATTGAAAATTGTAACTGCTTTTACGGATTGTGAAAGAATCTCAACACATATGATTGCATTGCAAGAGGGAATAAAAAACAAGAGATTTGTAAAAGATTTAGATGTTGAGATCATTTTGGGAATGACTAAATCAAGTCTTTCTCAGAAAAAGCATGAAGATATTTGTCGTTTGATTCACTTTCTTAATGAATCAAGGGGAATGCCCAAAATTAGCTGTAGATATATTTGTAATGGACCGGAGGTGCATTCTAAAATTTACATTTGGTCGCAACCAGATGAAAAGATTCAGATACTACCAACGATAGCATATTGTGGTTCGTTAAATTACACAATGAATGCTTTTTACAAACGTAGAGAAACTGTTAGCAGATGTAATCCGTTTAGTGCGTATTGGTACTATAAGAATTTGTTGCCTGATACGATAGACTGCTTTGACCCAATAGCTAAGGACAAACTTCGCAAGGTTGTTAATAATAGTCCTGATGCAGTTGAAGAACCAGATAATTCTGAAAAAGATTATCTTATGTATGATGCAATGCCACCTGTTGCTACACTTAATGTCTCATTGCTTCGTGCGGATGGCAGTGATACTGGCTATGGTTCAGGTATTAACTGGGGAATTAGAAAGAACGGAACAAAGCGAAATCGTAATCAAGCTTATATTCCATACAATCATCAAGATAAAGTTAAAGGTTTTTTCCCTGACAGGGTTAATCCAGATGATGAAAACTGTCCTATGTTCAAAGTTATAACAAAGGATTTTGGTTCTTTTCATATGCGAATGGCTCAGCAAAATAATAAAGCTATTCATAGTGTTGAAAGTAATTCGATTTTAGGCGAGTGGATTCGCAAGAAAATTGGAACGCCATCTGGTGGATATGTTACAAAACAAATGCTTGAACTTTATGGAAAAACTTATGTTACATTTAGGAAGTATTCAGATGGCACATATCTATTAGACTTCTAAATAGAGCAACCAAAATCACCGTACTTGATGTAACTTCAAAAAGTTAGACTTTATATAGCGTAGTAGTTTTTTTATGCAGCCAAGGTATTGAGAAGATACTGTATAGGACTCATCCACCCAAGTTTCTCTTTAATTCTTTTCTCATTATAAGAGCTTGTAAAATAAAGTGAGCAAATTATTTTTCTAACTTACACACTTTTCTTGACAAAGCCAAAAGTTGTAGCCGATATCTCGGATAGCACTGGCAAGCTCGAAGGTTTCAACAACAAGATAAAAGTCGCTAAACGAATCGGCTATGGTTACCGTGACGACGACTTCTTCTTTACCTTAATTCGCTATCTTTCTATTCTGTCTGTCCGTTCTCCATCCCGCAAAAATAGTGATGAACCTGTTTTTTCGGCTTGTAGAACAGATGACAGAGCGTGAAGGGGTTACCGAACGACTCAAAGCAGGAAATCAAATGGAATGGGTTGCTCGGATGAATAACATTCGCAGCAGAGCTACAGAAATTGTAAACCACGATATAATTTACAACTAACCGAGAACGGCGGCAGGGAGAGCAAAATCTCCTTGCCGTCATTTTGCTTCGCAAAAATGGTAGAAAAAGACACAATTATATGGTATAATAATATTGGTATAGTATATTCACCGCAAATAAAGTGTTTTTGGAGGACAAAGATGTATACTGCAATTAAGAATTACTGTAATAACGGCAATAACAACGGCTTGTTTTTGCTTGATATGCCCACAGGATACGGTAAGACTTACTCTGTTCTCAAATATATCTACGAAGCATCGTTGGATGAGTCTAATAGCAAAAGGCGATTTTTCTTTATAACAACTTTAAAGAAGAATCTTCCTATTGAAGAACTTAAAAAGTGGTTTGCAGAAGCAGGTCAATTAGATAAGTTTAATGAGAAGTTTCTTTTTATAGATGCCAATGCAGATTGTGTAATCGATGGTCTTACAAGTGAAATAATCAATGAAATACCGAGCGAAATCAAAAAGACTGATGAATATAAATCCTTTGTTCAAGACGTAAGATTCTTGCAAGAACAAAAGAATGTAAACAAAGCTGAACTGCGAGGTTTTATTGGAAGCATAAAGGATAACCTTCGTAGTAAATCCGAACCCAATTTTAGAAGATTACTACAAACAATGTTAGCAAAGGAATTTTCCACAGTCAACAAACGCATTTATGCAATAAAAACGAATAAAAGATGGCAATGGCTCGGAAAACTATATCCCGCAGTATTCACACATGATAAGCAAATCATTTTTATGAGTATGGATAAATTTTTAACGAGAAATGCTACAATTGTAGAACCTTCATATATGTTCTACAATACTGACATCATTGATAATGCAGCTATATTCATCGATGAGTTTGATGCGACAAAAGAAACCTTATTAAAAAACATCATACAAAACGGACTAAGAGATAAAATCGATTATATTGAACTGTTTAAGGATATTTACTCCGCTCTACATACTAATGAATTTCCTACTGTACTTACCACACCGTCTAAACAAAGGAAAGAGAGCAAATATAAGGATCAAACATTACAATCTGTAATAGACGGAATTCGGGAAAAAGCCGATGCAATCTATGAGAATTACACCTTACAGTTTAGCCATAGAACCTCAACAGATGTTGCAGATAATACTAAGAATTTCTTGTTCCAGGATCATCAATTCCACTCTATTTTAGATGGAAATAATTCTTACATCACAACTGTAAGCGACACGAAAAATCGCATAAACGCCATTCGCTTTTCCAAAAATAAGCCAAATGCAGAAAAGAATAATATTCAAGTAATGCTCGGTAAATTACGGGGCTTTATTAAGTATTTTCAAATTGGCATCAATATACTTGCAATAAACTATATGCAATGCAAAGCTGAACGCAAACAAAATGGTGATGATGAGTTTACTATGGAATCGGCTATACGCTCTGTTTTAGCAGAGTTTAGGCTTAATTCCATATATATTGATTATATAACATCACAAATATTGATTGCTTCACATAAGGTGAAAGGCAATATAGAAAATTCTGATTTTGATCTTTCTTTTTATGAGAACGGGTTCCGATTTTATTCATTTGAAGATGATGTCGTTCACGATATGCAGTCAAAAATAATGATGTGTTCTTTTCAGACTACCCCTGAAAAAATCCTTTTACGATTTTGTGAAAAGGCTAAAGTTATTGGTATATCGGCAACAGCGACTGTACCAACCATTATTGGAAACTATGATTTAGATTATCTTAAATCGAAAATGCAAACTGCTTTCTTGTTGCCGAGCGAAGCAGATAAGACACGCCTTCGTTCCGATTTTTCAAACTCACTTTGTGGATATGATAATGTATCCATAAATGTTGGATTGTTAGGGGGGAATGTACGGGATAACTATTCTGCTTCCGCTTGGAAAATAGTATTTGATTCAGATGAAATTTCAGAAATGATTTTTGACAGAATTGAGCGAGAGTTGCCCGATATTAAAGATAACTATTATAAAGAACGCTATATTAGAATCTCTTTAGCTTACAAGCAATTTGTGATGCATAATGATATTCAATCTTTTCTTTGCGTTCTTACAAAGCATCCAAGGAAAGGTGACAAATATCTTAACAAGGATGTTCTTGATGAGATTTTTAAGTATATCATTGCAGAAAATAATGCAAGTACAAGCGTAAACTCCTCAGTTTATCAGTTAGACGGCGATGAATACGATATAAAAAAGGATAAAATAACTCGCAAACTTTCGGAAGGTCAAAAACTGTTTATTATTTCGGTTTATCAAACGATCGGTGCGGGACAAAATTTACAATATAAGATCCCACGTGAATTAGAAAAAGAAGTAATCAAAATTAATGACCGCCCATCTCGTGGTGAAAAAGATTTTGATGCTATCTATTTAGATAAGCCTACTCATCTTTTGGTGAACTTAGGCAACAATCTTTCGGAAGAAGAGTTTGTAAAATATTTGTACCATACTGAGTTTTTTCAGGAAACATCAGAACTCTCTATGTATGATGCATTTCAACATATTAAACGAGCCTTCCGTTGTTATATCAAAGGAAATGCATATCAACTCCCGTATGCCCAAAGTGTCAATAATAGCAAGAGTGTTGTTCTTCTTTCCACAAGAACAATTATTCAAGCTATTGGACGTATTTGTCGTACTAATCAAAAAAGAAAGAATATTTATGTTTTTGCAGACAATCGTATTGCAGAAAATATTGACCTATCCATTTTGAATGACAGATTGCTGAATAAGGAATTTATTGCCTTATTAGATAAAATTAGAGAGCAATCAAACGCACAGATAGCTGAAGGTTCTTATGAAAATAGAGCCGCCCTTTTATCCGTAAGAGCCAATAAATTCATCAACAATATGTTGCGAGAAGATTGGACTGATGATCGTATAGAAAAATGGCAACAGTTGCGTGAACTTGTGCTTACAGCTCCTACTATGTCTGAGGCGGAAGTATCGAAAAATTTTGTTGCAAAGAATTTTTATGTAAAACTTCCCGCCAAAAACAATCATCTCTTTTATAAGCAGGAAGAAGATTATAATAATATTCAAATCGGTTTTACTAAGAACAAAGAGTTGAATTTGGAGGTCTCAGCTGTTGCGGCAAAATTAAACATCTTAATGAGTATTCCCAAACTTAAATACTTTTTTGTTAAAAAAGGTTGGGCAACTCATTTTAAAAAAAACGATTATATAATGTCGCCCACTTTGTTTAATAACATATATAAAGGTGCGTTAGGCGAAGTTGTAGGTAGATATTTGTTCTGGTGGGTTTTGAAACTTAAAATGGAGGAAATCAGCGAGCCTGAACTATTCGAATTATTTGACTATAAAGTGTGCAATCTTCCCATTTATGTTGATTTCAAGAATTGGCACGAAACTACCGTTTTCAACGATGAAGAAATGCTAAACAAAATTGAAGATAAGGCAAATAAATGCGGCTGCAAATGCGTTATTATAGTCAATATTGTTTCAGAAAAAGAATGGAAAACACACCGTATAGAACGAAATGGTTTAACGATTGTTGAAATTCCGTCTTTGCTAACAGGCAACGCTTCTCTTAACCATAACGAAGAGGCTTGGAACGAGATAAGAAGGTGTATAAATGAGTGTTCCGATTAAAACAAATCAACTAACTTATATGTTTGATAAAGAATTGTTTTCAAAAAACTATGATATATTTTGCATTCGTACATCGGAGAAGCATTTTAAGAACGGAGCATATATTATTGATGCACCGCTTCTGAGCAATAATGTTTGTTCTGTGCTTTTTAAGTCCGGAAGAGAGATTTTTGTACTAATGAAAAGCAATGGTTCAAACAAATCATTGTTAAAGAATGCAATATTAAAAAAAGATGGTGCTGACCGCATTACTATCTCTCAGGTTACGCCCAACTCTTTGAAAGATGATATTGTATTTCAACTTATGCTTAACAGCTTAGGAAATTATGAAAGTCCGTTACTCAAATTTAACAACCTAACTGGACATTTATACTGTTTTCATCCAAATTGGTTAATTAGAGGAAGAAAAAGCGAGGCAGACGTTGTTTTCAAAGTTCCGTGTTTGGAACTGAGGTTATCTTCTGAATTTCGCTTGAATATGGAAGTGCATACATTCACCTCAGAATTGTTGCGTAACAAAATAGAATTTAAAAAGAAAAAGTTTGACGAATATCCCAAGTATATTTTTTCGGCACATAACACATTGCGCAGAAAATTGAAAGATGATGTGGGATATAGTTTCATTATGCGACAAACTAAAAATGCAAAGACCGAAATTGCTTTTTTAGATATTCAGAATATAGACCGTTTTAATCCAAGCAAGATGGGAATTCTTACGACTGTTTTAGAAAACTTCAATGATAGGTTTTCATCTATTGCTCACCTTGATTTTGAGAGTATTACAGACTATAAAGCATTGGATTATACCCGCTCGGTTGCAAATGAAAACAAACAAGCAATTTCTGATCTTTTGAGTATTAAACCAATAAAAATAGTTGATTGTATTGACGATGAATACTCTAAAATCTTTTGTAAAGAAATATGTGACTTGCTTCTCTCAAAATACGGTATAAAAACAAGTTGTGGTAAAAGAGTTGCAAAGGATCATCTAAACATCAGAGTGATACATAATGCTGCTTTTTATGCAGATAGTGACGATCCGCATCGAATATTTAATGATGTTGCGGTACAGCATATTACCTTTGAAGATTTTTCTGAATGCAGTGAATTTGCAATTTCGACAGTCATACACGAAATGCTAATCAAGGCCGATCTTGTTAAACAAAAAATATCTCTTTTTGATTGGAATACATTAGGCTTGAAAGATGATATTGATTTTGGCATTGAAGTGACAGATGAACAAAACACAAAATATATTTTTATGACGATTCATCCTGACGGTACTTTTAATATTTCCGAACAAACTCTTAATTTGTTTGAAGCTAATAAATATAATCAATGTGTCGAAATCTTTGAAAATGCAAAAATGAATTCTGTGAAAGTACACGGCATCATCAGAGATGCATTGGGCAATATAAATATTATAAAAGATACAGAATGGTTCACCATTCCTGAAATATATAGTATCAAAGCTGAACTTGCTAACGGAAACACAAAGTTGCGTGGCAAAGAAAAACGTAATGAATTGCTTTCATCGTGTTTAGATATTAAAATGTTTAACGATGGTGTTTCAGAATATTATTTTGTTGGCACAATAGGAAACGGAATGCGATGGTTAATCAATAGAGCTGCAAATATAAGGAAGATTGAGCCATTTGAAGATTCTATCTTGATGTTTGAAAAATTGTTGCCACTGATGAATGTCACATTTGTTCATAATGGGCAGTTAACAATTATACCATTCCCATTTAAGTATTTGAGAGAACACTTAAATAAATAGTATTTCCAAAAATCCCAAAAATATTCAAAACCCGTCGTAAATTTCTTGATTTATGGCGGATTTTGTGGTATAACATAATCCCTCTTATGAGGAACTACAACTGAATATGATGTCTTCGTAGAGGTATAGTTTGGCTACTGCCCACTATACCGATGGTAATCTCTTTAAGAATACCGTGACTCGCCACTGTGAATTTTTTGTACTGTTTAAGGTGGAGTTGAGTCATCAGAAACAGTAGGGTCTTTTGAATCAATTCAAAGCCGTTACATATGAGCATCTGATTTGAAGCGAGAGTTAACGCTCCCGACGATTATTAGTGTTAATATGTGACGGCTTTTTATTTTTACCCAAAAGTCAGTTGTACTTAAAAATTGAATGACCGTCTGAATGGGATACTCCGCCAAGACTTCCCTTGTAGGAACGAGCGAGAAAACGCCGCTTAAAAAACAGGGGCAGGAACGACATTCGGGGAGAACGGCAAAGAGAAAGCATTATACCTGTCCACAGGTATAGCGAGCATCGGATTTTGACACCAAAATCCAATCCACACCCTAAAGGATGTGGACTATACTCAGGGGACACCTCTGAACAATGCCAATTACGCTTAAGTTGTTGGCATTGTTCAGAGTGGAGATGTTAAGTATTCAATTAAAGAAAATGTAAAAAATAAGGTTTCAGGTGAAATATATGATAAGGTGGTTGTTCTTGATACAAACATATTTAAAGGGATTCCACCACGCAATTGGGGTAAAACTTTTAGAAATTTTATTTCAAAACATCTTACAGGAAAAAAGTTTTTAACATTTGACGAGAACGGTAAAGAAGAAATTATAGAATTTGCAAAGCCGAATGAACGAGTAACTAAAAATGGTGCTAACAACAGTCATAAAGTTATTAATAAATTATCAAGAAAGTCAGACAGAAACAGTAAGTTAGTAATCGTTCATTCTGATGAAGTAATAAATATTTCAGAAAAGCGAAATGAAAATGCAGAACATTCACATCAATGGTTAGATGAAAACGGATGGGAATATAGAAATGCTATTGTAATGGATAAGTATGGCAAGCTATATTCGGTAACATTAAATATTGCAAAGTCTAAAGATGGGCGAAATATACTTTACGATATAAATAAAATAAACGAAGTTGGGTACGGCGTCGTGCTCTCAAATGCCAAAGGCAAGAGGAGCTCGCACATAAACCCCAACTTCGTCACTAACAGTATATCTCAAAGTGAAAATAATGTCAATACGAAAAATGACGAAAGTAGCAATGATATCAAATACAGCATGGGAGGATTGAAAGCAGAAACTGCGGACAAGAGTGCACTTGAGAAAGCTATGGAGCTTGAAAAGGACGGTACAGATTCCGAGAAAATCCGTAAGGAAACGGGTTGGTTTAAGGGATATGACGGCAAGTGGCGATTTGAGATAGATGACAGCGAATTAGAGTTTAAAACAGATATCGAAAAGAACAGAGCTGCCGCAATTGAACTTGCGAAAATGAAAGTTAAAAGTGCAGAGCTTGAAGAAAAGATTGTAAATAATACAGCAACAAAAGCAGAGGAAAATGAATACTACAATCTTGACGAAAAAATGATTGAGTACAGAAAAGGAGTGAAATTGAGTGATGTAATAAATCATCCAAAACTTTTTGAAGCGTATCCGCAACTAAAGAATGTAGATGTTTATTACGAGATTTCTTCGGCTAATCGAGGTGTATACAGTTCAAACGGTAATGTGATAATGTTAAATCCGATGCATACGATTGATGAGCAGAAAGAAGCGATTATTCACGAAATTCAGCACGCAATACAGGGAATAGAAAATTTTGCGAACGGAAGTAATTTGGAATACTGGAAAAATCTCGGATACAGCGATGAAGAAGCAATGGCAATGTATTATAACACTGCCGGAGAAAGAGAAGCAAGAGATGTTTCTGCCAGAAGAGATTACAATGCAGAGCAAAGAAAAAACATCCGTCCGGACATTGACAGGAAAGATGTTGTATTTGCTAATAGCGGTGATGCAGGGTATTCGGCGGATGAAAATATAATGCAAAATGATTTTGAGAAGAAAGTTGACCAGATAGAGAATAATACATATAATTTGAATGATGTTGTTATTATGGGAAAAACTCCAAAAATATTACAGGACATCGGACTTAATTCTTTACCTGTTGCAATGACGAAAAATCATATATATTCTGTTGCGGTATCAGAAGCAAGAGCAAAAAGTGAGGGCAGATACAAGAAAAATACAAATTATCATAATTTAGGATTTAATACAGTTAAGAAAATTTATGAAAAAATATCTAATCCGCTTATGGTAATTGCTCACCCTGATTTTACTAATAAAGAGAGCAGGGACAGTACTCATAAAGTTATTGCATTGGTTGATTTATCCGTAAATAATAAGCAGGTAATTGCGCCTATCGTGGTAGATTTTGAAAGTAGATATAACAAAAAAATAATTGATGTCAATCTTGTAGCAACATACTTTAATAAAAACAATATTCATGATTTAATAAAAGAAGCAATAGCTTTAGAAAATAATAATCAAGTTGGTTTTTATTATTTAGACAAAAAAAGAACTCAAAGTATAATTAAGCAGAAAGGGTACCAATTACCCAGTGTACTTAATAACTTGAGTTCCAATATTATTATACGCAAAATTGACAGCAATGTCAATAAAAAAATTAATAAAATTACCCAAAGCAAGCAATTTGTAAGGTGGTTTGGTGATTGGCAGAATAAGCCGAAAACTGCAAGCAAGGTTGTGGACGGTAACGGTGAGCCTCTTGTAGTGTATCACCAGACGGGAAATGATTTTACAGTATTTGACACTAAGCATACCGGTGCGGGTGAGTTTGACAGCGAAATGCCGACAGGAATATTTATGAAGCCGACAAGTGATAATATTGGGCTTAGAGGAAAAAAGCAAATGGCTTTGTATGCAAATATTCGCAATCCGTTTATTGCGAACAGCAGGGAAGAGCTTGTTGACTTCTACATTAAGAATATTGACGGTTACAGTGACGCTAAAAATGAGGTAAAGAGGATTGACAGCGAATACAAGCAAAAATTTCAGGACGAAATGAAGAGGGAAAATCAAGAATATCAGAAGCTATGGGTTGCAAGGAAGAACGGAGAAATCTCTGAGGAGAAATATCAGAAGGCGGTATCAAGGGACGCACTTGATGATTTACTTGAAGAGTGGCACAACAAGGTTAATGAAGCAAGTAAAAAGGCAAAGTCGCTTATTGATGACTATTTCAGGAACAGTAATTATGACGGCGTGATTGTAAACAATGATGTCGGCAGCTTTGGCAGGAGCACAAAAACATATATTGCATTTGAGAACACTCAGGTTAAATCTGCAACGAATAACATTGGAACTTTTGACGGAAAAAATCCCGATATAAGGTATGCGATTGATGATACTAAACAGGAAGAAGTTGATTTCAGAAAGGCTTTGACAAGAGAAGAATGGGCAAGTTTTTATTCTTCTTTAAATAAATATAATCAAAGAGATAATTTACGCATTGGTGATAATAGTATTTTGATACAGGATGATAATAATGCATATAATTATAAATTGGTGTGTTATAGAACTGATAAAAATAATATTAGAGTTAAAAATGTTTACTTAATCGAAAATTATGATTATAATATACATAGTAATGAAATTAATGTACTTCAAATATTATCTGATTATGAAGGGGAAGAATATAGTGAAAAGCAAACCAGAGCAATTTTGCAAAATTATACGGGAATGTATGGAACACTATTCAAAAGATACAACAGCGTTAGTAGGAAGTTTGTTAAACTCACACGAGAGAGTGTTTCAGATAGAAGAAATATTAAAGAAACAGCCGACGGAGCAGGAACTTATGAAAATTCTGAGCGAGAAGTATCCGGAGGATTATCAGAAGATAAAATCCCAGACATAAGGTATGCGACTGACGATACTCTGAATGACTGGTTAGATGATTTACCTGAGGGTATTGACTATGAAAAAGTAGTTGAGAAAAACCCGGTTGTTGCCGTTGCTAAGATTTACAACAGTGCCGCAAAGACAGCGGAAAGTGGGTTAAGACAGAGCCAAAATGTAAGACTTGAGGAAAAGGATTATCTTAGAATTGCCGATAAAATTATGGATAAGTACGGCATTAAGGGAAAATATAATCCTAATTATAAGCAAGAACTTGCAGAACAGCTTACGGGCTTTATTGAGCACATAGGAGAGAAAGGCTCAAACTTTACGGATGTGTTTGAGGAACTGGTAAATGACTGCAAGGGCGATATTTTGCTTAGCGGCGAGTATGACACTGAACTTATGAAAGGGGAAAGAGAGTTTGTACTTGACTTAATTCATGACAAGACTTTGTTCATAAGGCCACGAGATATACAGCAGATTGAAGAGGATTACGGTTCGGTAGCAAAATACAGGAAGAAAATGTTTGGCAAAACATATGTTGCAGTTAAAAACAAGGAAAGCGGAAAAGGACGCTTGACAAACTTGCAGAAATGTTTAGCGATGCAGCGGATAACATTAAGGCAAAAAGTGAAGAAATAATTACAAATGAGCAAAAAAATAACACCGACGAGGGTGTTGAGAGTGTTAAGTATAGTATTGATAAACATTTTGCGGAAATATATGATAAATGGGATAAGAAGTCGACGGGATTTGCTTTTAGAGTAGGAACTACATCAACAGTTCTTTATAAGCTGGGAGTCAATAATAAAACAATTTACTGGGATGCAACAAAAATAAAAAAAATAAAGGAAAAACATCCGGAAATGACTGACAGTATAATAAAGCAGGTGCCTAATATACTTGAAAATCCGATTATTGTAATGGAGTCAAATACTGTTAATGGCAGACTTGTTTTATTTGGTGATGTATATGACAGCAAAAACAATCCTGTGCTTGTTGCACTTGAGTTAAATCCGACAGAAAAAGGCGGTAAAAGTTTAAATATAATAAAAATAGCGAGTGCTTACGGCAAAGATGTTGATTTGCAAGGCTTTATAAATAAAAGTAAAATTTTGTATGTTGAACCAAATAAAGAAAGAACCCATAATTGGCTGTCGGTTAATAGGCTCAAATTGCCGTTACCCAGTACCAGATTTGGATTCTTTAATAACAGTATATCTCAAAATTCTAAAAATATCAATACAAAAAATGACGAAAGTGGCAATGATATCAAATACAGCATGGGAGGATTGAAAGCAGAAACTGCGGACAAGAGTGCACTTGAGAAAGCTATGGAGCTTGAAAAGGACGGTACAGATTCCGAGAAAATCCGTAAGGAAACGGGTTGGTTTAAGGGATATGACGGCAAGTGGCGATTTGAGATAGATGACAGCGAATTAGAGTTTAAAACAGATATCGAAAAGAACAGAGCTGCCGCAATTGAACTTGCGAAAATGAAAGTTAAAAGTGCAGAGCTTGAAGAAAAGATTGTAAATAATACAGCAACAAAAGCAGAGGAAAATGAATACTACAATCTTGACGAAAAAATGATTGAGTACAGAAAAGGAGTGAAATTGAGTGATGTAATAAATCATCCAAAACTTTTTGAAGCGTATCCGCAACTAAAGAATGTAGATGTTTATTACGAGATTTCTTCGGCTAATCGAGGTGTATACAGTTCAAACGGTAATGTGATAATGTTAAATCCGATGCATACGATTGATGAGCAGAAAGAAGCGATTATTCACGAAATTCAGCACGCAATACAGGGAATAGAAAATTTTGCGAACGGAAGTAATTTGGAATACTGGAAAAATCTCGGATACAGCGATGAAGAAGCAATGGCAATGTATTATAACACTGCCGGAGAAAGAGAAGCAAGAGATGTTTCTGCCAGAAGAGATTACAATGCAGAGCAAAGAAAAAACATCCGTCCGGACATTGACAGGAAAGATGTTGTATTTGCTAATAGCGGTGATGCAGGGTATTCGGCGGATGAAAATATAATGCAAAATGATTTTGAGAAGAAAGTTGACCAGATAGAGAATAATACATATAATTTGAATGATGTTGTTATTATGGGAAAAACTCCAAAAATATTACAGGACATCGGACTTAATTCTTTACCTGTTGCAATGACGAAAAATCATATATATTCTGTTGCGGTATCAGAAGCAAGAGCAAAAAGTGAGGGCAGATACAAGAAAAATACAAATTATCATAATTTAGGATTTAATACAGTTAAGAAAATTTATGAAAAAATATCTAATCCGCTTATGGTAATTGCTCACCCTGATTTTACTAATAAAGAGAGCAGGGACAGTACTCATAAAGTTATTGCATTGGTTGATTTATCCGTAAATAATAAGCAGGTAATTGCGCCTATCGTGGTAGATTTTGAAAGTAGATATAACAAAAAAATAATTGATGTCAATCTTGTAGCAACATACTTTAATAAAAACAATATTCATGATTTAATAAAAGAAGCAATAGCTTTAGAAAATAATAATCAAGTTGGTTTTTATTATTTAGACAAAAAAAGAACTCAAAGTATAATTAAGCAGAAAGGGTACCAATTACCCAGTGTACTTAATAACTTGAGTTCCAATATTATTATACGCAAAATTGACAGCAATGTCAATAAAAAAATTAATAAAATTACCCAAAGCAAGCAATTTGTAAGGTGGTTTGGTGATTGGCAGAATAAGCCGAAAACTGCAAGCAAGGTTGTGGACGGTAACGGTGAGCCTCTTGTAGTGTATCACCAGACGGGAAATGATTTTACAGTATTTGACACTAAGCATACCGGTGCGGGTGAGTTTGACAGCGAAATGCCGACAGGAATATTTATGAAGCCGACAAGTGATAATATTGGGCTTAGAGGAAAAAAGCAAATGGCTTTGTATGCAAATATTCGCAATCCGTTTATTGCGAACAGCAGGGAAGAGCTTGTTGACTTCTACATTAAGAATATTGACGGTTACAGTGACGCTAAAAATGAGGTAAAGAGGATTGACAGCGAATACAAGCAAAAATTTCAGGACGAAATGAAGAGGGAAAATCAAGAATATCAGAAGCTATGGGTTGCAAGGAAGAACGGAGAAATCTCTGAGGAGAAATATCAGAAGGCGGTATCAAGGGACGCACTTGATGATTTACTTGAAGAGTGGCACAACAAGGTTAATGAAGCAAGTAAAAAGGCAAAGTCGCTTATTGATGACTATTTCAGGAACAGTAATTATGACGGCGTGATTGTAAACAATGATGTCGGCAGCTTTGGCAGGAGCACAAAAACATATATTGCATTCAGTAATACACAGGTGAAATCTGCAACAGATAATATAGGAACTTTTGACGGCAGAAATTCAGACATAAGATATGCAGTGGATGATACCATTAATGATTGGCTTGATGATGAAAGCACACCGCAGGGAATTGACTACGAAAAGGCAGTTGAAAAAAATCCTGTAATAGCAGTAGCGAAAATATATAAAAGTGCGGCACAAACTGCAAAGATCGGACTTGCACAGGGAAAGAATGTAAAACTTGATGAGAAAGAATACCTAAGAATTGCCGGAAGTATAATGCAGACATACGGTATAAAAGGCAAGTATAACCCTAATTACAAGAAAGAGCTTGCAAGTCAACTTAAGAATTTTGTTGACAGCATAGGAAAGAAAGATGCGAATTTTACAGATTTATTTGAAGAACTTGTAAATGACTGCAAGGGAGGTATTCTGCTTAGCGGAGAGTATGACACAACGCTTATGAAAGACGAAAGAGAGTTTGTACTTGATATGTTCCAAGGCAAAGTACTGCTTATAAAACCGAGAGATGTACAGCAAATTGAGGAAGACTACGGTTCGGTAGCAAACTACCGCAAAAAGATGTTTGGCAAAACATATGTTGCAGTTAAAAACAAGGAAAGAGAGGAGTATAAGAAGAATATTTTGAAGCCGGTAGCGAACAGTTTGTTGGCGGAAGCGACTTATTTAAATTCTTATCTGAAAACCCTAATAAAAAATATGCTTTTATACATAATCATAATGAGGACGGATATTTTTCAGAACGTGACTTAACTACTCTATTAACCACCGATAATATTACTATGTTTGCGGCTATAAGAATTGATGGAGTATGTTATGTTACCGAAAAAACTGAAACACTAAAAAATGTTTCTTTTTGGGATAAGTTATTCCCTGATGAGATTAACAGCTTGAATAAAAAATACAGAGATGGTATAATAACAGCAGGAGAACGCACTCGCATGCGTGAAGAAATAATTGTTGATGGACTACTAAAAAATATACTAAAGGATTGATTGAGCTTGGATAATGAATGGGCTACACTTACAATAAAAGAGGTTCCGTTTTGGAGAGATGATATGACCCCAGAAGAGTATGACATAGAGAGGACATACTTTTATGAGAATTTTGATTCATATAAAAAAGGAACCTACATTCCATTGTGGAAACAGAAAAAATAACAGGCTTGATTTTTTAGTTTGTAACGCATTTTAATTAAAAATGTAAAGTTACACCACCAATTCAT
>OQWI01000502.1_pt1 | contig 17853 bp, 21 predicted proteins | sample 1691551 | NCBI WGS metagenome assembly OQWI01 (sample SAMN03418259, study PRJEB22391) | human gut metagenome | biome: human-gut; feature: organic feature; material: feces | host: Homo sapiens | place: Tanzania | collected 2013-01
GATATTTTTTTACAAGAGGTAAAACAGCAACTTTATAAGGGGCTAAGAAAGGATGAATTTTTAATACTTCACGAGTTGTATTATCTTCTAAAGTTTCTTCATTATAAGCATCGCATAATACAGCTAATAAAAGTCTATCTACTCCAACAGAAGGTTCTATTACATATGGTAGATATTTTTCATTAGTTTCTGGATCTAAATATCTCATATCAACTTTAGAATGATTAGAATGAACTGATAAATCATAATCTGTACGATCTGCAATTCCCCATAATTCTCCCCATCCAAATGGAAATGCATATTCTATATCTGTTGTTGCTTTACTATAAAAAACTAGTTCTTCTTTAGCATGATCTCTATATCTTAAATTTTCTTTTTTTAATCCTATTTCTTCTAGGAATTTTAAACAATGATTTTTATTAGATTACTTCCCCAGTCTATATCTTCCGCTGTAATCTTAAGTAATTCGCTTTTTCTGATACCTGTACCAAACAGAATATTTATTATTGTATAGTTCCGTAAACCAATAAATTCACTTCTATCAAACATAGATAGTATTTCTTTCACTTCCTCTTTAGCAAAAGAATAAATGATTTTATTACTTTGTTTTGGTCTGCTCATATCTTCCATAGGATTACTTTCTAAAAATCTTCTTTTGGTTAAAAAAGCAAAGAACGCTTTTATTACTACAAACTTGTCACGTGCCGTATGAGAACTATACACCCTATTCATATAAACTTGAAAATCAGTCATAATGTAAGTGTTTATCTGCTCTAAGTCTTTATAATTTCTTTGCTGGCAAAAATCAAAGAAAGTTTTTAGGCAATATTGGTAATTCTTAATAGTTCCCAGTGATAAATTTTTTGCGTTACAGTTTTGTAGAAAAATGCTCTCATAATCTGCAAATTTCATGTTTTTACACTCCTCTCTAGAGGACTAGACTACATTTTTTTACTGTTAAATACACCAAAACCAGTAAAATAATTTAGTTTAGTGCTACTTACAATAAAAAAGGGATATACCGCTAATATAGTGATGTATTCATGCAGATTATTTATATTTCTTTTTACTATATTATTTCGTTATGCAAGCTGTGTTTTTACTAAACCTTACACAAATTACTTATTTTTATTAAAAGTTGTATATTTGTTTTAATTGAATTTCTTTATTTCCTAAGTCTAGTGCGTCTGCCAGTTCCGCCACACTCGCATATAAAATATTATAGCATAACTTGAATAGCTATGGCAACTATCAATGTAATCAAAAAAGCCGTTCTTCTTACGAAGAACGGCCTTAAATTCGTGGTGATCCACCCGAGACTCGAACTCGGGACACCCTGATTAAAAGTCAGGTGCTCTACCAACTGAGCTAGTGGATCATTGGCTGGGGCGGCTGGACTCGAACCAACGCATGCGGGAGTCAAAGTCCCGTGCCTTACCGACTTGGCTACGCCCCAAGCTTATTAGTGGTTATTCAGATTTACCAAATCTGAAAAGGTGGGGTGACTGGTGGGAGTCGAACCCACGCGTAACGGAGCCACAATCCGCCGTGTTAACCACTTCACCACAGCCACCATCTTGTTTCCAAGCTGAATAGCTTGGCGACGAATAGTATTATACTATATTACCGGCACTGCGTCAATAGGAAAATTTAATTTTTATAAAAAATTTTACGGCAATCACCGGACATAGTCAAAAATTGCTTCGCAGCAGTTAATCAGCGGCGGGCAATAACTTCAATTTCTACATGAGCGCCTTTAGGCAGAGCTGCTACCTGTACAAAGGAGCGTGCCGGCGGATCAATCTTGAAGGTTTTTGCATAAACAGCATTAATAGCGTCAAAATTCTTGATGTCATCTACAAAAATAGTAGTTTTTACAACATCCATGAATCTGAAGCGTGCTTCCGTCAGGATAGCCTCAATATTGTCTAAAACCTGCTGAGTTTCAGCTTCGATAGAGCTTTGAACCATTTCACCGGTTTCCGGATTAATAGCAATCTGACCGGATACAAACAGAATAGAACCTGCCAATACAGCTTGAGAATAAGGACCTAAAGCTTTGGGTGCATTTGTTGTTGCAATAACTTCCATGATTAAAGTCTCCTTTGCTATTTTTTTATTTACGGGCAAAGTATTTTGCTGCCCACTCTATAGCCGAAGGCGTTGCGGCCATACCGCCGCCTGCGGTTTCCTTCAAAGCACAGGGAAGCGCATCCCCCACGCTCTTCATGGCATCAATTGCTTCATCAGCATTAATAAAGCTGCTGATTCCGGCCAACGCCAGCTCAGCTGCCAACAGTGCCTGCAAAGCACAGGCTCCGTTACGTTTAATGCATGGTACTTCTACCAGGCCTGCCACAGGGTCGCAGACAAGGCCAAGCACGTTTTTGAAAACAACCGCTACTGCCGTGCCTACCTGCTGCGGTGTGCCGCCCAGCATGGAAACAGCAGCACCTGCTGCCATCGCCGCAGCACTGCCGCATTCTGCCTGACAGCCACCCATAGCACCTGCCAGAGAAGCGCGCTCGTTGATTACCATACCGATACTTCCGGCAACCACCATACCGCGCTGCAAGGTTGCAGCATCCAGACCGCAGTGCTTTTTCAGTGCGAAGAATACTCCCGGAAGTACGCCGCTGGCACCTGCTGTAGGAGCAGCAACTATACGTCCCATAGCCGCGTTGCACTCGCCCACTGCTGTAGCATAGATAACGGCATCTAAGGCCTTCTCGCCCAAAAGATTGACAAAGCCTTCACCGCCTGCAGCTGCAGCCAGCTTTTTGGCATCACCGCCGGTCAGACCGCTGTGCGAGCGGACACCGGTTAAACCATGCTCTACTGATTTCTCCATGACGTCCAGCATTTCCTGCATCTTCGCCAATAAATCTTCCTGACTACATTCCAGCTCACGCATATTGTAGTCTATGAGAAATTCATCCAACGGCTGCTGCCATTCAGCAGTCTCTTTAATCCAGCTGTTCAAAGACAGCATTTCTTTTTTCATGCTGCACCCCTTACAAAACACTGGCGATAAAACGCACCGATTCTATCTGCTGCAGCGCGCTAATAAGATTGATAATCTCCTGCGGCACTGCCTCGTCACATTCAATAACCATAGATGCCATACCACCCTTATCGCTGCGGAACAAGCGCATCGTAGCGATATTTACACCGGCATTAGCCAGTGTACTGGTAACCAGCGCAATAACACCTCTGGTATCAATATGTACTGTCAAAATAGCAGGCAAGCGTCCCGTAAGCTCCACAGGGAAGCCGTCGATTTCCGTAACCTGAACCTGACCGCCGCCAACAGAAGAACCGACGATATCACAACGGGCACCGTTAGCTGCAGTCAGCTTGAAAAGCACAGTATTGGGATGAGCCTTATTGCCCAAATCAATTTTATGATAGGAATATTCCAGGCCGTTTTTCTCAGCATATCTGTCAGCCTTTGGAATGCGTTCATCATCCGGCAGCCAGCCCATCAGGCCGGCAAGCAGCGCCATATCCGTGCCGTGTCCCTTATAGGTTTCGGCAAAGGAGCCATGCAGATAAATTTCCGCCTTTACCGGCTTAGCGCCAAGAATACTGGCAGCCAAAAGTCCCAGACGAACAGCACCGGCAGTATGCGAACTGGAGGGACCAATCATCACCGGTCCGATAATATCCAAAATACTCATAAAGCACCTCTATTCATCACTGGCCAGCGAACGATGTGCCAGACCGACACACAGCTCATTGAGATTCAGCACTCCTACGCCCATATAAATAGCAACACAAAGATGCTCTCCGGCGCGGGCAATACCGATTTTACCGCCGACATTGAAGCCAAAGGCCTTAACCTTCACCTGCTCCAAAGCTTCGTGCGCCGCACCAGCCACAGCACCCGCACCCACATGAGATTCGGTTACCAGTCCCTGACGCTGCGCAGCCACTACGGCACGCTCAACAATTTTTACAATAGAAGGAATAAATTCACCGCCGAAATCAACAGCTGTTGAACGAATACCATGCTCCGCCAGGCGTTCCTTTACCTTCGTTTCCTCCACACGACTGGAGGTCAGTGCAATACGCAAGGCAGCACGGCCGATTTCGATGCTGTTGATGCAGCTTTTACCACATTCATGCATGTTAGTCACACCCCTCACCAAACAATTTTTATATCAGCAGGCGCAGAGATTACTCGTCCTCTTCTGGAACCTCTACAACCTCTTTGATTTTATTTTTATCCAGCATTGCTACCAACAGGAAGGTAATAATGCAGATAGGCCATTCAAAGTAAATTACTTCGTTGGCAAAAAGCGGTTTGATGCCTGCCAGCGGGCTGCCGGGAACAAACCAGAGAGCGATACCGAGAAGGCTCACCAGAGTAGTCCAGAAGGCAGAGCTGCGACGGCACAGACCGGGAGCGAACATCGTAAAGAAGAATACACAAGTCAGGCCGCAGGTCATAGACAAACCGGCAATCATCGTCTTAACAATGCCTGCCGCATTGAAGGCAAACCACAGAGTAATCAGGCCGACAGCAAAAACAGACAGACGATTGATGATGACAAATTTATTTTCCGCAACAGTAGGATTAATAAAGCGTTTGTAAATATCATTGCTGAAGAGCGTAGCCGCACCCAGCAGAATAGTGCAGGCAGTAGATACATCCGCAGCCCACAAAGCAGCCAAAGTTACACCGCCAGCCAGCGGATCAAGAGTCATAACAACCTTAGGCATAGCCAGTGCAGCCTGTGCCAGCGGCATTTCCGGATACATAGCCTTGCAGACAACACCCAATACAGCGCAGATGAAGCCAACCGGGAAAATCATCAGGCCGGCCAGCACATAACCGTTGCGGGCAGCCTTAGCATTTTTTGCACCGCAGGCAATCTGTACAGGACCCTGCGCGGTAATAGTCTGGGTAATCATAACGATAATCCAGCCGAGAATAGTAGCAAAAGCCAGGCCTGCTACCGGACTGCCCATAACCTCGGGGTTAGGCAGCTTACTGAGCACTGCATCCCAACCGCCTACGTTGGATACAGATTGGATTGCAGAGTAGATAATACCGATATAAATCAAGGTAACGCTGACAATATTTGCCAGACCGCTGGACCAAAGACCACCAATCAGCGTAATACCGATAAATACCACGGCACTCATAATCATACCGCCATGGAAGGAGAAAATCTCCGGCAGCAGTGAGGACAAAATCGCACCGCCTGCCATGTACTGCAAAGCAGTAATAACGCACATAATGATAACCAGACCGATGGCAGCGATTGCACGGCCTTTAGTATCATAGTAGAACTCAAAGAATTCCGGGATAGTGGAAACCTTCATAGAACGCAGCTTGCCTGCTGCCAAAAGGCCCATCACAATAGCACCGATAGACCACGCGCCGTTATACCAGCCTGCTGCCAGACCAACACTGAAGGCACGCTGTGCTACGCCGACTGTAGAAGCAGCACCAACTGCCAGACCGGTAACGTTGACCGCTACCAGAATCGTGTTCAGCTTACGGCCGGCCAGCAAAAACGCTGTCGAACCCGAATCAGCCTTGTGCTTAACCCACAAGCTGATGCCAAAAAGCAACGCGATGTACACTACGACAATTACCAACTGAATAGACATAAAAACTACACTACCTTTCTTCCATGCTACAAAAGCATAATACTTGTGCTGTAAGAATATAAACCATGCTACCATCCTACAACGTACAATAATTTATCTTATATTATACCAACTTTTTTTAGTAAATTAAAGCTCCCGCCAAAACTTTTCTGCATCCGGAAAATTTTTGAAATAAAATTTACGTAAAATCTTTCTTGCGCAAGCGTAAGAAAAAGGATTTTATTTATTTTTGTCGAATTGTCTAATGTATGTTGTAATACAATGGAGGAAAGAAATATGTTTACTTATAAAACCAGCGGAGTCTGCTCCCGCGAGATTCATTTTGATATAATTGACGGCAAGCTGCACAATGTAAGCTTTGACGGCGGCTGCCCCGGAAACCTGGCTGCTATCGGCAAGCTGGTAGAAGGCCAGGACGCTAAAGCAGTTGCTGATTTGCTCAAGGGCAATGACTGCCGTGGCCGCGGCACCAGCTGCGCCGACCAATTGGCCAAAGCTATCGCCGAGCATCTGTAATTTATAAGATAAGATATAGGAGCCGCTGCTAGGCAATGGCGACGACGGCGTACTCCTTGTACGTCTAGGAACTGCTATGACGCAGACGGTGCTTTATATCACATTGTTGAATTAAACAGGCGTGAGAGAAAGTGCCGGATGCTAGGCAATGGCGACGACGGCGTACTCCTTGTACGTCTAGGAGCCGTTGTGACGCAGACGGTGCTTTATCGCACGCCTGACAGGAAAGAGGAAAGGAGGAACCCTACTATGTACAAAATTTTAAAAAGTACCGACCAAGGACTGGACGAGCTGGAGCTGGAACATCTGGAAAAGGGCTACTGGCTTGACATAGTGGCTCCTTCTGTAGAAGAGCTGCAGGAAATAGCGGCAGCGACAAAAATCCAGATGGATTTTTTAAGCGCCGCACTGGACGAGGAAGAAAAATCCCGTATTGAAGTAGAGGATGACCAGATTCTGATTTTGGTCGACATTCCTTTTTTACGCAGTAACAAGGATTATGACACATTACCTTTGGGTATTGTAGTAACTGAAGAAGGCATTGCCACTATCTGTTTGGAGCCTAACGCTGTAACTGCAGATTTCGGCACGCACAACAGCAAAATGTTCAGCACCTTCAAAAAAACGCGTTTTTTATTCCAGATTCTTTATAAATCCGCTACTCTCTATCTGAAATATATCCGTATCATCATCCGCCGTACGGATGAACTGGAAATTCATCTGCGCCAGTCCATGGAAAACAGCGAACTCTTCAACCTGCTTGATCTGCAGAAGTCCTTAACCTATTTTTCCACATCTCTGCGCAGTAATTCCATTGTGCTGGAAAGGTTGCTGCGTCTGCGCAACGCAACACAGTCCCAGCATCTTATAAAGGTATACGAAGAAGACGAGGATTTGCTGGACGATGTTATCATCGAATATAAGCAGGCTGTAGAAATGGTTGAAATGTACAGCCACATTCTTAACAGCATGATGGAAGTTTTTGCCAGCATCATCAGCAACAACCTGAACTTGGTCATGAAATTTTTGGCATCCGTCACCATCATTTTGGCGATTCCTACACTCATCAGCGGTTTGTGGGGCATGAACGTACCTGTCCCCTTTGCGGAAAACCCCTTCGGGTTCCTTATCGTCATCAGTTTGGCGGCGTGTATTGCTTTGGGTACTGCCTTCCTGCTATGGAAGAAGAGAATGTTCTGAGGTTAGAAAATGTCTAAAGTTACGCAAGAAAAATTGCTCGCCGGAATTATTTTCGGTGACAATGATAATGAAGAATATATTTACCTGCCCGGCGGTGAGGTTGGCAGCGAAGCGCCTCTTTGCGTGCTGGAACGCGGCGGCAGCCGTGAAGACCTGCCTCTTGAAGAAGCGGCACAGCAGGTTCACCGTCTGGCGCTGCGCCCCTGCAATCATCCTCTTTGGGGCAAGCGTTCATACTAAATTTTAATGCCGCAAGGAGGAATGCAAGATGTATATCCCTAAACTGCACAAAATCTGGCTTTGTCAAAATGACAAGGGCGGTATCTATATGTATCCAAAAATGGCAAATCGTCACGGTCTGATTGCCGGTGCTACCGGTACAGGCAAAACCGTTACGCTCAAGGTGCTGGCAGAAAGCTTCAGTGAAATGGGCGTACCTGTTTTTCTGGCTGATATCAAGGGCGATGTTTCCGGTATGTGCCTGCCCGGTGAGGACAGTGAAGGCTTCCGCAAGCGCTTAAGAAATAAGCTGGGTCTGGAAACGGAATGGAAATTTGCCGGTTATCCAGTACGCTTTTGGGACGTTTATGGCAAGGGCGGTATTCCCGTGCGTGCAACCGTTTCGGAAATGGGTCCTGATCTGCTCAGCCGTCTGTTGGAGCTGAACGAAACTCAAAGCGGTGTAATGAATATTGTTTTCCGCGTAGCAGATGACCAAGGCCTGCTGCTGTTGGATTTCAAGGATTTGCGCAGCATGGTACAATACGTCGGTGATAATGCTGCCCAGTTCAAAACAAGCTATGGTAACATCACTCCCGCCAGCATCGGTGCTATCCAAAGAGCATTACTGCGTCTGGAGGACCAAGGTGCGGATATTTTCTTCGGCGAACCGGCACTTGATATCAAGGATTGGTTTGCTACGGCAGAAGACGGCCGCGGCATTATCAACCTGCTGCATGCTACCGAGCTGTTCCAACGCCCGCTGCTCTACTCCACCTTTTTGCTGTGGATGCTTTCCGAGCTCTACGAAATGATGCCGGAAGCAGGCGATTTGGATAAACCCAAGATGGTCTTTTTCTTTGACGAAGCACATCTGATTTTTAAGGATGCACCGCAATCCCTTTTGGATAAGATTGAACAGATTGTCCGCCTCATCCGTTCCAAGGGGATCGGCATTTACTTTATCACCCAACAGCCCACAGACGTCCCCGAAAGCGTACTGGCACAGTTGGGCAATAAGCTGCAGCATGCGCTGCGCGCCTACACTCCTAAAGAACGCAAGAGCCTTAAAGCTACCGCACAATCCTTCCGCGAAAACCCGGCATTAGATGCCGAAGCAGCCTTAGGTGAGCTTGGTACAGGCGAGGTACTCGTTTCTATGCTGGACCCCGAAGGTATTCCTTCTATCGTACAGCGTGCCTATGTAATGCCGCCGCGCAGTTATCTTGGCGTGTGTGATGATGCCAAACGCCAGCAGCTGATTAAGGACTGCCCGCTCTACAGCAAATATGCAGAAGCTGTTGACCGTGAATCCGCCTACGAGCTGCTGACGCAAAAAGCAGAAGAAGCACATGCAGAAGCCGAAGCGGCAGCGAAGGCTGAGGCTGAAGCGAAGGAAGCAGCGCTGAGAGAAAAAGAAGAAGCCAAGCAGGCCAAGGAAGCGGAGCGTGCCGCCAAAGCAGCGGAACGCGAGCGTATGACAGCAGAACGTGCTGCGCAAAGAAGCAGCGGCCGCCAAACCAAAGGCATATTGGACAAGGTATTTGACAGCGCCGTCAATTCCGCTACCCGCACAGTCGGCAACCAAATCGGCAGCAAGCTGGTACGCGGTATTTTAGGAAGTCTTTTCAAAGGTAAATAAAAAATATAGGACTGACGCATAGCCAAGGCGTCAGTCCTTTTAGTTTAGACATATAAGCTATAATTATTTTTTGATGACCAAAGCCTGCAGCAGCAAATTCTCGGCAGCATCTGCCGGATTGCCGATAGCATGACCTTCGCCGCTGGGGCAATGCACCTTGTCGCCCGCATGCAGCGTCATTGCCTTGCCGTTATCGTTGTACTCAGCAGTTCCCTGCAGCACCACGATAGTTTCGCTGTTGCCGTCATGAATGTGATAGCCAAGGCTGCAGCCCGGTTTAAGAATTACCTTAGCATACATTACTACGCTGTCGTTAAGCAGACTTTCGTCAAGATAATGTTCAATAATTACGTCACCATTGCCACCGAAGCGGTTAGCGCAGATATCTGTTTTGCTGTTTGTTATTTTCATAAGCAAAGCCCCCTCTTTTTGTACTGCTTCCATTATATGCCTATTTCGTGCTGCAGGCAAATATTTCTCTGACAGCATATATAAGTTATCTCCTTGACACTTACAGGCAAAAACATTATACTTATGTTAACAACTTCATAAACAAAACTTAGAGTGAGTCTGAAATTTAGCTCATGAAGGGGTACACCACCACGGGTGTAGCTTTTTCATGAGCTTTTTTTATTACCCGAAAGGAGAAAATCATGCTTATCAACGGAGAAGAAAAATCCTTAGCCTGCCCCACCGCTCTCAGCGAGCTGCTTACGCAGCTCGGCTATCGCGCTGCGTTTGTTGCCGTCGAGCTTAACGGCAATATCATCAAGCAGGCGGATTTTTGCAGCACAAATATTACCGACGCTGATAAATTGGAAATCGTCAGCTTCGTAGGAGGTGGCTGAATGATTAGCAAGGAGGAAATCAGCGCCGCACTTGGCAAAGGACTGACACAGGCGCAGCTCGACGCACTGCATAACGCACGTGTTGGCGTTGTCGGTCTCGGCGGACTCGGCAGCAACATCGCCGTTGCCCTAACCCGTCTTGGCATCGGTCAGCTTTATCTTTATGATTTTGACAGAGTAGAGCTTTCCAACCTCAACCGCCAGTATTATTTTCTTGACGATATAGGCCATTACAAGGCCGACGCCCTTGTGAAGCATCTGCGCCAGATTAACCCCTATGCAGCTTTGCATTCACAGGTAATCAAGGTAACACAGGAGAACATCCCCGCACTTTTAGGTGACTGCGATATTATCTGTGAAGCGCTGGACAACGCTGCCAGCAAGGCTATGCTCGTGAGCACTGTTTTAAGCACCTGGAGCGACAAAAAGGTTATCGCAGGCAGCGGCCTTGCAGGCTTTGGCCCGGCAAAAGAAATCACCAGTAAAAAAATCACAAAAAATCTTTATCTTTGCGGCGACGGCAGCAGTGATTTTCACGATTTACCGCTCTGCGGCGCGCGCGTCGCACTCTGCGCCATGCAGCAGGCACTGCTTGCTGCACGCATCATTTTAGACTTGGAGGAAAATTAACATGACAAACGATACATGGACCTTAGGTGGACACGAATTCCATTCCCGTTTTATTTTAGGCAGCGGCAAATATTCGCTGGACTTAATCAAGGCAGCCGTAGAACAGGCCGGTGCAGAAATCCTTACGCTTGCTCTGCGCCGCGCCAATAGCGGAGCTCTCGCCAACATCCTTGATTACGTGCCGGAAAACGTCACCTTGCTGCCCAACACCAGCGGTGCGCGTAATGCAGAAGAAGCAGTGCGCATTGCCCGCCTTGCACGCGAGCTTTGCCACACCGACTTTGTAAAAATCGAAGTAATCAAAGACAGCAAATATCTGCTGCCCGACAATCATGAAACCCTCAAGGCAACAGAAATCCTTGCCAAAGAAGGCTTCATCGTTATGCCATATATGTACCCCGACCTGCAGAGCGCACGTGACATGCGTGATGCCGGTGCAGCCTGCATCATGCCGCTGGGCGCACCGATTGGCAGCAACAAGGGCCTTTGCACCAAGGACTTCATCCAAATTCTGATTAACGAAATCGACCTGCCGATTATTGTCGACGCAGGCATCGGCAAACCTTCACAGGCCTGCGAGGCTATGGAAATGGGCGCAGCTTCCATCATGGCGAATACAGCGATTGCCAGCGCCGGTAACCTGCCACTTATGGCAAGTGCCTTCCGTGATGCCATCAACGCCGGCCGTAAGGCTTATCTTGCAGGCTGCGGCAGCGTCCGCGACACTGCCAACGCCAGCTCTCCGCTGACAGGCTTTTTGCATGATTGAGGTGCCAGCATGAATAACGAAGATAAATTTTTCAACAACAGTATTTATGATGAGCAGGCAGCAGCCTTCAGCGAAAAGCAACTGACCGATCCGATGCAGTATCAGGAAGGCATGGAAATTATCGACTCCGATATTTTCGACAAGGTGCAGACTGCCCGTACCGCTTATGATTACACAAAATATACGGAAGCAGACGTACGCGCAGCGCTCACTCACAGCGAGCGCACGCCCGAGGACTTCGCCGCCCTGCTTTCGCCTGCCGCATTGCCACTTTTGGAGGAAATCGCCCGTGCCGCACAGGTCGAGCGCCAGCGTTACTTCGGCAACAACGTCACCTTTTTCACACCGCTGTATATCGCCAACTACTGCGAAAATTACTGCATTTACTGCGGCTTCAACAGTCACAATAAAATTCAGCGCGCCTGCCTCAGCAGTGAGCAGATTGCTGCCGAAATGCAGGCCATCGCCGCCACCGGCCAGCAGGAAATCCTTATTCTTACCGGCGAAAGCCGCAAGATGAGCGACGTGCATTACATCGGTGAAGCCTGCAAGCAAGCACGCCAATACTTCAAGGTAGTCGGCGTAGAGATTTATCCGCTCAACAGCGATGAATACGCTTATCTGCATGAATGCGGCGTGGATTACGTAACTGTTTTCCAGGAAACATATAACAAGGATAAATACGCCCAATTGCATTTGGCAGGCCATAAGCGTGTCTTCCCCTACCGTTTTTACGCACAAGAGCGCGCCCTGCGCGGCAATATGCGCGGCGTCGGCTTCGCCGCTCTGCTCGGCCTAGACGACTTCCGTCGCGACGCCCTCGCTACCGGCCTGCACGCCTACCTGCTGCAAAAGAAATATCCGCATGCGGAAATCGCCTTCTCCTGCCCCCGCCTGCGCCCTATTATCAATAATGACAAGATTAAACCGATGGACGTGCACGAGCGCCAGCTGCTGCAGGTTGTCTGCGCCTACCGCCTGTTCATGCCCTTCGCCTCGATTACCGTTTCCAGCCGTGAATGCGCACGCGTGCGTGATAACCTGATGCTGATTGCCGCCAACAAAATTTCCGCCGGCGTCAATACAGGCATCGGTGCGCACAGCAAAAAACAGGAGCTGGGCGACGAACAGTTTGAGATTGATGACAGCAGAAGCCTGCAGGAAATCTATGATGCATTGCTGAAAATCGGCCTGCAGCCTGTAATGTCGGAGTACGTTTATGTCTGAGCTACCGCTGATTGCCGTTACGGACAGCGCCACCTGTCCCCGTCCGCTGGCTGAGCAAATAGAGCGTCTGGCAAAGCTGACAGAGCTGCGTCCGCAGGCTATCATCCTGCGTGCGAAATCTTTAAACAAAGCAGCCTATCGCAAGCTAGCACTGCAAGCACAGCAAAGCTGCAAAGCTGCAGTCATACCGCTTATTTTGCACAGCGATTGGCAACTGGCAAGTGAACTTGGCATACAAAATTTGCATCTGCCGCTTGCTCTGCTGCGCCAACTGCCAACTTGCGAGCGTGCGCATTTCACCTGGCTTTCTACATCTGTTCACAGCGTTGAAGAGGCAATCGAAGCACAAGCGCTTGGTGCTACCGTGCTCATCGCCGGACACATCTACACTACACAGTGCAAGGCAGGCCTTGCTCCACGCGGTCTTGGCTTTCTGCAGGCTGTCTGCAACGCTGTAAGCCTGCCGGTTTACGCCATCGGCGGCATAGGCTTCGACGCTGCGCAGCACGCCGAACTTCTGGCGAATGGAGCACGCGGAGCGTGCGTAATGAGCGCATATATGAGGCTGTAATAACGTTTGTTAAAAGTTGTGCAAAATCATCCTGCAAAATTTGACATCGGCCTCCATAACATCTATGATTAAGAAAGGAATTTGTAATCAACATATTTATTTCTGTCCCAAAGCACAAGAGGAGGCAAAAACGAAATGACTATGAACATCTGGCATGACATTGATCCCAAACGTATCTCTCCTGACGATTTTATTGCAGTTATCGAAATCCCCAAAGGCTGCAAGGTTAAGTACGAGCTGGACAAGGAAACCGGTCTGCTCAAAATGGACCGCATCCTGTACACCGCAACTCACTATCCTGCCAACTACGGCTTTATCCCCCGTACCTACGCAGCAGATAACGACCCGCTGGACGTGTTGGTTTTATGCTCCGAAAACGTTGTACCGATGACCTTGATGCGCTGCTACCCCATCGGCGTCATCATCATGGAAGACAGCGGTGATATGGACGAAAAAATCATTGCTATTCCTTTCGGTGACCCGATGTATAATTCCTACAAATCCATCAGTGAGCTGCCGCAGCATATCAGTGATGAAATGATTCACTTCTTCAGCGTGTATAAGTCCCTCGAGGGCAAAAGCACCGCTCTTGAAGAGGCTCATGATGTAGACAAGGCAAAGGAAATTATCAAGCAGTGCCAGCAGCGCTATAAAGATACCTTTTGCTGAAAAATAAGCATGTAAAAAAGGCTATTGCGTAAAATTGCTTACGCAGTAGCCTTTTTAGGTTGGAGCTCCTCAGCCCACAAAAAAAGGACTGCCTTTCGCAAATGCGTCCAGCAGCCATAAAATAAGGGAAAGCGTATTTAGTTAAGAAGCAGCGGCTCACGCCAATGCTTCTTTTTAGTTGCCGCGTACATATTCGCGCGGCACACGCGGGCTCACGTCGCAGACAATTTCATAGCAGATAGTATCTGCCCATTCCGCAACCAGCTCCATTGGCAGCTCACGGCCGCCAAACACGATAACCTCACTGCCCAGCTTAACGTCCGGAATATCCGTCACGTCCAGCATTGTCTGGTCCATGCACACGCGTCCGATAATCGGCGCCTTCATGCCGTTGACCAGCATATACCCGCGGTTAGACAAGCGGCGGCTCACGCCGTCGGCATAACCGATAGGCACAGTAGCAATAACACTAGGTCTCGTCAATGTATAGGTTCTGCCATAGCCGATGGTTTCACCGGGTGGCAGTGTTTTCACAAAAGCAACCTGCGTCTTTACAGTCATAACAGGTTCAAAATCCTTGTAGCAGTCAATCATATGCGCCGGGTGCAGGCCATACAGGGTGATTCCCTGACGCACCATATCCAGCTGATATTCCTGCAGCTCCGTCAGCGCAGCACTGTTGGCGATATGACGGATAGGGATATGCACTCCCTCCGCTTCAATCAGGCGCAATGCCTCCTGAAAGCGTTCAAACTGATAGGCAGCATACTGCTTATCATCGGCGTCGGCAGTCGCAAAGTGACTGAACACGCCTTCAATATAGATACCGGGCAAGGACGCTGCCAACTTGGCAAACCTGCCGGCATCACGCACATGCACACCGATACGGTGCATACCTGTATCAATCTTAATATGTATTTTAGCCTTCGTATGCAGCTTCAAAGCCGCCGCATTCAAAGCATATAAGCGTTCTTCATCAAATACTGCATGGCTGATATCATAGCGCACGCAGATTTCCGCAACCTCCGGCAGCATTGCACCAAGCACCAGAATCGGCGTTTCAATGCCGGCCTCGCGCAGCTTCACGCCCTCCTGCAGGAGAGCTACCGCAAAAAAGTCTGCACCGTTACGCGCTGCTTCCTGCGCTACGCGCACAGCGCCATGACCATAGGCATCGGCCTTGACGACAGCACATAATTTGGTTGTCGGCTTCAGATTGGCCTTAGCCATCTGCACGTTATGTGCAACTGCATCTAAATTTATTTCTGCCCACGCACCACGTTGAATATGCACAATGGCATCCTCCTAAGCTTATCGTCCATAAAATAAGCCGCAGGCAAAGCATCGTTGCTGCGGCATCAAACTTACCCTGGAATTTTGTTTAGCATACATTATATTTTACAAAACTCTAGTATTAGCATATAACCAACAGGGGATTTTGTCAATATTTTATTTTTTTATCGAGTTGCAGTTTTTAGCATGCGGACAGCAGGAACAGCCGTTGCACCCGCCACGATACTTTTTACCGAAATAACTGCGCACTGCCAAAATCACCAGTACCGCTAACAAACCCGCAATAATATATGTTGCCATCAGTCTGCCTCACTTTACAATTATCAATATTTACTATATTAGACAGGAATTCTAGCTATAGTGTAAACCAAAATTATGCTTTTGACAAATGAATTCTTTGTGAAAGAGCGGTACAGACAATAATAATGTTTGCCTGCTTTTATTTTGCTGTAATGATTGGTCAGGTCTTTGTCCAGATCAATGTTGATGTTACCGCTGGAAATGATATTCGCATCTGCAGTCTCTTTATCAATCTGCGCAGTCAAAATCTGCCTGTCAAACTTGCGCACTGCATCATAATAATACTAAGAAACAACGCTACAATAATATATCATTTGTTATACCAAAAGCATACACATATAATAATAGTAAAAATAAAGTTGTAATATATATGTATATAATTTTTTCTTTAATTACATTATATACTTTATAATCTTCTTCCTCAGCTTTTCCCGTAAATATTTTTATCATCGCTCTTCTTTTTATTCCATATAGCATTAATGATAACCCAAGCCCCCACAAAGGAAAAAAACATCTTATAAAGTCGCTAATATCAAAAATATCTAAAACACATCCTATCATAAAGATAACTATCATAAAAGCTCCAACATTAAGCGAAATAAAATACTTTTTATCACTTATTGATTTGAAATCCAAATTTTTACAGTAGACATTTATAATTCCTATCGTAAAAAAAGCTACCATTGTTGCTAAAATATAACGTCCCATTATTTTAACCCCATCTCTTTATCAGTAGTTGCTAAAATATCTTAACCATCAAATATGACGCGGATATAAAATCTCAATTCAATAATATAAAGAATAAATCCACTTTATATTTTAGCTTAATCACTGAAACAATCCACGGAAAAACAAATACACCAAAAATAGTAAATAATATAAATCTTATAGTATTGCTAAATATAAATCTACGTTTCATTAATTCTAATTGATCTTTGCTTATTATGTATTTTTGTTCTAATATCTTTTTAAATTCCACATGGATATTCATCCAAACGTAAGCTAACATTAACAATATTAATTTTATTGGGAAATACCATTTCCATAATGGAACACTAACTGGAACATCGCACATTACAACATATACGAAGTATAAGACTAAATAATAAAATAATAAAATTTTTATTTTCCGCATGATCAATTCTCCTTTTCAACTAAGTCATATAAATTCTTTATATCCATGCCTAATACTAAAGGATCTAATAATACTTCTGCTTTACTACGTTCTATTGAATCAGTTGCAACTTTATTCTCGCAATTTAAATTTATCTTTATCTTTATTTTACCACTCACTATTTTTCAGTGCTGAAATAACAACATACTTAAAATCAACTAACTCTTTATCTTTTTCCTTCTCTTCTGTTGTAAGATCTTGAAATAATACCACCCTTAAGGTCAGTATTATCTCCCACATTAATATCAAAGTCTCCCTATAATATCTTTAATTTTCACCGATTATCTCGGTTTTTCGTAGTTTTTCAAATTTTTAAATCAGTTCTGTGGACTTTCCATCATGTCTAACACTTGTGAAACAGCGATTTGGGCATACCTAAGTAAACGTCGGTTAAAAATCCTTTTTTAGCGGCATGTTTCCCAATTTCCCTGTGGCGACAAACCTCCCATTTCTAACAGGATCTATGTCCTAAATTCCTTCGTTCCGCCTATCCACATTCTGGTTGTCATTGTGCTCCAGTTAAATCAACAAATTATATATGACGCAGTAAAAGCTATGTGTTGTCCACACAACCCATGAGAACTCTTCTGCAAATTCTAACAAACTCTAAGATGTAGTTTCATATAATTTCCTAAAAAACGCCTTGTAAACCATGATATATTTAGCGCCTGCCGTCCGGCAAGCGCTTTTTCTATTGCACAATATTCGAGTATAAGTTGCTCTTCTTACCCTTTTCTCCAGACCATCTTATTAACCACACCAGTGTAGCTTTGGATAATCTTCACAACCTTAGTAGATACGTTCTCATCTACATAATCAGGCACCGGCAGTCCGTCATCGCCATCAAGGTTCATCTGCACTGCTGTGTCTACAGCCTGCAGCAAACTCTTTTCGTCAATGCCTGCAAGCACAAAGCAGCCTTTGTCCAGCGCTTCCGGGCGCTCCGCAGAAGTACGGATGCACACCGCCGGGAACGGATGCCCCTCACTGGTGAAGAAGCTGCTTTCTTCCGGCAGGCACTCGTCCTTGCAGCGGTTTCCATCTTCCATATGGAAGATGGGGATATGCAGGCGTTGCAAATCGCTGCTGCCGCCTACTACCTCCACGCCATCGACTGCTGCACCAACTGCCTGCTGGCGTACTCCAGCGTCACGCGGCCAAAGCCACCCGCGC
>OQWI01000503.1_pt1 | contig 17833 bp, 19 predicted proteins | sample 1691551 | NCBI WGS metagenome assembly OQWI01 (sample SAMN03418259, study PRJEB22391) | human gut metagenome | biome: human-gut; feature: organic feature; material: feces | host: Homo sapiens | place: Tanzania | collected 2013-01
TAATTACGGTATATTTATATTATACCTCATTGTCTAACAAAAGGGGAGCATTTCATTTTTAGCCTTGCTTGATAATGCTAAACTCAACGATAAAATCAATGCGGGTATGAAATATAATGATTTAACACCCACATTAGGAGAGTTTGGCTGTGGTGGAATCGCAGGAGCAGGAAACTATTCCTATTATACCGATACAGTCGGCAAGCAAACTATCTATATGTTTACCGCAGATGAAAATCTGAACAGTTCCTATAATGGCGGCGACATAAAGAAGGGCTGGCTGAAGGAACACAACCCAAAACTGTCCGCAATCATCGTATATCCTGAATCAGACGATGATTCACAGCAATCCAATACAGAAACCAACACAGAAAGTGAAACAACTGGCGAAGATGAAAATTGGAAGCAGCTTTATATTGATATGATTGCAGATGACATTGATCCAAATTCTTTTAGCTTGATTAAGATTGATAATGATGATATACCTGAGTTGATCTTTACAGGTTCAGCCGTCGGCGGCACAAGAATGGCTTGGATAAAGGATGGCAAATTAGAAACACAAACAATAGGATATGGCGAAGTTCAGTATTATGAAAAACAAGGTGTTTTCTATTGCCAGTATGTAAATCACGGTATATTTACAGATAGCGTTTATAAAATGGATAATCATTCTCTATCTACTGTTTTTCAGGGAACAATACTCCCTAAAGAAAATGGATTCGATAATCCCGGATGGTTTATTAATAATGAATTAGTAGACGAATCTGTATATACATCTAAGCTCAATAGTGCATTTGATTTTAGTAATGCAAAGAGGATGGATACATATTATACACGAAACGATATTATTGATGTTATAGACAACTATTAAAAGGTTACTTTGCGAGGTGTAAGATGAAAGGGAAAAAGAGAATAATCTTAGTAGTTTTATTAAGTATAGTAGTGCTCTCTGGAATATTATTTGCTGCCTATTTATTTCAATTGAGCCCAAATTCAATTAATGAGAATGATTATAACGAATACATAGCAAGTGAAGAAAAATTAATGGAAATTGAAAGAGGTTATCTGAATGATGAAGGATTTGTGCCTAAAGAAGATGTTTCAGCTTTAATCAATGAAGTTGAAATAGAAGTCAAGAATCAGTTGAACAATGGCAAAATACAAGAATACAACCGTGATACTAACAACATATATATTAAATACCAAAGTGGCATCGAATATGTTTTTATTCCTCACGAAGAGAACACACTCGCGCTAGGAGAGGATAATAATATAATAACTCTTGAGCCTAATCAGGATGATTATTCTGTTGGTATTTCAAGATTTAAAGCATGGATTGATAAAAAGTATAACAACTTGGCTTATCAAGGTTCTTATAGCGTACCAGCAAACGCAAAACTGATCTCAGATAAATACCCTGATAAGTTTACTTATAATGAAAATCCAATGCCAGATTACAATACTATGATGGATGATGAATTTTCTTCATTTACAAATAGTCGTGTGACAGTAGAACGACTAAAACGTATTGGAGATTATAAAGTAGTAATCTTCGAAGGTCATGGTAATAACAACGAAAGCATTCATTCTATTTTGTTTTCAGGCGAATCTTTTATAGGCTGGAAGGATTTTTCAAAATATAAAGATGACATCGCGCGTGGAGAAGTAATTCTTAGTTCATTCCCTACGATAGGCAATGTTCCATATTCTGTTGTGAGAACTTACGGTGTGACAAGTAAGTTCTTTGAAAGACATATTAATAAAATGGACAACACTCTCATTTTTTTGGGCAGTTGTAGATCTGGTAAAGACCGTGTCTTGGCTGATACTTTTCTATCTAAAGGAGCTTCAGCAGTTTTAGGTTTTGATGAAACTGTAAGTATGGAATTTGAAATGATAGCAAGATCAATGTTTTTCTACAATCTCACAAATGAAGATATTTCAGTTGTTGATGCATACAATCGAACCGTGAACAGAATTGGGCGTGACAACGAATTAGAGCATGCTGGATTAGTATATTTTGATAAGGATTATTCTGCTTCCAATTACACATTGAGTGGCAACAAACCGACATCAAATAAAAATGAAGAATTATCAACCAGTTCATATAATACAACAGAGTACGATGATGCTATAGAAGAAAAGACTTTTGATAAATCGAAAGAGTATTACTCAGATGTTTTAATCCAAAATGAAGATGATATCTATTATTGTTCCTCCGACAACGCGCCAGCCATATTAAATTTGCCAGTATTAGATTTTTCAAAAGTTAAACCGACTTATAAAAAGTTGATAGCTGACGGTGGCAAAGATATTTCGTCTTTCTGTATATACGATAATAAAATATACTATATTTCTGATTATAACTTTGGTGAAAAAAGTATAGGTCCGAACCCTTATGGTAATCTATATAGATGTGATATATCAGGAGAAAATGAAGAATTACTTATTAGTGGTGTTGCTAATCTTAGATTCATGATTTCAAATGATAATTTGTATTATGAATCATATTCAGAAAATTTTCAATTTGAATGTCACTGCTATGATTTAAATACAAAGGTTGATACTTTCTCTGATAAAGAATTAGGAAGTTTGATGTATTATTACACTTTTAATCATGAAAAAAGCGAATCTCAGTATTCAGAGCTTGACGGAGGATACTATTACATTGAATGGTTAAGCAGTCCAAAAGAGATCAATGGTGTAATTTCAAATGAGTTGTTCTATAGAAAAGATATTGATTCCGGAATAGAAGAAGTCATTGGACATAGTTTTAGCCAAGTGCGATAAATGTTTAAGAGGTGAAATTTATGAAAAAAACTCTATATGCAATTATGACAATACTATTTCTTTTGGTATTAACAGCTTGCGAACAAAAAGAACAAACATATGAAACGGAAACCAATCCACCTACACAGTCAGCACCAATTAACCAAAAGTCAACTGAGTCACAATCAACGGAACAAATTACTCCGACAGATATTGAGCCCGAAGATTATGCAACAGAATTATTCTCAAAGTTAAACGAACCATTTGTTTTTTCAAGCGGTGCAGGAGCATGGGGAACAACTCTCCAAATAAATAGAGATGGTAGCTTTAGTGGAAACTATCACGATTCAGATATGGGAGATCGAAACGACAATCATCCTAAAGGTACTGTTTATTATTGTGATTTTTCAGGAGACTTTGGCGATGTTGAAAAGATTAATGAATTCACATATTCTATGAAAATGAAAAATATAGAATATAAGAATGAACCAAATACAGAAGAAATAAATGACGGCTTCTTATATAAGTATTATACTGCTTACGGGTTAGATGAAGCTGATACAGTGTTAATCTATACACCGGATACGCCAATATCAGATTTACCAGAAGGATTTACAAATTGGACAAGCAGATTGATTCCTCCAAGTGGTGAAACATTAGGGTACTACGGCTTGTATAATGTGAACGAAGAAGAAGGCTTTGTTTCACAGAACAAATAAAAACCACAAGTTAATATTTAACTCCCTTTATAATTAAGTTACCAACTTAAATGTAAGGGGAGTTTTTTATGAAATTATATATTTGTAAAAAGGACTACATCAAGGAATCCAGAGAAGTTAAAGAGGCTATCCGCAGCTCGATTGAAATGCTCTATGACAGGATAAAAATGTATGAGGATCAAGGAGTTTCATTCAATCGCATATTTAACGATGATAAAGTTAAATATGATAAGCATGGCAAGTTCTTTACTTTTAAGAATCAAAAATCCAATATGCAGCTCCGGATACTATATTCCTATTTTATAGAAGAAAATGAAGAAAATGAAGCTGTATTATTAATTGCAGATTATTTTATTAAGAAGAAAAATAAGAAAGATTATATTAAAAAATTTGATGCTGCGAATAAATGGGAACCGTTTGATATGCTTAACCGAGCTTTTTCAATTGCGTAATCAGCGAGGATTGAACGCGAATAACGATAATCACAATATAATCTATACTGTGATATATAATTTAGACAATGAAAATTAAAGGGGAAATCAAAATGAAAGTAACAAGATGTAGAGGGCGGCCTGAGTAATCGCCCTAAACTAACAGACAAATCCATTGTTTGATTATTCTATAAGGAGAGATTACTATGTTGAAAACAAACAAAAGAAGAATATTATCATTTGTCGCGATGCTGATCATCGTAATGAGCGTTTTTGCTTCATTCGCTGTAACCGCGTCGGCAGCTTCTTGAAAAACAGGAAACTTCGATTCAGGATATACCGCCAGAGGTTACACAACCGTAAGGCTGTCCAACACCAAGGAAGCCGGTTACATTAAAGTCTATACTTACGATGTAACCGGAAGGAAAACAAACGGCGAGATCCACATTACCTTGAGAGATAACAGAGGAAGATGGATTTGTGAATTTGACACGAAATCCGGGACTAAGCTCAAGCTCGGTAATGACCATTCAGTTTACAGAGTATATGTTGCAAAGAAAAAGATTAATTCAACAGCTAAAGACTGGATCAATGTCGGCAAGTGTCAGATGTGGGCAATTAACACAGTATCAAACTGCTACATTTAGCTACCTCAACAACACAACAAACAACTCCTTTTCCACCTATTTCAATACCGAAGAACGATTTTGGTGGTGATGTCAGCAACTTGTGTTACGATTATCCTACCGAAGATATGAAGGAGTGAAAATGTATGGTAACAATCATTCAAGGCGATTACGCAAAAATCACAACAAGACTCTCCAAAACCTTCAAAAACGAATACTTCGACTTCAACTTCTCTTTCACAGACGAAAATGAAGTATTCAGAGAAATCAACCGTTTCATTTGGGAATCAAAACATCTAATGACGCGATTCAAAAATAGGTACTACGGTTCTGTTGCTATTTCGTTGTCAGAGTGGAACAACGAAACACCTAACGGTTATTTCGATTCTTTTATGTTTTTTATGAAAGATATGTTTCCCGAAGACAAAATTTGCTTTTATGTAGAATCTCAAATAAGAGATGAGCTTCTAATCAGAATCAAACTGTTTTTCCCAAACACCAAGATAATTGATTTGCTTATCAACAAGAAACCCGAAAGAAGAATAGGCTTTGCTATTAGCGATGATGAGATAATGGAGGGAAAATAAAAATGTTTGAATCAAAATACAGAAAACACATGATACAAAACGATGTAAGATTTGCAGAGGAAAATGAAATCAAGAGTAATCTATCGCCAATTTGCGACGGCTCCGGCATTCCTCTCTATGCAGAGAGGAATGAAGTCTTTGTTGACAATACAGACAATCATACAGTTGTGATTGGTCCGACTGGATGTAAGAAATCTAGGCTGACTGTAATAACAACTGTCGCTTCAATCATTCACAAGGGAGAAAGTGCCGTTATCAACGATCAGAAAGGAGAGATATATAGAAAGACCGCGAGTTTGGCAAAGAAACGCGGCGCAACAGTATATGTACTGAATCTGAGAGATACAAACAAATCAAACTCTTGGAATCCGTTATCTCAAGCGTATTATGCTCATAAGGCTAATTATACCGAAGTAGCTATCCAATATATCAATGACTTTGCAGAAGCTTTAGTCGCACCTTCGCTGAAATGCACAAACGATAAATATTGGATTGATTGTGCAAAGCAATTATTAATCGCGCTATGCTTGATAATGATTGATTCTCTCCCTATCCGCTGCTGTAATATCACTAACCTGATTCAATTCTGTTATGAAGAAAACGCCGGTACGCTTAAAAACATACTTAAGAAAATGGATCAGACAAGCTCTGCTGCTTTCGGGTTGCACACAGTTTTGGATTTGGAAGCCGAGAAAACAAAATCCTGCATTTATAGCTCCCTAATGGCTATTTTGACTCCGTTGATCCAAAACTCGGGCTTGCTCAATGTTTTGTCTGGAGATACGATAAATCTTCAGAGCTTAGGTTTAAGACAGACTATCATCTATCTGATATATCCTGATAAAAGAACAGCCTTAATTTTGTTGTTAATATGTTTTTGACACAATGCTATGAAATACTTGTAAATGTAGCAGCCAAGTGTAAAAACGATACGCTTCCTGTTAGAGTAAACTTTATTCTGGACGAATTCTCGAATTTGGCAAAAATTAATAGTTTCGAGAACAGGATCAGTGAAGCAAGATCAAAAAATGTGAGATATTTCCTTTACATTCAATCCTTCAGCCAATTGGAGAATAAATACAAAGAAAATGCAGAAACCTTGATTTCTAATTGTAATAATTGGATTTGCTTTGGTTCAAAAGAAATGAGCTTTCTGAGCAAGATAAGCGAGATCTGTGGTAAGGAGCTTGACTATAACGGAATCGAGCATTATTTAATATCTCCTTCCAGTATTCAGTATTTAAGAAAAAGAGATGACTATACCGAAGTTCTGGTTTTAAGGCAAGGATTGCATCCTTATGTCACAGAGTTACCAGATTACTCTTTGACTGATTTGTTTTCGGATGAAAAAGAAGAAAGCTTGATTGACATAAAAGAAGATTCCGCTCCCATAGTAATTTCTTTTAACGATTGGGTTGATGGTATAATTGAAGGTCAATATAAACTCCCATTCCCAGCAGCCTGATATAAACAAAATCCAAATAGAAGAAGCCCTCAGCAAGAACCTGAATTCATGTTGAGGGCTTCATAACTTTACTTATTTAAAAAACTCATTCAACAGCTTTGTTTTATTTAATGTGGTAAGATTGTTTCATCAAAAGGAATTATTTCTTTCCTTAACACAATGAAATAAGAAAAATCGAAAATCACAGTTTACTATAAAAGAGCGATATAATAATGACAACAAAATCAAAGGAGTTGATTTCAATGAAAAATGCAAGAAGCCGTGACTGGCCTTAAAGAGTATAAATATTAATATCAAAAGGAGTGAAAAAAGTGAGAGAGGCAAAAAGCCGTGTCCGGCTAAAAAAGGTTTTCGCAGCTCTACAAGTAGCAAGGCTTGTAGCGCTATATTTAGATAAAAAAGGTTGCAACACTATTCAATATTATAATGTATCACTATAATACAGAAGGAGTGCAGAATTTATGGTGGATTTACATGTTCATACGACAGTTTCGGACGGTGTATTTACTCCAGATGAATTGATTCAGCAAGCAATAAAAAAAGGGCTAAAGGTACTATGCATAACTGATCACAACGCCGTTAATGAAAATCTCAGAGAATTAAGAAAAAAATATCCTCAGATTATCCTTCCGACAGGATGCGAATTTTCATGTCATTACAAGACATCAAAAGGGCGAGTAACGCAAATACACTTGGGAGGTATCGGTTTTGATATGTTCGATAAAGATATTCAAAGGATTCTTTCCCATAATCAAAAAAGCATGCGTCCTTATGTTGAAAGGGTATTATTCAAGCTCAAAACAAAGTGTGGCATAGATTTATGCAGCTATGATGAATTGAGAGCAAGAAGCAGATCGGTTACAGTTGGTAGAAAACATGTAGCAGTAGAGATGGTAAGACAAGGTTTCGCAAAGAATGTAGATGATGCTTTTGATACTTATTTAGGGAAGAATAAACCGGCATTCGTAACTAACGCTGCTTTTTATGCTCCGCTTTCAGATGTAGCTTCGGCTGTAACGGGATCTGGTGGTATCGCTTCCATATGTCATCTTTTCGATTATAAGCTTGATAGCGATGAAACAAATGAGTTGCTTAGCTACTTTAAAAAGATTACAAATAATCAGGGAGCTATTGAGGTTTTTTATTCTTCTTATACTGAGGATCAGAAAGAAGTATTAAAACTGATGGCACTCAATTACGGATTGTTACCTTCCGCTGGTTCAGATTATCACGGCGATGGAAAGGTTACTGAACTTGGACATTATCCATATGAGATTTTCGCAGAAATGTTAAAGAATTTGAAGATGGCGGATATTTACTAAGCCGAGTTATAAAGTAGAAGGTGAACCGTCGTGAGGGATCAAAACACCATGACCAAATGGGGCTACATCCTTGAAAACATATTGTGGGCTTTTTTAGGAGTGCATTGGTATAAACAGATATGCTTTGCAAATTTTCTTGAATTGGATGATGATTTATCCAAGTGGATTTTGTATCTAATCGTAGGAACATTCGTCCTAATAGGGATTCTATTAACCATAAAGCATCGCAGAAATTCAGTCAATACATTTGTGAATATTGCGTTTCCGTTTTCTGTTTATACTGCAATTGCATATATCAATTATCTTAGACCGTTAATAATGATACTTCTTTTTTTAGCTGTAGTAATAAGTATATTGTATGTGATAATGACAAAGAGATATTCATATACAAGATCGAGCAAAAAACAAAAGCATTTCAACTTTGGAAGATTTAGTATTCTCGGTACAAGAACGATTATAACTACTTGCGCGACGTTAGTCATTGTTTATCTGTTTGCCTCGACGGTAACCGGATTTCAATTATTTAGACCAGAATCTGAAAATGCAGAAAACGCTGTGCCGAGTTTCGTAGAATACTACGAAAAGAATGCAGATAAATTTGATAAACTAGAGCAGCATACATGGAGTAAATTATCTACAAGTGAAAAACTTGATGTTCTACAAGTTGTTTGTAATGCTGAGAAAGCAAAGCTTGGCATCCAAGAGCCAATTCAAATAAAATCGAAACTCTTTCAGAGCAATTTGTTAGGTGAGTATATATATAAAGATAATACGGTTCTGATCAACATTAAACATCTTGAAGAAGATAGTTCGTACTCTATTTTGGAAACGGTTACACATGAGTGTTATCATAGTTATGAACGAAGCCTTGTTAATCTGTATAATAGTGTAAGCGATGAGGAAAAGAAACTAATGACATTTAGCCGTGCAAAACACTATAAAGAGGAATTCGATAATTACCAAGATGGTGATAGCGAAGGCTACTACTGGCAAACCGTAGAGGAGGATGCCCGTAACTATAGTGAAGAAGCTGCCGATGATTATAAAAACAAAATACAGAGTCATCTTGAATTCAGCTAAATCATAATAACGCGCCCTTGAAGTGTTTAATCAAGGGCGCGTTTCCTATGGAAGAAAAATAAAATTGTCTTTAACTATGCTGTGAAGATCTCCGCTAACAGTGCTGAGTTTTGAAAAATCCGAGTCGCATATAAGATGTGTTGGGAGGTTTTCTTTAATTCTATGAGTTAATATCTCCACAATAGCTTTTTGAGTGACTTCTTTTCCGTTACAATTCTGAAAGTCTTTGATCGCTAACATTTCTGAATAATAGTATTCTACGTTTGGATTTTCTGTAAAGTTACTCTTTAATGCTAATAAGTTGTTTTCAATAATGTCATCAATAGATATTGTTGTAGTATTCTCAGGATAATATAATTCATCTAAAAATTCTGCGCTAATAAAGCAATTCTGTGATACCCATTCTTCTTTACACTGTATTATGCGTTCATTTATAAACTGCTTATAATTATCCAAGATTAGTTCAGCAACTTCATGTGGAGTTAGATTTGAAGTGTCAACAATATAATCATAGCAATTAACATCATTGATATCTATACCATAAATTGATTTATAACGCTCTGTCTCTGCATTCTGTCTTTCAGATAATTGCACCATAGCTTCCTTAACAGTTGAATATCTTTCTTCCTCTGATTGCCTATGATTGAATACTCTGGTAGCTGCTATTTTAGGATCTATCGTAAGACGAACCTTGAAGGACATAGGAACAAAGTGCCATGCAAGTCTTGAATCGAAAATAACATTCTCGCCACAATGTACTTTAGCGTATTCTACAGTAGCATTATCAATATAGCGGTCAAATGATAAATCATCTAAAGACTTTTTGTTCAACTCAAGCGTGGAGATATTAAGGCTATTTGCAAATTCTCTCTGAATGCTCCCGGTACTAAAAACACTAAAACCATATTTTTCTTGAAGTAACGCACATACAGTGCTTTTTCCGCTGCCAAGATGTCCATTGATTGTGATAAACATAAATCCCATCTCCTTTTTTATTCTATTATATAATAAGACGTGAAAAATACAACCTAAATGGTTTTTTGCGGTGAGGTTAAAAAATGGACAGGGATTATATCACTAATTACATAAACAGCATAAATAATACATTAGGCATATATGTTTCTGTAAGCGTTGAAGAAGCAGTACTGAAGCGATATGCTTTATATGGATACTGTATCGGCAATAAAGTGTTTTGTTGGAGTGAATTATTCGAGCAACTTGACGAATACACAAAAAAATTACACATTATTCATGCGTATTCAATCTTGTTAGATGCTGATACTTCTCGACGCGGGGCTATCAATACCGACCATTCTTCATCAGTACAGCTTTTGTTAGATCCTAATAAACTCGCAAAAGTAATTTGCAAGTTAATGAATGTTGAATTTGTTGGTTTTGAAGAACTCCAAAAGACAAGCATTTATGCTATCAAATCAGGTCTTTTCCTGTTTCCTGATCCTAAAGGAACATTCTTCAAAGTTGGTGATGAGATAAGAAGCGGTATAACAAGATTTAAAATCACCGATATATTCTACGACAATAACACAGTAATGGTTACTGCTCGATCACTAAACAGCATTTACAAAATAAGTAGAATAATAACATTACCGGAAGAAGAGATGATGGAATACTACAGAATAGTAAATCCGGCAGAATTTATAGAATCATAGGAGGTGCTTTTATGGTCGTAAAAAAACAAACTGCTAATAATATTCTAAATCAAATCGTTGCTTACATAGGAACATTTGAAAAAAGCAAACGCCCAAAAATCATTACACCAAAGCTGAAGGCAATAATGCACAACTTTACCACTAAAGTTGAAAATGAGGCTATCTTCATTGAATGTACAGAAGATGAGGTCGAATCATTACTTTTAGACTATCTCTATATGTTATCATCAAAAAACATATCGTATCCTTTGTGTTCGTTAATCAAAACAACTCCATAGACATCCTCAAAAAGTTAGAGGTAATAAGGTATTGGTCAGAATCCTCCAAGATAATGCCGACTAATATACCGGATAATAAAATTTCACTTTATATAGCTTTTTATAATGCTAAGTTCTCACAAAAATATGAAGTCGATTTAGCAGCTAAATTATTCTTGTGATAACAGCAAAAACGAAAAAGGGAACTCTTCCTTTCAGCAATGATAACATATTGTTATTAAAGCTGAAAGGATGTTTTTTATGTCACAAAATAAAACAAATGGCTTGATAAGTCTTGAAGAATACGCAAGGACTAAAGGCTTATCAAGTATTTCTCTTTCCAGACAAGCAAGAAAAGGTGCCTTGAAATCAGCAAAAAAAATAGGAAAGAAATGGTATGCTCTCAAATCTGAATTGGATGCAAAATACTATGAGTATTCCGTTATCCCTTCTGAAGATTTTGTTACTCTTAAAGAATACTCTCAAATCCATGAGCTCGATTATGAAATTCTATTATCAGATGTGAGAAAAGGAAAGTATCAATCGGCAATTAAAAACGGAAAGTATTGGTATCTTGACAAAAAAGAAATCCCATATTTTGCAAAGTGAATTGATTTCTTGATTGAACATTGTATAATAATTATATTATTCAACTATGGAGGATAAATAGATATGGATAAAAGGTATAAGGTATTTCATATCGCCTACAGTGTATATCCGGATTTAGAATGGATGCTAAAAGAAAAAGTATTTAATTATGAGCGACAGAATGATCTTATGGCTGAATCGTTTTCTGTTATGTACGACAAAGAGAACGAAAAATACTCTGGATTAAGGGATGCCGCTATTGTAGTAGGATTTTCTGATAACAGACAAAAGCGCACAAAATACATTTGGTTCAAATCGTTTCACATTAATTATCATCTTTACAATGATTTTGAAGATTTATTAGAATTGAAAATCATAGACTTCGAAGATAGATATGTTTTATCTCATTTTGAGAATAAGAGTTTTTGTGTTCTTAACGACTGTGAAACTGATGATTGCAATTCCGTAAGAACAGCGGTGGTTCGTGTAATGTTTCATGAGAACTCCAGAATCTATGCCTGTGAAAGAGAAAAGATCTCAGAAATGACCGATGAGGAAGCGCAGGCATACAGATTTGAATTAGATAATCCGGATAAGTCATATTCTCCTGAAAAAGTTGCCGATATATACTCAAAAGGTCTATGGGATGAAGTTTATTTGAGTAATTTCAGTGAGACGGATTTTGAATTTGATGGGGTTCAAGTAAAATCAATGGAGGGATTTTTACAATCTCTGAAAACAAACGATAAGGAAAAGCAAATAGCAATCTGTTCGCTTGTTGGAAAAGATGCCAAAACTGTCTGGAGCTTTAATACTGAATTTGACGGAAGTCATTTGTATTGGAAAGGAAAACCTATTGACAGATTTTCAGAAGAATACCACGCATTACTTAAACGAGTATATAATGCTAGATTGGAACATGATGCTAACTTTAGAAAAGCATTGGAGTACACAAAGAATAAAAAGCTGATTCATACTGTAGGTAAGTCTGATCCCAAAGAAACGATACTCACTGATTCTGAATTTATCAATCTGTTATCTGAACTTCATGAAATGATTTGAGGTAAGATGTATGATGTTTTATCAGAGTGAAGCTATACCATAAAGATTGAAAGGATGTTTCATATGAAAAAGAGTTATGTAAAGATTATTTCTTTTTTCGTTTGTATGATATTGGTTGTTTGTGCCTTATCAGGATGTGTAAATAAATCTGACGAAACAGAAACAACACTCCCCGCAAGTAAGGCTACCATTGATGAAGCAACAGCACAACCAACTGAACCTCAAACAGGTCAGCTTGTTTTAGAGAAAAAAAAGTTTTCAACTATCAAGCACGATTCTGAGATAGATGGAGAAAGTCTTTTATATGAGTTTCTGCGAGCAATTAACAACGATAAATACAAGGGAGGCTCTTTGATTTATATCAATGATGACGAGGTTCCTGAATTGTATATCAAGTCACAATCTTCGGATAAAAGCGATATGATCTGCTATATTACAGAAAATGGCTTATCTGTAAGCAGTATGAACATCAGTGATTCAGAAGGTTTTTGGTATCTGGAAAAGCAATTCAAGATTCTTGTAAATGATGAGGACACAGATCAATTTACAGAAAGTGATGATTCAGAATCGCCGACAGAGCTGCATAATGGAATCCGTAGAGATGCAAAGCCCTACTTCTTCTCCGGCAATGAATTACATTCCGTTTATGACCTCGGAAGATATGTTGTTGATGGGTATAATTACAACAACGGAGAAAAGGATGACGGCGGTTATGACTATTATGATGGTGAAAAAGATATTCCGGTTCTCGATGTGTTTGAAGCAGTGAAGGGATATTTTGATGTCGATAAAGCCAAAACGCCTGAAGTCGTTCCGATAAGTGATTTGGTTGAACAGGTAAAAGGAAAAAGGAAGAACCCTGATATGAAAGCCGGGGAATACAACGGTGATATTTATTCTTTAGTCAGCACTTATAAAGAAGTATCGACATCTATAGAATACTACGATGAACCCAAAACTCTCTCTTATCGAATCCCTCAAATCAATCTTGATGGAGAAGATATAAAAACGATCAATCAGGAAATCCTTGATAAGTTTCTTGATGACGCCAATCATATAGAAGCAGACGATAATGAAAGAACAAGGTTTATTACTGTTGATTATATGGTTTATGGCAAAAACGGAGTTTTGTCGTTAGTGATCGACGGTAAAGGTTATGGCGGCACGGATTCTCTGGATGACAGATTGATATATACCATTGATATTTCTGCCGAGAAGCGAATCAGTAATGTGTGTTTATTTAACAGCTACGGAGTTGATTGTCAAAAAGTCGCCGTTGCCTTTGATAAGCAAATCAAAGCAGATTATGATGCTATAAAGAATGATCCTGACAATTGGATAAATAACCCTGAATCAGGTTTTGATGAATCTATATATGATTCTCTGTACAATAACACAATGGAGCGTTTTTCTCCGGTTGGCGATTATAATAAGATGTTCTTTGATGATGACGAAAACTTAAATATACTCTATCTTTATAAATGGGTTGCTGGTTCAGAGTATTATGAAAAGACAATGATACTAACAATGGAAGATATAATATAACATAAACTGTAAAAGTGGCTACTATCCCTTTTTAAGAATATTTGAAAAACAGAAAATAAATGATAATAGGAGTGATTGTGTTCTAATAATATAAAATTATCAAATTCTAATCATATTGCCCTATGTTTCGACAAAATAATCAGGTAATCTCTGCTATGATATATAGCAGTGGAAAATATTACATATTTTACCAAAAACCGCAAGCAGAGACACAAAATAAAAGGGGAATATAATGAACACAATAGAATAATTATAGAAATAGGCGTTGTGCTGTCGAAAGACAATACAGCGCTTTTCTTTTTGACAAAAAAGGGTGTAAACAAGTTTGTTTATATCCTTTTCTTTGTCGTTCGACGCTATCCGTCAAATATCCGCGCCCCTCCGCTCATCTTGAAACCTAACCATTTCAAGATGAACGGAGGACTTTTAATTGTCAATCTTTTTTATTGAAGATAAAAACGGAAATCACTTCTCTGCCGATGGAAAGAGAAGATTTATTAGATTAAAAGGAAAGGCGGCTTATGACTACCTGAAAAGCCCTAACGGACGTGGCAAGCGTTTTTATAGGCTGTCAGCCGAAGAAGAAACGGAGGAAGATGTCTTTATTGAGATACCTTCCTCTAAAATCGGTCATATCCGCAAAGCGGAACGGCGCACACAGTATGTCGCTGATTGCAAGAAGGAAAGCGGCAGATATGAAATATCACTGTATGCTCTCGAAGCGAACGATCACGGTGAAAGATGTTCGGGCGAGGAATTGATTGAGGATACAGCCATTGATATTGAGAGTGCAGCTATACATAGAATTGAGCTTGAAAAGCTCTATCAAGCTGTTCAATCACTTTCCGAGGAGGAACAAGAGCTTGTTGCACGCCTGTATAGCAAAAAGCCTTCAACAATTATTGATTTGTCAAAGGAATGGAACGTCCATTATTCCACAATCAGCCGCAAGCATAAGGCTGTTTTAAGAAAGTTGAAAAATTTTTTGAAGAATTTTTAAAAAAGTCTGCAAAAAATTCTGAAAAAGTGTGGAATAAAGGGTGAGAGGGTAATTTACCTCTCTTGCCAAAGAATACGGCAAGCCTTTTGACAACCGAATAACAGCATATCGGAAACTTTCCCTTTGTTGTCCGGCACGGACAAGCTTCAGAAGCGAACGCTGCTTTGCAGCCTTCAGGACTTCGACCTTGATAGGCACAATCAAGGAGGGCGATGACAGGCAAAGGGCATAATGATACTTCCGTTTAGTCACAGTCCGAGCGTTAATAGCGTCGCAGGCAATGAGAGCGGCTACAAGAGATCCTTGTAGTATGCCGTGAGGCTGATGAGGTCAATATGCGTTGACCGTCTGATGTGTTCCCGTTCGGGGGAGTTGAGAACGAATACCGAACAAAAGTCGCATTACAGCAGAGCCAGTCATTACACAATCGCGGCATACTATGTCCTTAATGGAAAAGCAACCACAATGCCGTTTGTATTGCGCTCTGTTGCGACTTGGCATCAAAACGGACAGCTACCCTAAAATGAGCTGTTCGTTGAATATGGATGCAATAAAACGAAAACAGCGCGTATCTGTGGAAGGTACGCGCTGACTACATAATACGGAGGCATTATTTTGAGAGTTTACAGAGGTGAAGTCTATTTAGTGGATTTCGGTATAGGCTATGGCAGCGAACAGGGCGGCGTTCGTCCGGCTGTCATAGTCCAAAACAATATAGGCAATAAGTACAGTCCCACGACAATCGTTGTCCCTGTCACATCAAGACAAACAAAGGCACATATTCCTACGCACGTTAGAGTAAAAGCGCTTGCCTGACGAAGAAATCGTTGGCGCTCACGGAACAGGTTGTGACCATTGACAAAAGAAGGATTATCAGAAAAATGGGCAACATCAAGCTCAAATCCCTTTTCAAAATCGGTACGGCGCTTATGATCGGCTTGGGACTGAATATCAATACATTCAAGAAAGGAAGTCACAAATGATAGGATTTATAGTCGGCTTATTCGTCGGCGCTTTTCTCGGAGTAGTGGTTATGTGCTGCTGCTTTGTAGCATCAAAGGCTGACGATGAGATGGAGAAGATGAAAACAGACACTTTTTGCGAAAAAGATGACCACTGAATATTAGCATTTTGTGCTGACAATACTACTCTTACGGTGATTAAATACTATGGAGGTTATATGCGAATTAATGATAATAATACCGTACTCGAAAGTGCAGGATGTAATGTTCAAAATAACGAAGAATATCAAATCAATCAAGTGCTATATCAAGTGAATCGCTTTTTTGATGGAAATAAGACAATCAAAGAAATTCTTTCCCTAAAACTTTCCAGCGAATATAGCGCATCGCATAATTGATAAGCAAAACAACTTATGATATACTGTTGTTGTTGAAGTTAAGAAACAGCAGTATGGAGGAGATGACTAAATGAAAACTGCTGTTGCTTTAGCTGATATTTACCTGAGATTATCTCGTGAAGAAGCAAGCTCGGGTGAATCTCAAAGTATCAATAACCAGCGAAATATCATTAGACAATACTGTAGTGATCACGGTATCACAATCGTCAGGGAGTTTGTTGATGACGGCTTTTCTGGATCGAATTTTATCAGACCGGGATTTCAAGCGATGTTAAATCATATTAAAACCGGTTTGGTGAATATGGTTATCACCAAAGATTTATCCCGATTAGGCAGAGATATGTCGGAATCAAGCTATTATGCGGAATCGTTCTTTCCTGAACACGATATTCACTATCTCGCAATCAGCGACGGATTTGATTCCGAGCAAGTCAACCTGATGGCACCTTTCCAATTTGCAATGAATGATGTCTATCTAAGAGATTGCTCACGGAAGATAAAACAGGTTATTAAGCAAAAGCGAGTACGCGGTGAATACTGTGCTTGTCCGCCGTTTGGTTATATGCGTAATCCGAATGACAAAACAAACATCGTTCCCGATCCGAATACAGCTCCGATCGTGCAGCGCATTTATGCTCTTGCGGTTAAAGGGTGTTCTGCTCATTCAATCGCCAATATTTTGACTGATGAATCTGTTATAACGCCATTAAAGTACAGAGTTATGTACCGTGATAATTTTTGTGAAAGAGGTGCCGCACACGCTACAGATATTTGGAATCATACTACTGTAAAGCGTATTCTCAAGAATCAGGTCTATCTTGGGCATACCGTCTTGGGAATGACGAAGAAAGCATCGGTTAAATCCAAAAAGAAAGTCAATATTCCGGAAGATGAATGGTGTATCACTTATAATACGCACACGCCACTCATTACTCAGGAAGAATATGATACAGCTCAATATAATATGGGTATGAATACAAAGAGTTGGAGCAAATATGACAATGTCCGAAAAAGTATTTTTAACGGATTGATTTTTTGCAAAAACTGCGGTTCTGCTCTATGTTCATCCGGTTCTGTTTATAAAGGTGAACGAGTGAAATATTGGTATCTTTCCTGCCTGAATATTCCGAAGCGTTCAACCAACCATTGTGAACACGGGGCGCGTATCAAGTACACTGACTTAGTTGAGATTGTAAAATCTGAGCTGAATCATTTTATCTCTCTCAGCAAAAAGGATATTGACGAGATTATTGAAGTTGCTATCAAGGAAAGCTCAAAAAATGCTTATCAGGAAAAAGATATGAAATATGAGATGAAAAGTATTTTAAAGAGCAAGGCTAGCTTAGTATGTT
>OQWI01000504.1_pt1 | contig 17823 bp, 6 predicted proteins | sample 1691551 | NCBI WGS metagenome assembly OQWI01 (sample SAMN03418259, study PRJEB22391) | human gut metagenome | biome: human-gut; feature: organic feature; material: feces | host: Homo sapiens | place: Tanzania | collected 2013-01
TTCTCGGATTTGAATATTTTAGCGCAAATTATTTCTCGGATTTGAATATTTTAATTATCTTTGCTGCTGATATTCAAATAATTATAGATATGACAGAATATATAAAAAGAAATATAGATACTCAGCTTATAGCATGGAAAGAAGATTCCATGCGAAAACCGCTGTTGCTTCGTGGTGCCCGACAGGTAGGAAAATCATCTGCAGTTAAACATTTTGGAAAGCAGTTTAAGTATTTTGCAGAAGTGAACTTTGAGCGCAGCAAAGCTATTAAAACCTTTTTCCATGGTGATCTTGATGTGCGTTCAATAGCTGAAAAGATCAGCAGTTACATCAATGTCCCTGTAGAAGCAGGCAAGACGCTCCTCTTCCTTGACGAAATACAGGAATGCCCAGAGGCCATTATGGCTCTTCGGTTTTTCAAGGAAGATTATCCTGAGCTGCATGTCATCGCCGCAGGCTCACTTCTTGAATTCACACTTCAGGAACTTCCCACTTTTGGAGTAGGAAGAATTCATTCTCTCTTTATGTACCCGATGACATTCGATGAATTCTTGTATGCCAATAATGAAGAGGGGCTAGTAAAAATGCGAAATGAAGCTTGTGGAAATCGTCCCCTAGAACAGGCTTTCCATGATAAACTCGTGGAATACTTCCGTATTTACCTGCTTGTTGGAGGTATGCCGGAATCTGTGCTTGCCTGGACACGTACTCATGACTTCAACCGATGCAGGAACATTCAGGAAGATATCGTGCTGACGTACGAAGATGATTTCAGTAAATATAAGAAGAGAGTCAATTCTGATCTGTTGCGGACTACGATGCGTGGTGTCTGCCATCAGGCAGGTGAAAAGTTGACATTCAAGCAAATATCAGCCGACTATCAAAGTTCGCAGATTAGGGAGGCACTCCGCTTATTGACCCTGGCAGGTATCGTAACTCCTGTAGTCTCTACCTCGGGCAATGGTATTCCTCTGGATGCAGAGGCAGATGAGAAGAGCATGAAGGTACTGTTTCTGGATTCCGGATTACTGCTGGCCGTGCTTCAGTTGGAAGGCAACCTGGCGCAGCAACTTATAGAACTCATTTTGGCTGGTACTCCTCAGGAACTTGTCAACAAAGGTGGACTTACGGAGATGGTTGCAGGACTTGAGATTTTGCGAAACAAACCGTGTATCCAACGTCAGAAGATGTTCTTCTGGGAACAGAAGGGGAAAAGTGTGGCAGAGATAGACTATCTGGAGATTCATAAAATGAAGATTACTCCTATCGAAATCAAATCTGGAACACAAGGCGGCATGAAGAGTCTCTGGCTATTCATGAGAGAGAAGAAACTCACCAATGCCTTCCGGTGCTCTCTAGAGAATTTTGGAGCGTTTGATTATATAGACAAGGAGGATCACGATGCAGTAAGGCATGTTACCATCCTACCGCTCTATGCTTTATCATTATTGTAAGTGAGACTTGCGAAAGTTCAGTAACGTATAAAGCTAAAAAAGGGGGAAGCCAACGCTTTGGCTCCCCCCTTTGGGTTCTTTATAATTCCCTATTGATATTAAAAAACTAGAATATACTATCTTACGGCAATCTTCTGACCCTTAGCCTGAGCACAGGACTGGGTAGATGCCTTCACAATGTAAACTCCGGATGGAACACGGAGAATCATTCTCTGCTTATCAGGCAACTGATAGCTGTGAACCATCTTGCCATCCAATGTAAATACCTGAACCTTGTCGAGCTTCTCACCACCCAAAGCAGAAACAACAATCATGCCGGCAGCTGGTGAATAAACCTTCACCGGTGCACTCTGCTCTTCAGCCTCTATGCGGTCGATGCTGGTTGTGGTACGGGTCTGGGTGAGGAAGTATCTTCCGTGGTCACCCGCCTTCACCTTCACAGCTTCGCCCTCATGAAGTTCGGTAAAGCTTGCCGATGCAGCATCGTAGAGATAAACAGGAGCATCGAGCTTGTTCACACCCTTCAGGGTAAGTGAAACCTCTTCAGCCTGCTGGCTCACGATACCGAGCGGAATCCAGGACAACTCAGGAACAGCATTCACAGCCACCGCCTCGTTTCCGGCAACGGTATAAACCTGCGGAACATCCTTGAGGTTCTGATCGTACAGCAGATCTACATCCTCCTGGTCATCATAGTCGGCAGAAGCCTCCGGACGCAAGGCGATGCGTGCCATCGAACTCTGTCCCTTTGCATTCTGAGCCGAGACATTCACGTCTTTGAGATAATCAGAAGCAATGACGAAACCAGAAGAGAGCAGACGGTCTACATACATCGCAGAAGTGAACTTCACATCACTTACAGGAGTATCATTCTTCTTAACAAAGAACGACTGTGTAGGCTGGATAACGAAATCCTTACTACTTAAATCTTTAGAAGAAACGCTTCTTACCGAATCTCCCTCTACCAACCATACAGCATTCTGCAATCCTGTATTCACCTCGAAGAACTTCTTCAGCGAGATAGAACAGGTATATGGATTAGCTACGAGATAGAAACCGCTGTTGTTACCATCTCCCAAGGTCTGGGTCTTCTCTGCGAGATGCTTCTCATCGTTACTGAAAGCAACGAGAAGCTTGCCATGGCCATTGTTCTTACCAACAGGAACAGGTACAGATTTACCACCAGAAGTTGTTGATCCATCATAATCGAAGTACTGATAGCTTGTATCTTCCTTTGGCAAACGAAGAAGCGCATTCTTAGTCTGATCCTTTGGCAAAAGAGCATTGCCAGCCTTGATAGCGAAGCCACCGAATGTTCCATCTGCGGCATAACTCTCATCCACCTTATTATATACGTGGCTCCAGTAGCCGAGATTTACATCAATATTGCTAGCCTCACCGTTTGGCTTATGCCATGCACTATGTTCACCATCAGAAGTGATTTCCTTCACATCGCTCTTCATCCAAGCTCTCTGATAAACCGGATACTTGCTTCGGCTATACACCTTATCATCAAACTTGATATCCGTAAACGCCTTGGTTTCCTGTCGTCCATTACTTGCTGGTACATACATATCACCGGCGTAGATATACTGCAGAGGCGAAGCCATGGTGTACCACTTGTTAGGCACCAGCTCCTTCTCTACCCAAGCCTTGTCATATACCAGATAGCACTGGTCACGAAGTTCGCCCTGAGGCTTGAAGTAAATCTGATGGCAGGTATTGCCATAGAACTTCTCACACTTCAGATTACCTTCTGTATCCAATCCCTTATTGGCATCTGCCTCATTCCAGAATGCCATGATGTCATACTGGATATACGTTGTTGCCACATCACCCTTGGCATTATTCAACTTGGTAGCAATACCATTCTCTTGACGATAAACTATGTTACCGAGGTCAGGGAAAGGCTTTCCATTCAAGTTGACGACAGTAACCTTGGTAAACTTCATTGGCACATAGCTATTCTGGGTAGGAATAGCCACCTTTGGTGTAATACCGAGTGCATTACCATAAGCCTGATAATCAGGATACTCATTATCATGCAATTCAGTAGATGATGAGCGATGCCAGTTATCATCATTATTCCAGTTGGCATTCATACCGCCATTCGCCGTAGGAGTCCAGGTAATGAATTCCGGTACAATCTTCACCTTGAGATAAGCCTCACCAGGACAACTTGTTCCACCAGTAGCTGCAGCTTTCTGCTCGAAGACGAATCGAAGATCGTAGTAATAACCCTCGTGGAAATTATCCAAAACATTCTTAGAGAACAGGAGGTCGAGAGTTGCCTGAGTAGCAGTACCCACTTCGCCTATATGATCAGACTTTAATGTTGCTACAGGAGATGACAACAATGCTGTATTCCACAATGGATCGTTGGTTGTAGCAACATAGACATCAGTAGAGGTCTTATCTGCCTCATTCTTACTATCATCAATGAATGTCAAAGTCTTATCTTCGACACCAGTCTTATAGCTTGCGCTATGCAATGGTACCTGGAGATAACCCTCGGAAGAATTTGTCTTGTGCCGCTCCAACAACTTCTTAATCTGTGGCAATCCGATACGAAGCGCAGACTTATAAGTTGCATCATTAAACGGATAATACACATCATTGAAACCGAAGTTAAGCTGTGGACCATCCTTAGCTATACGCAGAGGTACAGGAACTGCTCCATCACAAAGCAAGTAGCTCACGCCATCTTTTGTATAAACATCATCACCTGCTTCATTTTTCCCATTAGGTGCTGGTTTCATATAGATTGTATGAGCACCATATTTAATATCACTAACAGGAATCGTAATTTCATTAGAAGCGGTACTGTTATAAGGCGTTGTCTTCTGATCGATATACCAGTAGAAAGGCACCTCTGTAAGCGTAATCTTTGCACCAGTCTTTGGATCGATGGTTGTGAGACTGCCCTTAAGTTTAACACTAGGATTAGGATCTGCACAGTCCACACGATAGTCAGTAATGACATTACCCTCGTTATCTATAATCGCAGGTGTCTGACCAACCAACTCAAACAAATCGCTATAAATAGAGCAGACATCAGAAGGTTTACCCCACTGTGCATCAGATGCATTTGGATCACTATCAGCACATACAGAGACATAATACTTCTTACCAGCCTTGAGTCCAAACTTATGGTTAGCAAGAATGATGTAAGTTTCACCATATGCATCAGTCTCTATCATGTTGACACCATCTATCGTATGGGACTTACAAGCTGCTTCTGAGTCATATACATCAACAGAAGCATAACTATCTGGCATTGTTCGCTCCACACCATCCAAATTATAGTTGTAAAGACCTTTTTCTGTTACTGGTGTACCATCTTCTTCCACAAAACGGAAATGGATTTTCGTATCCTTATGGTTAAGTATAGCATTCAATGTCTCGTGAATGGCACGTATCTTCAGCTTGACTTTACCTTCTCCGTTCTCACCGCAGGCAGGTCGGTCTTGGAAGACCTCCACCTTGGCCGGCTTTAAATATATACGGATATCATCAACAGCATAGTCAGCACCTTTTGTACCCTTACTATAGTTATCAATCTCGATACGGAAGTTATCGTACTGTTCTGCATGTGACTCTTTCTGAATGGTAATCTTACCATACACCTGATACCACTTTCCTTTATTATCACTATCACGATTGGTTTTAAAATCTCCAGAAGAGAAATTATGAAGCAACACTTTCTGATTGCCAACAAGACCATACAGTTTAAACATAAGCTGTGGGTATGTTTCCTCTGATGTAATATCAGCAACATACGCAGAGAACGCCATTTGCTGACCTGTACATAGGCTTGCATTAAATTCTGCAGATGCAATGGTGCGGCTTTCATCAGAAGCATCAACATAAAGGAAGGAACCCGTTTGAGAACTGCCGGATAATTCCCAGGTTCTGTCATGTAACTCTGTACCAGTATACCACCACTGATACTTATCACTATTAGTTGATACTCCCGGCACATTAGCCGTCTTATAGATTCCATATTCACCATGCAATGGTGAATGCATCGGGTCATAAGAAGTTGCACTACCACTATACATCGCGCTCTTAGTTAACAGACCTTTATAGACGAATCCATAGTTTCTCTTAGACCAATCAGAAGGATGCTCAGATTGGTTATCCATATCATTGGTTGGAGCAGAAACTGTTTGTTCCGGACTATCATTATCGAAACTTATCAATGCCACACGGTTATAATTCTCTTCAAGATAAGAGATTTTACGCTGGACTTCTTCATTCCCCATTTCGGAATCCATCATAGGATGGAAACCAAAGAATCGACAGTTGAAATTGGCAATCGGACAACTACTATTGTCATCCGCAACAGCATAAGCCACTACAGAGAAGTGGTCACCATATTTGAATGTAATCTTATCAGAAACGGAATTACCATCCAAATCCTTCCATTTATTGTTATAGGATGCATCATTTAAGAGTTTTAAACTGACATCAAAGAAACGAGGAAAATCTTGCACATTACTTTTACTGTCAAAATATCTATCTTTATCACCATTATATATTCTCCAAATAACCTTAGTTGCTTTCTTGACTTCCTCTCCGAAATCAGTAGCAACAATATCACGGTCAGATTGCCTTGTTGGGAAATAGACATGATGCTTATTGTTAATCATCGGATAGAAATAATACATGGTTGGTTTCATATTAAGACGCAAAGTCATAATTGAATTATTGTTTGCGAAACCAACAGTAACATTCTTATTATCCTCGTAAGTAAGATCATTATCCGAATGGGTAAGATAATCCTTTTCCATATCAGCCATTTGCTTAGCAGGAATCAGATGGAAGATATAACGGATAGAAAGCGTACTTTCATGATCCATATATAACCCAGACTCGTCCATACCATCAACATAACGGCTCACATCACAGGCAATCGTTTCACCCTTCCAATTTTCATCATCTGGACGAGTATAATTAACACCTACATTACCTTGCCAAAGAGCAACATTATTCAAATTATAAGCTAAAAGACCTTTTTTATTGCCATTTTCATCACTTATTTCTTTCAAGAAATCCTTACCATCACTATTGTCTGCCTGAATGTTGTCAGATGCTTCATCAGTATCATAATTATACCATCTGTAATAACCTAACGGCTCCAAACCAAGATGTCCGTGTTTAGCAACATCATCAAAATCTTCCAAAGGCAACGTCAATGGAATAGGTTTACTAACTTCAACAGGATACGTATATTCCCAAGTATAGGTCTTTTGGCGTAACTGTCCCTTAGAAGCATCTATCACCTCATAATCACCATCTGCATTGGCATAACCCTTGTAATGATAGAAAGGCACACTAGTAGGATCTACAATTTTTACCATATATTTCAACTTCAGGTGAGTAGGCTCTGTTGTAGCAACACCATCTGTCTCTTTCAACCCCTCAATATCATCAGTAATGACACAAGAGATTTTGGTTACCTTTGTTATATCGAAACTATAAAGTTCAGAAGTTGGTGCAAAGGATACTTTCAACAAGTCAGACAATTCGCTACTTGGGTCTTTCGTCAAGACATTAAAATACTTATTGCTAAAGTCATTATATTTCTTGCTTGATATTCCTAAACCATTTTTCGTGAAGCTATTACCTGCATCGTCAGTAACAGTCCAGCGAATATAGAGATTACCCAGCTCGCTTACTGAAGACTTTCCAAGAGCTGACAGAATTTCATCCAGCTTATGATTTAAGTTGACATTAATCTGCTTTTTGGCATTATTTATCAAAACTCCATCTACCTCCTTAACTGTTGTTGTTGGATCAGGAGAAGTAACCAATGTACCTACAGTACTCTTGTCTGCAAATGTTACAGTATAAACACCCTGCATAACAGATGGTTCTGATACAACATATCTTGTACCATCAGTTTTGATATAAGACGTCATACCTGTGACGTCATTTGTCCATACAGCTTTCAACTGGTAATTCTTCCAATCACCAGGAGTACTCAATTTAGACTTATCAAAAGTAATCGTTCTGAGATTTTCATCGCTTACAGAAGTCTCAGAATAGCCGATATAATTACCCTTACCTCTATTATAAGTAGAAGAACTGCTCAATGTACCATCTGGCAAAGCTTCAATCACCTTACCTGTAGTCTTATCAATCACCTGCCAACGGATATAACGGAGGTAATGAGTAGGCACAGTAACTGTAACCTTACTGCCAGAGACAGCAAAGTTATCAGACTCGTTAATTACATTAGATGACAATGCAGAAGACAGTTTCAAATCAGCAGTTGCCTGAGCTACAGTCTTAAAATTAACGGTATAAGCACCTTGTAGTACAGAAGGTTCTGCCACAATAAATGGCTTGGTATCCAAAGTTGGGGCGTCAATACCATCTACATTATCGGTCCAAACCGCCTTTAATTGATAGTTACTCCATTCGCCAGCACCAGTAACCTGTGACTTATCAAAATTTACCTGTCTTACAGAAGATTCGGAAGAAGAAGTTGTATTGTAATAAACAAAACTTCCCTTCTTCCTATGGGTAAAGCTAGAGTTGGTAAATATCTGATTACCATCTTCACCCACTGCGTCCACAATCTTACCGGTGGTCATATCAATGAGCTGCCAACGTACATACTTTACACTATGCTTTGGTATTGTAACAGTTACCTGCTCAATGCCGTCATTTACCATATATACATCAGACTCATCAACTGCTGTTTTTGACAAACTGCTCAAAGTAAGATCTTTACTCTTTATCTGCTCTGCAGTTGTAAATGCAGTAACATACAAGCCACTGAGATTTGGCTCTTTCAAGAGATAATAATTGTTGTTGTTATCATAGAGAATGTCAGAACCATCTGAACTTGATGCCCAGGCACAAACCACCTGATAACCATCAGTCCAAGTACTTCCACTAGGAAGCGTGAAGGTCATCTTCAAATCGTTACTATTTGTCTCATTATCACTATTATACCAAATATAATAGTTACCTTTCTTTACATAAGTATTAGCTGCGGCTGAACCATCAGGAGTTAAAGCATCTATCTTATCTACCACTTTTCCATCCTTATCTGCCACATACCAGCGCATATATTTCGCAGTATTAGGCATTGAAATAGTAAAAGAAGCATCTGTAGTAGCTCTAATCTCTGTTGTCTTTTGGACATTGCTACTTATATTAGGAGTAAACGTAGCAGATTCTGCAGCCGTCTTAGACATAAAAGAGAAAACACACTTGCCTGAAAGAGTTGGCTCTTGGAAGAAATAGGCTTTAGTTCCATCAGAATAAAAATCTCCATCAGACTTATCTGTTGCCCAATAACAAACCACCTGATAACCATCATCCCACGTTTTACCTGAAGGCAAATTAAAAGTTACAGTACGTTCAGATTCATTTGCTATATTATTGGGCTCATAGTTATCAAACTTTGCCCAAACATATTTATCCTTAACAACCTGATAATTGGTTGCAGTTTCTCCAGTCAATAAAGAACTAACAGAATTTATTACAGAACCGTCTTTATCAAGTACTTGCCAACGCATATACTTGACATCATTCATATCTAACGTTACACTTGCGTTTGTATGATATTGATCAATAACAAATTTTTTACTTATAACATTAGTTGGCTCGCTGGCTTCCTTCACAGAATAATCAGTCAAGTTTTCTGCCAAACGAATATTATAAGTATATGTTGCCTGCTCTTTGGTAGCATCAGTCAAGAGTCCTTCATCATTAGAAAGATGAAGAACAATCTTTGCTCCTTCAAGATTTACATCAGTTGGAGGAGTAAAATATAAAGTGTTATTAGCATATTGATTAGCTTGTCCTTTATTTCCATCAAAAAAATAATTATCACTATTCTTATACAAATAGCAATTGCTAGACGTTTCAGAACTTACGTCATTTGCATTCCAAAGATTACCATATTTAATAACCCAGCTAGATAGGTCAGATATAGACTTATCAGTATTATCTCTAAATTCTAAACGATAAAACTTATATTTATAGCTATTATAATAATTGTTTGCATCCAAAAATGCATTCTTCAAATCAAGCTTATAAGAGCCATCAGTACCTTTTGTCAACACAGCTGTTTCTCCCCATCCTTGCACTGGCATCAAAACCAATGAAAGGAGGAGGATGAGAGTACGATATATGTTTTTAATCTTATTCATAGCGATAGTATTTACGTGTATAATGTTTACGAGCAGCATAACTGCTTAAATCCTTGGTGAAAAGTATCTTGTATGTAAGATACTTGTCTGTTTTGCCCGGTACTGGGACTATAACCTTATAGAGTGCCTGCTGCTTGTCGGCAGCATCATCATTAAAGGTTCCTTCGAAATAGCCGGTGGTTGTATTCCATGATGGAAGGGTTTTAAACACCAACTTGGCATTAGCTGTTTCATCAGCCATACCATCTTCTTTGATTAACTCCCATTTTACTTTGGTATTATCGATACCAGTTACCTCTTTGTCATCACTTGCCTTTACTACCTTTGGCTGGATATGGAATTCCTCTTCCGGGTAATAACAGGTGTAGGAAAGAGTGGTTCCGTTATCTCTTATGGATGGATAGAGACCGATGGCAGAGAAGGACTGAACATCAAACTTCAACTTATAATCATCTAATGAGATCGGGAGAATGTGATGGTCGTTTCGAGCAATCGTTTTCCAATCCTGGAACAGGGCGTAACGCTTGACTCCTGCAGAAGTATTCAGGTTGATGATGAAATACTTGGAAGTATTGCCCGCTGCGCTTTCATTCACATAGAACGAAATCTCATTCTCTGTTTCGTATTTATCTACCTTCGCTGGTATTGTCTTAGTCAGCTTATAAGTATAATTATCCGTTGCAGCCTGCCCTACCAGATTCGGAATACATTTAACTTCACCTTTATCTGCATCAGATGAAGCATCAGAATACTTTGGCAGCAACATGATATTACCATCTGTATTGACGGTAGATGAAGGATTTGAAGTTACATCACTCAACGTAATTTCTTTGATTTCCAAAGCAGTAGCACTTGGATTCTTAAACCGAAGTGTAACCTTTGCCAGCATTCTTACTACCCAAAGATTCGTTTTATCAGTTGTTCCATCTCGGTTTACAGTAAGCGTCTGCTCATTGCTCATAGGAATACCTGAAAGAGAAGCATCGAAGCCATTGCCATTCATCTTATATTTCATGTTCTTAAAATCAACAGCAGAGCCGTTGGTCAACGTACCCAACTGCGTTTTATCAATATTGGCAAAAGAATAGACCTGATAGGTGTCTGGGGCTACATTCTCCAGAGTAACCTCGTCTTCCTTAGCATGCTGAGCATCAACCTGAGTTTTCTCTATAGTTTGCACTACCTTATCACCTTTAGTAAGAACAACAAACCAACTCTTCATATTCTCTGCATCGGAACCAGACTCCCACTCAGGGGTAAGAGTACGGCTATGAGGTGCAGCCTGACCTATAGAGCCAGCCGCAGAAGTAGAGAGCTTGAGATGAATGGTATAACCATTTTTGCTTCCTCCATCAGAATTATCAGACATAGAACTGTCGTCTGGCGAGCAAGCCGTAAAGGTGGCAAGCATCGTCAGCACCAACAGCGCCATTATCGTTTTTATCTTATTCATATCTATTACTCATTATTATCCGTCTTATTACATGGAAGTCTCTGCATGGGTATACTTTGCCCACTTCTTGACAGCAATCGTGAGAACCATACCCTTCTTCTCACCCACTACTCCTTTTATCTTGATGCGATAGATGTTATTGCGGACTATGCCATAATACATAGGATCGTTTATAGAACCTGTACCTGTTGGATCACTATGGCGAATGGTATAGGTATAGTATTTATCTGTACCGGATTTACCAGGCTTAGGCTGCTTATTGGTTGTGTCCCAATCAGAAAGCTCATAATACTTTCCTTTAAATACCAGTCCTGTAGCATACTCTTCTAAATTGTCAAAAGTAGTATTCTCCATCGCATAATCAAGAACGAAGAAAGAGCTTGCTGTTCCTAAAACTTTCTTGACAGGAAGGTATCCTGTAGCTGATGGCCAACTTGCATCATTTAACTTACGAACATTATATGTAAGACCACTTGGCGTAGAACCAGTATTCTTACCGGAAGTCCATGGATCTATCACATAGTTTGTAGCTTTCTTGTCGGTTCCCGAAGTTGCAGTCTCATCACCCAAATAGCTCAGAGTTGTTCCCATTTTATCGCCCACACGCTTGATGCAAAATTCACCGGAAGTAAGCTTGTTGTAAGGGAGAATAGACTCCAAAACAAAGCCACCCACTAAATTGTTTGAAACATCCTTCACATCAAAAGCATAAGTTCCGGTACCAGGATTTGTTGAAGAATCAACATACTTACCATCACCTGGATCTATATCAATACGAGCAGCAAGACGCTCTATATCAACATTTACTGTAAGCGGATTAGCCTCGGTTCCATCACCAGTAGCATTACCAGCAGAAGTCAACTCGGTAGTAGCATCCTTCTCCGAAGTCATGATAAAGTATTTCGAAGTAGAATCAAAAGCCGGAAGATGAGCATCTCTAAGTTTACTCAATTTCTTGTTCAAGTAGGTTAGAGTGATGTCACCGGCATTCGCTACCACCAAAACATGATATGCCTTGGAAACGACGATTGGCAAACATTGCTTTTTCTCGAACGTATATACCTTATCATATCTGGCATCACCTGTCTTCTCTGTTGGTTTCTCAAAATAGAAAGCCTGCTCTATCTTTGCATCGCCATCGCTTATGCCTGTAGTACTAGAGTAAAGAAATACACAGACATTGTTCACCTTATATTCGTTTTCAAAAGCCGTTTCTCTACCATCACCATCTTCACCTCCTTGAGGACCTGCTGCACGAGACGTGGCTTGGGTATCACCAGCCACAGCTACCTGCACAGTAAAGTAAGCCTCTCCCTTGAAGGCGTCGGGCTTGCCGTCATCATCATCGGTGCTGCCAGCGCAGGATGCGAATGCACCGATGACAAGAACTGAAAGCAGAAGCAGATATATTGATTTCAACTTCTTCATAATCCTCTTAGTTGTTAAGTACTTCAAACTGTATTCTCTGACTCCAGCTCAGCGCATTCACACTGATAGTAATGTAAGCGTATTTCAACTTACCATCTTGAAGGAAGAACTGTAACTTATAGTCATAAGCTCTATCCAAGAACTCTTGTGGAGTATACATATATTCCTCACTGGTGCGAACTCGGCTCAAGAGATCTGGTAAATCTACATCTACCACGGTCTTGCCTGTTTCCTTGTTGGCAATGATCAATTTTCCATCGTCCTTCGCCTTATCGTGATAAATCAGACGGGAGGTCATAAAGTCGGCATGAGCTATCTTGCCCACTCCTTCCAATTCATTACCATTGACATCACCAGCGGTAGAACCTTCACGGTCTTCTGTATTCCAAACAGCATGTGGAGTATAGATAACTTGATTAGTCTCATCAAGTGAATTGTCACAGAGGATGCGGGAGTTATGGTCTTGGATGATAAAACTATAGTCGTTTACATCCATTGTGGTTGGGTCGTTGAGTTCACGCAAGGTAACATTAATCTTCTTGGTATCACGTACCAGCGAAACGGTGGTATAGTTAGGACGGGTAGCGGAATACTCTACCAGCGCATCTGACTTACCATGCCACAGGGTATCGAGTGGCAAGTTGTGGTTATCTATGATATAATAACCATTGCGCTGAACCTTATCAAGGTTTACCTCTAATTTATCCATCTTATCGCCCACAGCAGGTTCTGTACGAACGAACTTTGCACGCTGGGTATTCAACTGATCAGCATAAGCATTCTGTCCTGCTAAAGCTATGAACTGATACTTGCCAGGTTGAAGATCGGTAATATGCATTTTATAGTCTACATTTTTTAAAGGCAGCGCAGATAAAGAGTTTGCCTCTTCGAATTTCTTCACAAAATTTCCATTTTCATCATAGACATAAAGGGTTACCGCCCCAACATGATCATTGAACATGTCAGCACGCTGCAAGTTATAGTCATACTTAAACTTGACATAAATCCCTGTAGGACAATCGTCGGTGTCGGTATGCCACATATCACAAGAGGCAACCATCAAGAGTGTAGCAACCGCCAGCACTCCCCTTTTCACCAAGCTAAAAATCTGCGCTTTCATATATTTCTTCGTTTTATATATATTGAATCTTATTATTATCACATGAAGTGTCGGACAGAATCCGAATATCACCATCTCTTTGCATCTGGCGATGCGATGCCTTGTTGTACAACAAGCTGTTTATCAGAATATTTCTGATGTAGTTCTTTTGTTTTTTTTTAATGCCCCCACCTAAAAAAGGTGGGTGGGGGCATGAAAAATGTTGTATCAATAAATAATCAGAAATTACTTACCGAGAGTTGCGTTCTGTGTACGCTTAGCCCAAGAGAGGACATTGATCTTTACAGAGATATACTCCTTCAGATCATCATCATCATCGGTATTATTCTTCAAATCAGGAATTGTAGCTGATCCAAAGCCTTCGATACCAGATACATTGATAACATACCAGTTATTACGAAGCACACCATATCGACCTAACCAGTTTTGTTCTGCCTTACCATCTGCATTAGGATAAGATGTTGTTTTACCATCAGCACTCCAAGGAGTTTCTGTATCATCAAAATGACGGATAGGAACATAGTAGTAATTAACACCATCCTTTGCATGCTCTAAATCAGTAACTTTAACTCCAGCCTTCCAAGCTTCCAACTCTGCAGCTGAAGGAGTTTTACCTGTAAGCCAATGTGAAGAACTTGTTTTTGCAGTTACTGTATATGATACAACTCCGGCTACAGTAGAATTTTCAGTTACCTTCAACAAATCCTGTGCACTTACAGTTCCATCTATACGTGATGTCAATTCAGTAGAGTTTGCTGCAACATATCTACCAAGAATCAATTTCTCGATAGTTGATTTATCATATACAACTGTAGGATCAGAATCTACTGTATAAAAATCAGTCATTGGAGTATACTTGGTTGGGGTAGCATCATCATCAGCTGTAAAGAACTGAACACCAACTATAGCACAAGTAGTACTTTGAATCTTCTGATTTGCAACATTAAATGTATTCTCTAAGCAATATTTTATTGTATTCTGATCGGTGGAAGCAACTTGAGAGTTTTCTAAAGCACCTGCTGTAAATGCATCATAATTAGGGTCGATAGCCCAATAGGTACGATACAATTCAGAAGTAGGAATAGCGGCATCATCACTTAAACTCTTTGTACCAATAAATCGGAATGAAGTCGAACCTGTTGCCTGATAACCTGCCCAGGTATTTGTATTGGCCCAAGTGCGAGAGAAATAAGTCTTTGAATTGGTATTCGCCAACTCCCAACCCGTAACAGTATAATAAAGTTTCTTACCTGCTGTTTTTACACCTGTTACTTCAGTAACTTTACCGGTATAATCAGCTGTCTGTACTGGTGTCATGGCAGTTCCCATTTCAACCTTGGCCAAAGCACGCTCTACAGAGATATCTACAGCCTTTGTTTTTGCAGCTTCCGGAGTCTTCTGAATATTTTCAGGCTTAATAGGAACCAAAGTATTAACTTCACCATCAAAAGTAGCAGCACCGACCTTTGTTGATAAAGGAGCATTGGTCATCAAAAAGCCAGAACCTTTAAGAGTTGAAGAACTAACTGTTAAAACCTTAGACAATTTATCACCTACTGTATAGTTCTGACCATTGTCATTCAAAACTACCAAAGCATAGATATTATTTGTAAGACCAGAACTACTAATCTTAACTGTTTGCTCATAATGAGTCGTAATTTGCTTATCGTCTGCACCAGCAACACCAGAACCTAATGTGAGAGGATACGCCTGCACAAAGGTTGCACTAGCTTCATCTGTACCATTGAAAAGCAAAAGCTTAGCATTTTTTACTTCATACTCAGCAGCAGTTCCATCTTTGAAATCATCATTGACACGTGAAGGTGTACTCTTCGTTGTTGGAAGATTAATGGCAACGGCAACGAAACCATCACCATTCTCATTGAAGCCAGTGTTGTTACCACCACCATTCAGATCATCACTACTTGAACAAGAACCGAGCATCAGCCCCGCCAATGCAACGGAAAATAATAAAGTTTTCTTCATCTTGTAAGTTTTATTGTTGTTATTAATAAATTATTTCTTTACTTATAAACGTCTTGAAAATCTAATTATATTACGTTTTAATATATTTGGTTTTCAAATCATCTAATTGGTTATATTTGAGTCTCTTTCTGAAGTTGTACTTAGAAAAGTTTTGCCTGAGCTAGGAGCCTGTCCCAAGCCAGGACAGTGCCCTGGCTCTAAGGAATAGCTATATTGTCCTAAACAGACAGTATGTATAACTTTATAGATTCTGTAAATTTTCTTTTGCAGAAGCAACACCAGCCTTGGCTGCCTGCTCCAGATAATAACGAGCTTGCTTCTCGTTACCCTTCAGCATCTCATAGACTCCTCGGGCATTCTGGGCTTCGGCACTGGTTCCTGCCTTGTCGAGATATTCTTTCGCACCATCTGCATCACCGGCATTCAAACGGGTTATGGCTGCATTCAGATTCGCTGTCTCATTCTCTGGGAACATGCGGACGGCGATCTCCATCACTTCATTAAACTCCTTGCTGCCTGGCTCGTAAGTCTGGGCTACCATGAACATCTCCTCCTGGCTCAACTGCTGTGGCTTGGTCTTGATAATCTCCTTTGCCTCTTCCACATCGAAAGGTTTCACCTTATAAGTAATGTGGTAGTCGGAATGGCGGAGGGCTGGATACCAGGTGTCGAGCATAAAGCGATACTCTGAAGGATACTGCTTCTTAATCTTCAACTCGCGGGCATCCAGATTCAGACTCTTATCGGCAATAATCGCCAGAATGGCATCCTTATGCTCCAGGTTGCTACCTTTAATATAAGCTATCAGTCCATCCCAATCCTCAGGTGTAGAAGAAACCGTGAAGAGATTGTTTGGCAACTTCACCATCCGGCGGACATACTCGGTAAGCGTCTTGGCACGGTTCTTTGCCAGATAATCGTTATGGGTGTAAGGACTCTCAGGTGATGCATAACCATGAATGTTGATGCCGCTCACTTCGAGGTTCCTGTCTTCCTTCAATGCATTGATGGTACGGATAATGCTATCCAACTGTTCCGGATTGCGGCGGTAATCAGGATGCAGCTCGATACGGTCTACCGGGAAATCGATATAAGCACGCTTATCCAGATGACGGACCTTGATTGCCTCTACCTCCGGACGGACGAAAGAAGCTACCGGCTGGCGACGGCGAGTGACTGTGAAATCATTGCCATCCTGCAAATCACCACAACCGCAGAGGTCTTCATGAATATCCAAATCGTAGTTTCTTTCCTTAGAAGAGAGAGGAACGGAGGCAAGATACTTCACGGTCTGCTGCTTCTTGTTGTCACGCTTCACCACCAAAGCCTGAGGTGAAAGCTGCAACTGTATCTTCCCTACTCCACGGTCATACATAATCTGCTGTCTTCTGCCGTTGATAACAATCTCCGGCATCTTGAGCAGCTCACCCTTATGCTTGATCATCGGAGTATAGACAAGCTGGTTGTTAGTTGGGAGATTCAGGGAATCGAGATTCAGATCCATCGCAACCGTAACCAGGTCATTGTGATGAGACATCTGTACATTAGATACCTGAATCTTATCGGCAGCCAGCTTGAGACTCTTGCAATCCTGGGCTGCAAGAGGCATAGCCATCAAAAGAGAGCTGAATAATAATATGTAGTTCTTAAAATCTTTCATACTCATAGATTATGTTTAATGAGTTACAACATATAAATAAGAGAAATGGCTGCCTTGGTAGGACCCACGTAGTTGTCATGAGATGACTTCTCCTTCTCGCCACAGGCACCGCACTTGAACTTGTCGTACTGGATATAATCATATCCGAAACCTACAGAGGTTTCCAGGTTCCAGTGCTTGGAAAGAGGCCATTGATAACCAGCAGTCACACCACCACCTACATACCATCCTTCATAGCGATGGTCGCGTAGAGATTTGAAAATGCCAAGGGGTAACTTCACTCCTCCTGCATTAAACTGTCCGCCCATGGCATGAACACCCAAGAACCAGCCATTGAAGCTCTGGCAGAACCAGTAACGGTATTCTGGTTGCAAAAGCCAATGACGAAGGCTTGACTGGTCGCCACCGGACTGTTTCCAAGGATTGAAGCCAAAGAATACCTGAGCGGTATGCTTCTTGCCTAAGGCAGTCTCGACACCGAGATTAGGAGTTGTTGTAGCCCAATATAAGAGGTTGGACTTGACTCCCGTGTTTTGCGCATAATTAGCTAG
>OQWI01000506.1_pt1 | contig 17800 bp, 5 predicted proteins | sample 1691551 | NCBI WGS metagenome assembly OQWI01 (sample SAMN03418259, study PRJEB22391) | human gut metagenome | biome: human-gut; feature: organic feature; material: feces | host: Homo sapiens | place: Tanzania | collected 2013-01
GAGGTCGGAAAACGAAAGTAGGAGAAAAACTACTTCGTTTTCCTCCTACTCGATTATGTATGTTATTCTTTGTTTTTTTTTACTTTATTCCCGGTTCTCGTTTTCATTATTCCTTGTTACTGCCTCCGAAGATGCGGAGCAAGTAGAGGAAGAGATTGATAAAATCGAGATACAGAGTCAAGGCTCCGATGAGTGCCAGTTTCTGTGCGCCTTCGCTCATGTCGTATTGTGTCTGGAGCATCTGCTTGATCTTCTGGCTGTCCCAAGCGGTCAAGCCAACGAAGATGGCTACACCTGCATAACTCAAGATGTAATCAAATCCCGAACTCTTCAAGAACATGTTTACTACGGTAGCGATAATCAGACCAATCAGTGCCATGAAGAGTATTTTTCCTAAGGAAGTCAAATCCTTCTTGGTAGTGTAACCATAGAAAGCCATCGCTCCGAATGTACCGGCTGTAATAAAAAATACCTTGGCAATACTGGTCATCGTATAAACTACGAATACGGATGAAAGCATGGCACCATTCAAAACCGAGTAGACGATGAAGAGTAGGGTGGCCGTAGTCAGGGAGAGTCTCTGTAGGGCACCGGTAATGATGAATACCAGGGCGAGCTCTGCGATAATCAGACCAAAGAGCAAGCCGCGGCTTGTCATCAAGGTCATCAGCAGGGTAGGACTGCTAGCCACACCATAGGCAGTAACGCCCGTAATCAGGAGAGCTAAGGTCATCCATGTATACACTTTGCGCATCAAAGCAGAGAAAACACCGCTTATACCTCGCTCTTTCTCATTAACAGCAAAGCCATTGCTCTGCTGGCTGTTCTGACTATTTATCAGATTGTACATTTCCTTTTCTGTCATAATTCTATTTTCTTATTTATATTCTATTGATTTCTAACTACAATAATAAGCGCAAAGATAATGCCAATTATTGAAACGAGCGATTATCTCTGCGCTTTATTAACATTTATTCCGTTATTTTACGGCATTCATCCTTTTATTTAAGGGCAATCTTCTTTACGGCTATCTGTTTTCCGCCTCGTGTTACCTCTACGGCAACAGTTCCATTTACTGGTGAGCGAAGCTGTTCTGTATCAGATTTCGCCTGTTTCTGAAGCGCCAGGACACCTGAGGTTCCGTATATTCTGATGAGGTCGTTCTGTTTCAGACCCTTTATCAGGATATGATAGTTGCCGTTAGGAATGATGGTGATGTCTGACTTCATGTCGGTCTCCTTACGGTTGAAACTGATATTGAAGCGGTTGTTCATCTCACCTGCTTGGGCAGCATAGAACTGGTAACTGCCATCCTTCAGGTCTACCGCCTTTCCGGTTTCCTTGTCCTTCAGCCATACGGTTTCATATTCATTGGCGTCGCAATCCTCTGGGATACAGATGCTGTATTCACCAGTTTCAGGCAAACTGACTCCGATACTTTGTTCTGCTTCGATACTTACGGCTGAAAGGAGTGAGTAGCGTCCGCCATTGCGGGACGCATAGATCTGAGCATTCTGGCTAGCCATCCATTTCACGCCGTCGCTTCCCATGTCGAAGTCTGATTTCGCTTCCTGTGCCGGAACTGCGTTCAATTGGAGTTGGTCATCTACAGGAGTGCCGTTGCCGGCTCTGCTTGTTCTGCTGCTCTGGGTGATGGCGATGTCGAGCGCTCTGGTTGCTTGATAGGCGGTTGTCGCCTTTGCTTCCGAATGGTTTACTATCACGCTTTCTGAATTGTCCAGAGTGGCAGTCTGCGTAAACACGGCATCCATTGCTGGGATGTAGCCATCCGTTGAATTACCCGTGTTAGAATCATAGGTGTTGATAGCCTTGTAGCTACCGTTTTCTTCGCATTGGTAGATGACTCTGCCATATTCCATATCGCTATAGTTCATGGCGCAGAGATAAGGCGAACCGAAGAGATTCCACCCCATGTTCTCCTTGTGGGTGAACTTCGTGCCGCCGCCATTGCTGCTCGACCATGGCTGCTGGTTGTTGTTCTGTACCAGGGTAATCTGCCCAAACTGACTACCGTTCTCCGTGTAACTGATTCCATAGAAACGGACGGTCTTGTCGGCTTTAGCATCCATTCTGAAACCTGCGGTAAAGTTTCGCTGGTTGTCTACGCCCTTTACCCATGCTTTACTCTCTTTGCTAGGTTCGAACTTATAGTCGTACTTGGCACGAGTAGCTGCATTATAGTAGTAGGCGATTACACTACCGTCAGCAGGATTGTTTGTACCTTCCACCTCCATATTGGTAGCCTTGAATGGCATGGAGAAGAAGTTGGTTCCTGCCTTCAGGTTTCTTTCCACAGCAAAGTTGGTGAGGTTTACATAACTGTTGTTGCCTCTTAAACCAGCGTGGTGCTTCAAGAGCAGGAAGCCTGGGCTGAACGGATTCGTCTCTGTATAGAAGCCATTGTCGAGTTTCAGCTCCTTGTCTACTGCCATGACATAGACCACAGATTTACCGTGAGGATAATCGTCCTTGTTTGCAACGGTATTTTCTGTCAGATACCAAGTCTCGAAACATCCGTTGTCTACGTTGTCTCTGATGCGTTGGTTGCCAGCCAGGTCATGGTTGTGCATCACCATGTCGATGCATCCTTGGGTTTTGCTTGCATCTGTGTTAGCGTTGATGTTGGCTTTGTCTGTCTCGTCAAGCTGGTACTTCCAGTATTCATCTTTCACATATTTATTATAGGTGTTTACAGATGCTCTGTTGGCAGCACTACCATCTGTTGATGGTAATTCGCCGGAAGCAGTTACATTAACGGACTTCACATTTTCCACGGTTCCTAAAGCCAGACTGTTGTAGAGCAAACCACTTGCATCGCCTGTTACCTTTGCATTTGCATCAAGTATAGAGGTAGAGAGCATGCTGTTGCCCTGGAGGCTGACGTTGCCCGAAACCTTGAAACCATCCACAAGACACATTCTGGCATCAGTAGTTCCGCTGTTGAGTGTCAGTCCATTGATGGCAGATTGGCTGGCAGATTCAATGATTCCTTTTCTCTGAGTAAGGAGATCCTTCACGATATTTTCTGTACCCTTAGCAGAACTGGTTTCGTTGCGCATCGAACCGAACATCTTGACGCCTGGCATGCTGATGTTCACGTTATCAGCCTTCAGATTTCTATCAACGAAGACGTAGCCATATTCACCTGCATGCTTGTTGGCATAAAGCTCAGCCAGGTTGATGGCGCCTTGCAGGTCGTTGGTTGGACTATCCCAGTTTTCACCTGTTCCTGCTACTGCAGAACCTTCTTTTACATAGATAATCTGAATCATCTTCGTGTCGCACTCGTATGCACCGATATCAATGCTGTCACCAATCAGACGGGCTGTATTGCCCAAGTCCTTTTCTTTGGCAAACATCTTTGCATAGTCAAGAACTTTTTTGCTTTCATCTTTATATATATTTTTTAAGCCTACATTTTGCTTATATTTGTTGTTGCTTCCTTGGTCAAGTAACTTGAGGCTAGGTCGAATCCTATAGTCTCCATGCTCTGGATCTACAAAGTTGGGACCATTTAGCACATCTCCATTCTCGATAGTTTTCTCAATCACGATATTTCTATTGGCTATTTTCAGATTTTGAATACCATTCTTCCAAGCAACAGAATTATACACACTTTGGGTTCCAACAACTGCTGTGTCTTTATTGTTGACAAACGTAGCATTTGTTATGTCTGCTGATTGGGATTTAGTGATTTTAAGACCATTTCCTTCTCCGTCAGCAAACAGTACGTTCCACATCTTTATGCCGGATCTGTTATCTTTTGTCGCAGCATCATTGTCAACAAACATACCGGTTCCCTTGTTCTTTCTAAAGGCACTATTGTGTACCTTTAAAAGATTTCCTAGGTTATTACCAGACAAATTAACCATCGCATTTACTCCCACACCGCTTTGGTTCTGGAATGTGAAACCGGAAATAGTTACCGGCTTACCATTCGTTACGATATTGAGCAGGTTCTTGGTTTCGCCTGCCTTGGCAGGGTTCTCAATGAGTACCGAAGGCTTGCTGAAGTCTTGCACCTCTGTTCCGTCTGTATTTTTCGAGCCCGTACAACCACCTACAAGTTCTATCGATTCTATTAACTTAGCCTTCTCGGCTTTGTTTACAATGAGAGAAAAGGCATCGCCGCTAGAGTAGGTTGGCGAATAATAAGTGCCTCCACGTACAAACACCTTTCTCTTGCTGTTGGTTGTAGAACCTGTTGTGGTGCTACCTGTTGGGTTAGCCATGGCAATGATGGCACCACGAAGGTCAGTGCTTTGGTTATCCCAACTGCTACCATCGCCATTTCCTTTCTCTTCCATTCCGATATAAACCTCTTCGAAGTCTGTAAACTTGAATACATACTGGAACTCATACATGCCGATGTCGATAGGCTTTTCGGCTACATTACCATTCTCGTCTTTCGGACCAACGTATCTGTTGTATGTACCGCTGGCAGGACGGATGTACTCAGATGGATAACCATATTTCGGTAGGCGAGTATTGTGCATAGTCCACCATTTCTGATATTTACCAGTCTCGTTTGCATCGTTTGCATCCTTACTTCCATCACCTGCATCCGTAAGTACAGAGATAGCCTGAGGATTCCATTTGGCATCCTGTGTATAACCTTCGTAACCCTTTGTGGTTGTAGGCGCTGTGAAGCGTGGACCATCCGATGCGATGTTCTCCTTGTTCAGCTTGATATTGCCGTCCGTTGCTGTAGGAGCAGGTAATTCGTCCCAGGCGCAGTTGCGCATGTGCTCTCTCTTGAGGAGAACTTTGTCACCCTCAGTTACTGTTGATTCATTACCCCAAATGGCGGTATTATATAATATAGGTGTAATCGTACCGTTTGTCACCTCGTTCTCCACATGGATGGCTCCGTCTTGCATTGCCTTGTTGTTCACGATGAGGCTGTTTACGATGTAGGCATCCTGATAGCCCTCCTCCATGCTGCCAGCATCATCAGCTCTGCGGATATAGATGGCACCGCCTTGCGAGCTTTGTGTGCCCGTATATTTGCCATAGGTCACATCGTTGTTGGCTAAGAGCGAGTTGACGATATGCAGGTTTCCATTATCCGATTCCGTGAGATAGAGATAGATGGCTCCACCTTTACCTGGTTCGGTAACTTCATCCAGACTAGCCTTTTCTGATACGTTACTGTTGCCGCTGATTGTACTGCCGATGATGTCCAGACTTGCATTGTTGACATAGACAGCTCCGCCATGCAGACCGGAATTCTTGATCAGTCGGCAACGGTTCAATGTATAGTTCACACGGTTGGTGTAGATAGCGCCTCCACGACCAATCTCGGCAACTTCCTTAGTTTCGCCTCCTTCTTGAGTCTTCAGCTGTGTCATGGTCTCACCATTCATGATGGTAATACCATCTAATACGACTTCATTGTTCGCTGTAGCCGAAGAACCCGGGGTGCCCACATTACTGTAGACCACATGATATACATTACGCTCCTTTTCCGATGCCTTGATGTCACCGGAAAGAATCGTAGGATTTGAAAACTCCCATGGCTCTATCAGACCGTTCTTGTTGTTGTCGGTCATGTAGTTGGAGTTGCGTTTTGCCAGAATGTCTTTGATTTTTCCATCTGGAACCAGAGTACTATCTCCAAAGCTTGTAAACTCAGCCCCGATTTTCTTTCCTGTAACTGGATCAACAGGAGTAGAAGAATACAGGTCGTTTGGCGAGAAACTGCCGAAGATATCTACGTTCACCGGGATGGTGAAGCTCTGCAAGCGGCGGTCTATCGTGTTCTGCTCTGGCGAAAGATCTTGGTTCTGTCGCATCTTGCTCGGCTTGTAGGTTCCGCCTGTCATCAGAATCTCGAAGTGGGTAGTATCTTTAGCCACTCCCTCTTCTCTTGCCTCATTGATATAGTCGAGGGCTGCTTCAAGACTGTTGAAAGGAGTAAGGAAGGAGCGGCCATAATACTTTGCCTTCTCTTCTTCTGTTACAATCTCGCCACCTGTCTGCGAAACGAACAGGCGCTTCAGAAGTTTTTCCTTGTTAAACGCCGGCAAATCAGATGCGTATGCACCTGCTGTCTGTTTTTTGGTCATGTTTCTTTCCTTGCCGGTAATATCATAGTTGCTGATACCATACTTCTTCCATGCATTTACGTATGCTTTCTCAACTCCGTTGCCAATCAATGGTGAATAGGCACGAGGCTTGAAAATCTTGTTGTCGTTGAAGTAACTGTCCAGGTCGCTGGTCATTTCCGTGTTCATTCTGTTGGCAGGCAACGCCATCTTCTCTACGAAACAATAGTTGTATGGGTAGAATTCTTCCGTATATGTTTCGAGTCCCTGCAGATAGTCTAATGCCTTATAGTTCACATCACCGCTGATGTTGTTGTCGGTCTGTGCCGTATTTCCCCATATCACGGAGTTACCGCCAATCAGGGAGTTCTCTTCCTGATAGATTCCGCCACCAATGGTTGCCTCGTTTTTGGCGATGGTGCATGAGATGACATAGGCATGGTAGTTCTTGATGTCTTCATTCTTGTCGTTGGAACGAAGTGCATAGATGGCACCACCTTTCTGTGCCTTGTTTCTTACGATGACACTACCGCTTACGATGCTACCCTTCAGCAGCATGAGAGCACCGCCCTGGGTTGCCTGACAGTCGGAAATCTCACAGTTGCGGACATGTGCCATTCTTGGTACAATGGCTGCACCACCCATACTCTTGAAGCCCGACTTGTCGCTTGCATTACCGTCAATCAGACGACAGCCATCTATGATGGTATTGTCTGTCAGGGCAGAGGTATTGTAGTCGTCATAGTCGCCTGTAGGCCATTTTCCGAAGCACACGGTGTGGTAGCCGTTCACCTCCTGGTTAACGGCAGAACCTTCTTTTACTTCGGTCTTCGCACTTAATATCGTCTGGTAAGTGCTGATACAGTCGCGCTTGTCTTTATCCCAATTGGCAGCTTTCGGCTTTCCTCCTTCCTGGTCACCCTCATAGTAGCCACCCATCAGACATACTCCGTTGGGAATCAGGAAGGTATAGCTCTGCGGATCGCTAGGGTCTGCCAGTGTGTTGGCATGATAAACAAATCGGTTTCCTGTATCATCACCCTGATAACCTGCTACTTTTACATACACCTGATGCTTTTTGCTATTATCTGTGATGCCTTGGTTCGCTGTTTTAAATTTTTCGCCGGCAGCAGTCAGCACACTCTGCAGTTTGTCAGCACAGGCAGCGTTTTCCGGACTGTCTCCACTTCGGTTTCCCCATCCGTTCTGGGTTACATAATAAATATAATCTACAATACCTGCATCGTTTGTCTTTGCCTGTGGTGCAATGTTGGCAGTATTGTCAGCCTCGTAGGCACCGATATCAATGGCGCAGTCCTTGATTCGGTTGGTATAGTCCATATCGGTTTCAGGCAGGATGATTCCTTTTCCTACATTTGTGGTTCCACCATTCAGACATTTGTTGCCCGTCAAATCACCTGCCTCGTACAGACGGAAGTTGTTCTTTAGTCGGGCATTGCGGAAGCGGAAATTGTTTCCACTTTCGTAGCTCTGGTCCTCAAATGGGAAAGCCTGAGCCTTATCTCCTGTGAAGTTACCATCGCTTTCCTGGAATTTGCTGCTCAGGTCACTACTATTCATGTAGCAGTTGTGAGATGGATTCATCTTGCCCGATGCAGCAGAGTTTACCTGATCTGTAATCTGCTTGCTGTTGTTATAATTATCATAGATGATACAGTTGTAGAGCGAGAGCTGCGATGCAACTCCGGTTTTGGCATCCTGCCAGTGATAGATGCCGGTTCCGTTTGTCGCCATATTGTAGGCTATGGTATTGTTGTAGAACTTGGCACTCTCCAGGAAGATACCTCCGCCACGGCATGTTCCGTTATAACAGCGGTTGTTTGCCACGACAAGGTTGTAGCCGGTGCCTTGAATCATATAGGCTCCGCCTCCATAACTTTCATCGCCGACGCTGTTGCTGTTGGCATAACTCAGGTTTCTCAGCAGATAACTGTTCGAAATCTTACTGTTCTCTCCGTCCATATACAAACCGCCACCACGCACACGACCGCCATGGTTGAAGTTGTTGACGATGATGAGGTTTTCCAGTTCTACTCCTCGGAATACACGTACACCGGCTCCTCCGTCACGGTTGGCACCAGGATAGTTGATGATGTAACCGTGACGTACAGAGAAGCCATCCCATTTGGCATACTCGTAATCCTTGTAGTTGATGTTGTCTATCAAGTTTCCTTTATAGCGTACGGCATTACCATCTGTACGTGAGGAGTTTCCATCACCCGATGGTGACCAGGTTGGAAGACAAACGTCTGGTTGGTAGAGAACATAGTGGCGTTCTGTATTTCCACTGTTCATCAACGTTTTTGTAAAGTCATAATTAGAGCCATCTCCAGAATTCTTCTCCTGATACCACATTTCCTTATCTCCGTTTTTGAAGTATACAGGCGATTCCTTTCTGATCTGGAGAATGGTTTCATATTCGGTCTTGTCCAAAGTCTCGTATTCCTTACGTGCCGGTACGTATTGTGACAGCAGCGGATGGCGGTCGTCTTCTCCAGGATAGCCTTTGTATGGAAAACCGCCAATTACCTCCACCTTGTCTCTAACAACAAAGCCTTTGTAGTCTGTATAGATGCCTGCACCTACCCAAACTACTACCCAGTCTTTCTTGTCTGTCTTATCCTTATTCAACTCTGCCGCTCTTTCCACAGCATATTGCAGACCGCTGATGTAACGCTCCTCTCTGTTGTTGGCAATCTTGTTATAGGTGCCCCAGCCAGAGAGATACTGCTTGTCCTGGTTACCTGAACTCTCCCAGAATTTACCGTAAGAATCTGTTTTGGAACGATACTTGCCGTTAGCCAGACTATACTCCTCGTTTTCGATGGTTGTATTGAGCAAGCTTCCATTGTCAGTTACATAGAAGTCATTGCCCGTTCTATCAATTGTGTTGTCACACATGGCGTTACCGATGATAGCCTTGTCCCAGCTGGTTCCGTCATATTCGGTGTTTGATTCATTCAGAAGATTGAAGTTCGGGTTGCCGTCCTGGTCATCTTTATTGGCATCGCTGCTGCTTACATAGGTCTGGTTGTATGAACGCACGTAGATAATCTTTCCTGCTTTTGGCAGGAGAGCTTCGTATGCACCCAGGTCGGGAGCACCACCAAGGTTGCGGTCTTCGCCGGTGATGTCCTTGGCTGTTGCGTTGCTGGCTTGAGCGCTGTTGATGATGTCTTTCGCCTGTACAGAACTGGTCAACGGACGGAAGGATGAATAGCCTCCGTAATATACGTTGCCGCTCATCCGGGCACCCACTTCATTGGTTGGGTTGCTGAAGTTCTGAGCTCCTTCTTTTCCTAGGGTGTTGATGTCCATGCTGCTGTTCTTGCATTTCGAACCATCCCATGCACCGTTGATGTTCAGTTTGTTTCCTACTGCATACGAGGTCTTCTTCACAAGGTCGTTATCTGGTGCTACTCCCTCATTGTTGATGATGCTTACGTGGTTGAGTGTGAGAGAGTTGTTGCAGCCTGGACTCTTGTTCAGATAGATGATGGAAGGCAGTTCTGATGGGTTCTGATTAAGCGGATCCTTACTTGTGTTGTTGTTGATGACGCAGTTTTCCAGCTCCAATGTTACATTCACGGCATCCGGCATGGTTGCGATGGCGGCACCATCTGTCGCTGTGTTGTTCTCAAAGATGCAATTCTTCAGCTTCACGGTGGTTGCCTGGCTGCTCTGGTCCATGCTACCTATCAGCATGCCGCCACCATAAGGCATGTAGGCAGTACCGGCAGCGTATGCATGGGTAAAGGCATAGCCGTCGATGGTGATGTTGGCACCTGCTTCGACGCGGACCAGATGGTAGAGGCCCTCGTTGAGTTCTGAACCGTTCAGGTTTCCGTTCAGCTCGGTGCGGTATTTGATAGGGTCGCGGTCTTCATCTTTCGGATTCGGGTTCTCCGAATACTCCGGATAACCGCCATATACGGTTACAGGAAGTACGCAAGGTTGAATGTTAAAGGTGCATGACCTGGCGTCTGTTTCCTCGAACGTGTAGGCAATCTTCGGTTCGAAGATACCCTCACGACCGCAGATTTCAAACTCCCAACCGCTGTTCTTCTCAATAGTGAAATCCTCTGGTGTAGTATTGCCCTTGGTAACTACCTTGATAGTGTCCCCATCCTTGATGTCGGCAAGATAACCGAGAATTTCATCTACAGATGATGAGGTATAGCTCTTTTCCCACGACTCTCCTGTTCCGTCCACCAGTTCCCGTGAACGGTCAAAGTAGATGCGCAGGCGTTTCTTGCTGTCATTCTTTTCAAATACAAAATCTTGGTTGTCAGCCATATAGGCTCCTGCTGACGGAACCGAACTGATAGCCTTTCCGCTCAGGTCTATTTTTGGCTGATACAGGTAGGAAGATGGCAGGAGGGCATAGCTGATGCCCACGTTGCGCAGTCGGGTACCTTTCAATGTTTCCCAATAATAGTTCACCGTCTTCATATCTGTAAGCACGCCACGTTTCTCGTTGAAGGCTTCCACCGTGTTGTAAGGTGCTTTAGTGCCCATCACGAATCCCTTGCCTGAGTAATACGTGTTGATGGAGATGGTTCCGCTCTGATAGGTGTTGGTCCATTTGGCTGCATTTACATCTGAGATGGCGTTGTTGTAGAACTGTACGGTCTTTTCTGATGGCTTGGCTGCATAAATCTGCGCCATGGATGCAGAGTTGCTGGTGCCAGACTTGTGCCGGAGCAGAGAATTGTTCCAGATGACATTGTTGGCAAGCAGACCCTTTTTCTTGATATACACACCACTCGTGTTGGATGACATCTCGTCAGCATCATCCTTAGTGTTGGTGGTATAGTTGTTGGCGATGGTGTTGTTAATCACTAGTCCATGACCATCCAGATACACAGCACCATTTCGGGTACTGGTATTGTTGCTGATTACTGAGGTGGCAAGAATCTGATAATAGGCTTTCTCTGAGTTATCAGCGTCACCATTCAGATATACACCCGCTCCCTGATAGGCAGAACAGTTGGTTACCATACTTCGGGTGATGAAGCCGGCTTCGTCTATATAGATACCTCCGCCCTGGTAAGCCGAGCAGTCGTATACCAGGTTACCTTCCGTCTGTCCGTTCTTGCAGTAGATGCCGCCGCCACGAGGCTTGATGCTTCCGCTTTCTTTCATGCCCGGGTTACAGAATCTCACGGTGCAGTAGCGCATTCGGGCTGATGGGTCGTTGATATAAACGCCAGCACCACAGTCTGGGTCGTATTGGGCAGCGTTCGTTTCGTTATATTTACCTCCCTCAATGGTGAAGCCTTCAAGATATACTTCGTCGGTAAAGGCATTTCCTCCAGGCAGGGGAGCAAACCATACCACATGGTAGGAACCGCTGGTTTTTATGTTCCAGGCTTCGTCAGTGTTATTCCAATTAGCGTCGCCGCTTCCAGTGAATTCCGCACCTCTGATGATGGATTCCTTTTCCCATCCCCATGGCTTTAAATTCTTGGCTTTCTCTATGCGTTCTGAACGACTTTTCTCATTTCCCTCAAAGGCACCATAAACGCTGATGCCATTCTTCATCAGTAGGGATACCGGGGCTGATGAATCATCGGCAAGAATTCGGTCTTTTACCACATAGGTTCCGGCTGCTACCCAGACTTCGCCTTTCTCGCCTGGTGCCTTTTCTGCCAAATCGTTGATGGCCCACTGGATATCGTCCGTGGCATCATTCCATGTTGATCCGTCGCCCTTTCCCTCTTTCTGGGGCTTCACGTATCTGATGCGTCCTGCCTTCATTCGGGCATACTCGTAGGCGCCGATGTCGATGGTGCTTGTTTGATAGCGTGTCCTGCCCATGATGTCGGTAGAAGTTGTTTCCAGGTTTGCATTAACTACGAGGTTGGTGTAGTATTCCAGTTTACCCTTGTTCAGAAGGGCAGAGGTTTCCTCGAAAGTGAAGGCGGTGCTGTATAATTGCTTCAGATTACTGCTGAACGAGAAGTCGTAACCCTGGTTCACGGCACTCTGCTTGAACCAAGGGGCTGGCTCTGTGCCGTGGTTCTCGTTGCTGATCCATACGTTTCCGTTAGCATCGGTATTGGCTTGGGTATCGGTAACTTCTACTTCCGGAAAAGCACAGGAATAGAAGGCAGGACGGGTGTCTTGCTTGCTGAGTGCCGTGGAATGCCAGAGCACGGTGTTGTAAACCGCTCCGCCGCCATCGCTGCCTGATGCCCCGGCTGTGGTCAAATCCACTGCCGATACGGTGTTGGCAATTACGGAGCAGTTGACGATTTTCGATGTGCCCGAAAGTCGGATACCGCCGTTTGTATTGTTGTTGATGTTGCAGTTGTAGACGGTGGCAGTTCCGTCTATCCACATACCGCCACCTTCGTTCTCGCTGGTGCCTCGCTTGCCTGCTACATTATTAAAAAAGCTGCAATAGCTGATGGCAGACTGCGGGTTGGTGCAGGATTTATCCACATAGATGGCACCGCCGCGCATGCCGTAGTTGTTCGCAAAGTTGCATTGCGAAATACGGAAGAAGCGGCTCTGGGCATTGCCGTCGTTGCTGTTGTTCACCACGTAGATGCCGCCGCCTCTGCCATTGGCAGAAGTATTCACCCCCTTGGCATTACCTGCTGCGATGAGGAAACCGGAAACGATGGTTGGCTTGCTGCCGTCGTTGGTGTTGTCCGGTGTTACGCCCATCTGGAGGGTCAGCACGTGGGGGGCATTGTCGGTGCGGGTGGAGTTCTCAGGGTAGATAATCAGCTGCTGGCTCGCCTTGTCGTTGGTGGCGATATCGCCCACCAGAGCCGTCTGATACTTCATCTGATATTTATGTCTGCCCGTAGGGAGATTGTTCTTGATGGTTTCATCTCCCTTGAAACCTCCATACATGGCAACGCCCGAAGGGAGAACGAAGCCTCCCTCCGGTGCCTTGTAGATGTGACCGGTAATGTCCTCATAGCCTTTCACCCAGATTTCGTCGCCAGCTTTGGCTTGGCGCAGCGCACTTTCCAGGGTGATAGCATTCTCCCACGACAAACCGTCGTTGCCGGAGGTCGTTATCTCGGAATCTACTTTCACATGATAGGTCTTGCCTTGTGCTGACAAAGCGATGGTGCAACCCAGCAATAGGAGGGTTGCAATAAGCTTGCAGTATGTTGGATAGAGTTTTCTCATGATAAATGTTCTGTTTTTTATGTTTAGAAATTGCCGATTTTTTATTATTTGAAATCGTCGATGGTGATGTTGCTTGCACTACCGATTTTGGTTCCAGAGATGGTAACGTTGATCTTGTACCATTGGGCAGGATTGAAACTTTCTATCCAGTTATTCAAGTCGAAAGTCACCTTGTCGGTTTTTGTCTCCGCCTCATCATCTTTCTTTGTCAAGACATCGAAGGTGATGCGGGGCTTCGTAACGCCGTCGGGAAAAGTGTAATGATAAACTCTTCCGTTACGCTTGCTGATTTCCGAGGTGTTGATAAAGGCTTTCTGTCCGCCTACGGATGTTTTTGGGTTTATATCAGAAGCGGCATAGAGGGTAGGGAAGAGCCGTCCGTATCCTGTTCCCGTTGTGGTGGAACCTGTCCCTGAAGTTCCTGCACCTGAAGTTCCTGTGTCTTCCGCCTCACCATGATAGGTAAAGCCTTCTACTTTTACATTGGTGAACTTCTGATTCTCGTAAGCTCCCTTGGCATCCCATTGGATGTCGAGTTTGGTGGCAAGCCTGCCAAGCACCATGCGCCAATATCGCTTGGTGCTGCTGGTGGTGTTCGAGTTGAACTCCACGGGAATCAGTCGGTTGTCGGTCAGCGTGTTGGTCGCAACATCCACTTCTGTCGCATAACCGGTAGCTACGCTGATGAATTTGGCTATATCCATTGCGTTGGTGTTCCATGCGTAGTCGTTGGAAATCTGTAATTTATAGATGTCTGCATTGTGGCCTTTTTTTCCATCTTTTGGAATCTTGCTGAGTTCTTCTTCCAGGTTCAGACCTTTGCCCTTGCTATAGGTTACACCATAAACGCAGCAGGTGCCTGGAGGCAGATAGATGGTGTAGTCGTGATAGCCGTTGGTATCGGCAGGCGACAGGGTAGAGGTATAATGGCTTACCGGCGTTATACTGTCAAAATCCTCTTTGGTGAAGGTATCGTAATACACCATCGTGCTGGCTGAACCGTCATAGATATCTTTTCCCTTTGTCTTTTCTGTATAGGCGATGATGATGGTCAACTGGTCCCAATCCACCTTGTCGTTGGTGTCTGCTCCCGGGTCTCCGACGCGGGTGCTTGACTTGTCGTTAGGCACGGAGAGGGTGAGCGAGATGGGAACCAGCGTGTCCTTTGGCCTCTCCTCGCCCTGCTCGCTTCCGCTGCATCCTGCCAGCATGATAAGCGATAGTATCGCAAATATGTATTTCGTAATATGATTCATGTATCAAATCTTTATAGCCGTTGAATTCTTCACTCTTCGTTCTTCACTCTTCACTTACTTAAATCTCCACATCGTGGCTTCCGCCTGGTTTCCAGTCGAGTTTCACGCTTACGCCTACGGCGGTGTTGCTGGTAGAGAGCGAACCGTCTTCCTTCAGTCGGGTCTTGATAATCTTAAGCTTGCCGGCTTTCAGCGGTTCGTTCATGGTGAAGATGGTTTCGGTGTATTTGCCGTTCACCTTGGCGATGACGTGGTAGCGCCATTCCGGTTTGATGTTCGGGAAGTTGACTGTGTAGAGGGCATCGTGGGTTGGGATGGAGTTGGTGATGAAATCCTGGTTGATTCTCTTCGCCCTGACCATCGTGTTGAGGCTGGAAGAATAGGTGCTGTCGTTCACCTGGAATTGGGTTGCCATGCCTTCTACGAATCCCCAGAGTTCGGTGGGCTGCACCTTGCTCTGGTCGATAACCACCACCGCCGAGCTGTTTGCCATATAGAGCGTGGTTTGCAGGTCGTGTTCGAAATCGTTCTCGTCGATGTTGAGCCGTGAAGTGAACAGTCCGATGTTGTGACTGTTGATGGTATCTTTTGTCTCTTGCTGCAAAGCGAGTGATTTACAGGAGTTTGCGTTGATAATCTTTACGTTGTCGGCGCTTCCTGTATTGGCGAGAGAGAGGTTCTGATAGTTGTTGCGGGGCAGATAGATGGTGTAGGATACCGAGTTGGCATCCATCTTGTTTGCCTCGTGGTGGGAGAGTTCTTCGCCTATGAAGAAGGAGAGGTCGTTGTCGTGGGCATGGTCGGTGAATACCTTACTGAGCGCCTGTTTCAGTCTGGCAGCAATCTCCTGTTCTTCGATGAGATTCAGATCCACGTCAATCACGGTGTTGATCTGCGTATTGAGCTGCAGATTATATTGTATCTTATATTCTTTGCCGCAGTCGCTCATATCTTCATCAATGCATGAAGATAAACATGCGATGACGCTGATGGTCATCACGGCTGTCAGTAAAGTGTTATATAGATTTTTCATTGTACTTTTTGCATTCTTAATGTTCGACCTATTTATTTTGCGGATTTGCAATCCGCTTCTTTTTCTTTTGTCGGGATTACAAATCCCTGTTTTAATAGGTCGAACCTTTTTTTACAGCGGATTTCAAATCCGCTGGGACGCCTGGCGGTTTGCGTTTCTAGAAAGTTCCCCCGCACGCCCTTTAAGAACGTGTGGGGGATAAGCTATCGTTTTATTCTATCTGGCTTAGAGGTCTACATCGAATGTAATACCATCCTGCCATGAAAGATCTACAGCAAGACCTACGTTGATCTTTGATGTACGCAGGTCAGGGATATGGTTGTAGGCATTCTTCAAGTTTGTGATGGTGAAGTTGGCAACAGTTGTGTGATCCTTGACGAATACTCGGTCTATAGTCTCACCGTTTGTTTTTGTTGCAGTAGAAGCATTAGGGTCCAATTGTCCTACTAAATAGAATCTGCTACCATTTGGAATCAAACCATCTTTACCATAGAAATCGCCCATGTTATTTTCTAATTCAACTGTCACATTCACCTCACTTTGTGTAGGATCTGTTGTCGATGAATTTTTATTGTCTAAAACCAAAGTGTAGTTCGGATTGGAATAAGATGTTTGGGCAACTATTCCACTTATATCTTTGTCATAAATCGTATGATCAAATGTTGCGCTAGAAGCAGGTTCGAAATTCCATTCTACTCCCTGAGGCTGGCCTCCTATCAGAATACCTGTTACTTTAATGCCCTCTTCAGGAACAGTTAAAATGTTATTTTCTGCTGTTGATTTTAGGATATCTTTAGCATTATCTTCTAATGTTGTATTTCCACACTTTATCTTTGATTCCAAGCAAGCTACACCATATTGTACAGGCTCCTTTAATACCACTAATGTGGTATTGCTTTTAACAACGTCTCCGTATTGGCCCCAATCGGCTGTATTTCCTAACCATGCTTTATAATCTGGTAAGTCTGTAAGTTTATCCTTAGTTGAAGATGTTCTGACAGGAGAACTTACGAAATATGCCAATTCTGATGGATAAGTAATTTTCGTGTAGTCAACAAGATTACTTCCTGTTGTTACTACTGTAATACCCTCCTCATAGGCAAAGGTTCTGGTTTCTTTATTAAATTTCAATACAGCTGCACCATCTGGTAAATCGTAGTTTCTTGGAAACCTGGTGGTGGTGAGATCATTTGTTGTGCACTTGTCCTTGATGGCGTCTGTCAATGTTTTACAATTTGTGAGCTTTTGTGTTTCGACAGCAGCCTTTAGGTCATCTATAGCGCGTTTAACAGAATTCTCAGAGCCTGCACTTAAACTAACAAAATTAGTGTATAACTTCTGCAGAATGTTACGTTCCTCTTCTGTTCCGTATGAGGTAGCGTCGTTAATATTTGACCATTTAATAGTAGCTTCGCCATCGGTTACTTCCGTTTGTGCGATAGCATTCAACTTGCTCAGTATATAATAGCCTTTATTTGCAAAATCGTTAGCACTATGGATTGTTTCCAAATTGAATTTGAAATCCGATAAATTAGGCTTGGCTTCATCCGTAAAATTTCCATAAGGATTTGTCAAGGAACCTGCTTCGAAATTAGTCTTGTTTGTAGGCGACAATGCTACATTCTTTGTTCTTGTAGCTCTAGCATACAAAATCATATTCGTTGTTCCTACAGGGATAGCAATATCGCTATAGATGCGACGATAATCATTATTGGAACTTGGTGCGTCAGTTCTAATTCTAATAGTTCTCGTTGAAGTTGTGTTCGTCTCACTAGGAGCTTTGTCGTATGCAAACATCTTGATATCCTTTAATCCCAAGAAGTTGTTGCTGTTTTGGGTATTTTCCGCAGTCATACGTGTCGAAACTCTAGCATTTCCACCACTCTCATTTCCTACATAAGGAATATTAATGACGAACTGTGTCTTCACCACCTGTCCTGCCACACCTGAGCCACCTGTTGGCTCGATTGAATCTGAAGAGCAGGAAGTCATTCCTGCTGCACTTGCAAGAAGCACCGCACTTGCAAAGCTAAAAAATTTAATCTTTTTCATAGTCAAGCTATATTTTATTTGTTCTTAAATGATATTGTCCGATTTCTCTGTCTGCCCAATGTTGTAAACCAGCGAGGCTGCAACCTTGGTCGGCATTACAAAAGTTCTCGTCTTCTTGCCAACCTTGGAACCTATGCTTCTTGAGCTTCGGGAAAAGTCCCAATGGGAGGTGTACACCACCCGCATTGTAATGTGAGTAGAGTAAATTGGCTCCAAAG
>OQWI01000508.1_pt1 | contig 17776 bp, 17 predicted proteins | sample 1691551 | NCBI WGS metagenome assembly OQWI01 (sample SAMN03418259, study PRJEB22391) | human gut metagenome | biome: human-gut; feature: organic feature; material: feces | host: Homo sapiens | place: Tanzania | collected 2013-01
AAGACTTACGTGCAGACCGTCAGCCGGAATTTACACAGATCGATATGGAGCTTTCTTTTGTAGATGAAGAAGATGTTATGGATATCAATGAAATTGCGAAGGATACTTATTATTTTTCAATCAACAATAATCTAAGTGGCTATATTACTAAAAGAAATGCGATTAAGTGTTTTGATCAGTTAGTTTCGATGTTAGAACCAGGTGAAAGTATTCATTTGCCATTTATTGACACACCAGGTTCGTGTTACTATGTAACTCAGTATCGTATAATCAAATGTTCTAAAAAACTCTTTGGATTTAAATTTAAAGAGTGGAAATGGAATCAGATTAAATCTATAAACTACTTAAAAAGAGGGTTTACAGGAATTTTGATACTGAATACAGTTAATGGCGAAGTTAAAATTCAAGTTTGTTCATACAAAGTAAAGTTTGTATGTAATCGATTAAATGAAACAAAGAAAATCGCAAAATAAAGTTTTAGAAAAGGGAACCTATTATGTATGATCAAGAGAAAATTAAAAAGATGAAGAATCATGAACTTGCTATGGAAGCTTATTTCTATGCATATAATCATAAATTATTTGGTGGTGCATCTCAAAAAAAGGCTGTTAAATGTTATGAGCAGATTATTCTTGTTCTGAATCAGGATGAAAGAATGAATCTTCCATTTATTTCTACATTTGGAAGATTTTTGTCTCCAACTGTAATTCTTACCGGGAATCCGATTAAATCCATGTCGTTGAATTTTACGCCAGGACGTTCGTAACGGTCGTCAAGCAAATCTTCCACACCAGCTTTTAAAAGCTCATCATAAATTTTGTCCGCCGCTTCTTTCATTGCTCCGCTGTATTTTATTGGAACAATAGCAACTTGATAAGGCGCAGTTGACATCGGCCAGATAATTCCGCGGTCGTCATGGAAAGCCTCTATAATTGAAGCAAGAACACGGTCAACTCCAATTCCGTAGCAGCCCATGGTTGGAACAGCGGACTTTCCGTTTTTGTCAAGGTAAGTTACGTTCATCGACTCTGTGTATTTTTTTCCAAGCTTGAAAATGTGTCCAAGCTCATTTCCTTTTGTTGTGTAGAATGGTTTTCCGCAGACAGGGCAGATGTCTCCTGCTTTTGCAGTTCTAAGATCGGCTGTTTTCCATGCAGAAAAATCTCTTCCGTATTCAACGTGAACAAAATGCGTGTCGGCTTTGTTTGCTCCTACAAGGAAGTCGTGCATATCAAGCACGGAATTGTCTGCGATTACAGGCACGTTTGAAAGATTTATTGGTCCTGCGAATCCGACAGGCGCACCTGTGATTTTTGTGTCTTCTTCCGCAGTTGCAAGCTCAACTTCTGACGCTTTTAGGAATCCTGCAAGCTTTGCTTCGTTTATGTCAAGGTCGCCTCTTATGCAGACAGCAACAAAGACTTCTGGATAGAATTTTATGTTTCCTTCTGTAACTGTCTTTAAGTTCTTGCAGCAGTCAACTTCGCTAAGGTCAAGGCATACATTTGTGGCTTTGTAAATCAAAGTCTTTAAAAGCTGATGCTTTGAGCATTTTAAATATTTTTCCAAGTCATCGATTGTTCCAACGTTTGGAGTACTGATTGGCTCATAGCTTTTTTCTGTTGCCTTTACAGGATTTCCGTCTATATCAACTGGAATGTCTTTTGCGCATGAGGCTTTTTCAACATTCGCCGCATATCCGCATTTGCACAAAATAAGCGTGTCGTCTCCGATTTCACTTTCAACCATGAATTCTTCAGAGCCGCTTCCGCCCATTGCGCCTGTGTCAGCTTTTACAGTTATTACATCCAGTCCAAGCCTTTTGAAAATTCTAAGGTATGCTTTTGCGTAAGCCTGATATGACTGGTCAAGGGATTCATCGTCAGCATTGAGAGTATAGCCGTCCATCATATTGAATTCACGGCCGCGCATAACTCCGTATCTAGGACGGATTTCATCTCTGTATTTTGTGTTTATCTGATAGCAGTTGATTGGAAGCTGCTTGTAGCTTGTGAGTCCCTGACGCATAATTGCTGTGTATGCCTCTTCAGCCGTCGGGCTTACAACCATGTCCTGCTGCTGGCGGTTCTGCGCTTTGAGCATTTGTGGTCCCATAGTTTCCCATCTTCCGCTTTCTTTCCAAATGTCTCCGGGAACAATTACAGTCGGCTTAAATTCCATTGCGCCCGAAGCTTCAATTTCTTCCTTGATGATTTTTTCAAGTTTTCTGTATGCTCTTAAACCGAGCGGCATATATGTGTAAAGTCCGTTTCCGAGTTTTCTGATTAAGTCGGCGCGCATCATAAGCTGATGGCTAGAAATAATTGCTTCTGACGGAGAATCGCGAAGTGTCCTGAATGGAATTTGTGAAGTTTTCATAATCGGATATTTTAATGAAATTCAAGCCTATGTTCAATATTTTGTCTTCTATAAAATGCGCGCCGTTTTGCTAAAGTCGTTTTCTAAAATTCCGATAATCGAAAGTAGCAGTCTTGTTTTTGCAAAGCAGAAGCAAAGCTGTGGGAGGAAAAAATGGCGTATGGAAGCAATCCTTATGGCGGGTTCAGCGCTTACCGTGAAATCGGAGTAAAAACTGCCAGCCAAGGAAAACTTGTTGTAATGCTTTACGACGGTGCTGTTTCAAATTTGGAAAAAGCGATAGCCCTGATTTCTGAAGACGAAAAAATTGCACCAGGCAGCATTGAAAATTTTGGAAACTATCTGCAAAAAGTTATGGACATAATCACGGAACTTGAAGTGAGCCTTAATATGGAGCAGGGCGGTGAAATTGCAAAAAATCTTATGTCGCTTTACGTTTTTTTTAACAAGCAAATCTTGGATTGCACAATAAGCCATGACAAGAAAAAACTTTCGTTTGTGCGTGATATGCTTTCCCAGCTTCAGGATTCCTGGATTTCGGCTTCAAACAGCACTGCAAATGCCCAGACAAAAATTCCGGGAACTGTGCCATCGCTAAACATAACAGGATAGCTTTAACAGTAAGTTTGCCTTTAATTTGCTGACTTATTTTTTGATGCGGAGAAATTTTATGGAACAAAAAATTAGTAAAGAAGAACTTGACGAGCGTGTTGCGATTCTAAAAAAATTCAGAATGCTTCTTGAGCAGCAGAGGAAAAAGTTTCAGGAATATTTAAAGGTTCTGGAATCTCAGGAAAATAAAATTGCAGAAGAAGATTCGGATTCCTTGATTGCGCACAGTGAGCTTGAGGCGCAGATTGTTCAGGGAATCGGCTCGCTGCAGAAAGTGATTGTTCCGATGCAGGAGCTTTACAATAAGTCTGGAGCGGCTTTTTACAATCCAAAGGAAGCATTGCCGGTTTCGCAGATTCAAGATGATTTGTCTAAGCTTCAAAGCCAGGTTCTTGCTCAGAATGAAAAAAACCGTTCGCTTTTAAAAGTCAGAATGGTTCAGCTCAAAAAGCAAATTTCAGATTTTAGAAATCCGTACCGCTCTTTGAATTCAATCTATGCACAGAAATCTTCTTCGTCTGGAACAAGAATTCAAATTGAAGTTTAATATTTTGAAAAGAGAAAAATTATGTCGGCAACAAAAAAAATTACCAAAGACATGATAGTTGATGCTGCCCTGGAAATTTTTAGGGCAGAAGGATTCGATGCTGTTACATCTCGCCGTGTTGCTTTTAAACTTGGATGTTCAACACAGCCGATTTATTTTGAATACAAGAATATGGACGAGCTTAAAAACGACATTGTAAAAAAAGTTGTCGGTCAGCTTAATGAGATTTTCAGTTCTGTATCTAATGAAGGTAAAGAAGAGCCCGATGAATTTGTTTACCGTTCGTTTGGACTTTCGTTTCTTAAATTTGTTCAGGCAGATCCTTTTGTTTTTAGGCAGATTTATATTGTGGACGGAAAAATCGGAAGGCAAGTTGACAATCTTAGAATGCCTATAATTCTTGACATACTTGAAAATAAATATGGCTATAAAAAAGAAACTGCGCTTGCAATTCACAAAATGGCATCTTGCTCTTTAATGGGCATGGCGGTTTTTGTCAGTTCTGGATACAAAAAAATCAGTGAAGATGAAATGCAGAAAAATCTTGGAATTCTTTTTGCTTCCATTTGTTCTGTTTACGGGCCGCCTCCAAAACTTATGAAAATCGAAAAATTTAGAAATCACTTTGAAAAGCTTATGACAAGCTTAAAAAAATAAAAATCCAACTGAATTTTTTCTTACATTGAAGAATTTTATTTTATACATTAAAATAGAGCGTTATGGGTGGAAAAACTGAAAAAAAAACTTCGGCAGTAAAAAAATCATCTGCAAAAAATTCAAAGGCATCTAAGCCTGAGCCAAAACAAAAAACTTCAAAGACAGCGGCAAAAACAGAGACAAAAACTGCAAAAAAAACAACAGCAGTAAAAAAATCCGCTGTAAAAGAAAAAGTTTCCGCAAAGAAAATTCCTGCATTAAAAAAATCAGAAATAAAAAAAGAGACAAATGTTGTTTCAAAAACTCCTGACGTTTCCGTTGTAAAAGCCTCCGCAAGGCCAGTTGCCTTAAAAAGCAAAGACTACGGCGATGATAAGATTATTCACCTTGATGCGCTTGAACATATCCGCTTGCGTTCTGGAATGTACATTGGACGTTTGGGTGATGGTTCAAACCAGAACGATGGAATTTATATTTTGCTGAAGGAAGTTGTTGACAATGCCGTTGATGAATTTATCATGGGCTTTGGCAAAAAAATTGAAATCGAAGTAAAAGACAGCCGTGTAAAAGTCCGCGACTATGGACGTGGAATTCCGCTTGGAAAAGTTGTTGAATGCGTTTCAGAAATCAATACCGGCGCAAAATACAATGACGATGTTTTCCAGTTTTCAGTTGGAATGAACGGAGTCGGAACAAAAGCCGTAAACGCACTTTCTTCTTATTTCCGCGTAGTTTCTGTTCGTGCAGGACAATGCGCAGAAGCTGTTTTTGAGCAGGGAAAACTTGTAAGCCAGCGTTCTGGAAATTTAAAGCAAAAGCAGCCGGACGGAACTTATTTTGAATTTGTTCCCGACGAAGCGATTTTTGGAAAATACAATTTCAACATGGAATTTGTTGAAAAAAGAATTTGGAATTATGCTTATTTAAATGCAGGTCTTACTTTAAAGCTTAACGGCAAGGAATATAAAAGCGACAATGGACTTTTCGATTTGCTTAATAAGGAGATTGAAGGAACTTCGCTTTATGCAATAGGAAGCTATCAGGGCGATCGGTTGAAGTTTGCTTTTACACATACAAATAGCTACGGTGAAAATTATTTTTCATTTGTAAACGGTCAGTACACTGCGGACGGCGGAACTCATCTTGCGGCTTTTAAAGAAGGATTTGTAAAAGGAATAAATGATTTTTACGGAACTTCATATAAAAGCGAAGACATACGCGAAGGAATGGCGGCTGCGGTTCTTGTAAAGGTCAAGGATCCTGTTTTTGAAAGCCAGACAAAGAACAAGCTTGGCAACACAGATATTCGCCAGTGGATTGTTTCAGAGACACAGAGCGGACTTGATGACTGGCTGCACCACAATCCTGAGGCTGCAAAAAAAATTCAGGAAAAAATTCAGGCGAACGAAAAACTCCGTACAGAACTTAGCGCGGTAAAAAAAGAGGCCAAAGAAGCTGCAAGAAAAATCAGTATAAGAATTCCTAAATTGAAAGATTGCCGTTTTCATATTCAGGATGGTGCAAAAGGCGAAAATAGCATGATTTTTATAACCGAGGGAGATTCTGCTTCCGGCACGATGACGCATTCACGCAATGCTGATTATCAGGCGATTTTTAGTTTGCGTGGAAAGCCTGAAAATATGTACGGAAAAAAACAAAGTGAGATTTATAAAAACGACGAGCTTTACCAGCTGATGATGGCGCTTGGAATTGAGCAGGATGTTGAGAATTTAAAATATTCAAAAATCGTAATTGCGACCGATGCCGATAACGATGGATTCCATATTAGAAATCTTGTAATGACATTTTTCCTTGGATATTTTGAGGAGCTTGTAACTTCCGGCAGAATTTTTATTTTGGAAACTCCGCTTTTCCGTGTAAGAAATAAAAAAGAAAATATTTACTGCTACAGCGAGGAGGAGCGCGACAAGGCCCAGAAAAAACTTGGCTCTTCTGCGGAAACAACACGATTCAAAGGACTTGGAGAAATCAGCCCTTCAGAATTTAAAGACTTTATTTCGCCGGAAACAATTCATCTTACACCTGTTGAAATAAGCCAGCTTAAAATGGTGCCAAAACTTCTTTCATTCTATATGGGAAAAAACACGCCTGAGCGAAGGGCTTTTATTGAAAAACATTTGCTTAGCAATGCTGACATTGATGCATAAGGATTTTTAAATGGCATTTGTAAAAAATTTATTTGACAAGAATTTTATAGAATATGCAAGTTACGTTATCCGCGACCGTGCGATTCCAGATTTGGAAGACGGACTGAAGCCTGTTCAGCGCAGAATAATGCATACGCTTTTCAATATTGACGACGGAAGAATGCACAAGGTTGCAAGTGTTGTAGGCGACTGCATGAAATTTCATCCGCATGGAGACGCTTCAATTGGAGCCGCGCTAGTTGTTCTTGCAAACAAAGAAATTTTTATTCAGCGTCAGGGAAACTTCGGGAACCTTTACACTGGCGACACCGCTTCCGCCTCCCGTTATATAGAATGCTGCGTTCATCCTCTGGCGAAAAAATTCTTGTACAATCCGAATATTACAGAATATGTTCCAAGCTACGATGGACGAAGCAAAGAGCCTGTTGCTTTTCGTGCGAAAATTCCAGTTGTTCTTCTTGGCGGCGCGGAAGGAATTGCAGTCGGAATGTCCACAAAAATTCTTCCGTACAATATTAAAGAAGTTCTTGATGCCGAAATAAAAGCCTTGCGTGGCGAGCCGTTTGAAATCTATCCTGATTCTCCGACTGGCGGTTTGATGGATGTAAGCAATTACAATGATGGAAACGGAAAAATAATTACACGCGCAAAATTCGATTTGAGCGATGAAAAGAAGATTGTTATAACGGAACTTCCGCTTGAGACAACTTCCAAAGATTTGCTTGATTCAATTGATGCGGCTTATAAAGCTGGAAAAATAAAAATAAGTTCGGTTGAAGATTTTACAACTGACCACTGCAATATTGAAATAAAACTTCCTCGTGGCGTTTATTCCAAAGATGTGGAAAAAGCTTTGTATGCGTACACTTCTTGCGAAAAATCAATTGCCTGCCAGATGCTTGTTATAAAAGACAATATGCCTGTGGCAATGACAGCTACGGAAATTATAAAATATTACGCAAAAAAACTTACCGGCATTATAAAAGACGAGCTTGAATTTGAACGCGGCTCTCTGACAGAAGAACTTCATCAGCGCACGCTTGAGCGGATTTTTATTGAAGAGCGAATTTATAAATCTATTGAGCAAATGAAAACCGCCGAATCTGTAAACAAAGCTGTTAAAGATGGATTTGTTCCTTTTAAAGATGAGCTTATAAGAGATGTTACGGACGAAGATGTTGAAAAGCTTTTAAAAATTCCAATCAGGCGGATTTCACTTTTTGACATAAATAAAAACCGCGATCAGGTAAAGGCTATCAATGAGCGGTTAAAAGAAATTGCGCGTCGGCTAAAACATTTGACTGATTGCGCTGTTGAATATCTTGACGGAATTCTTGATGAGCTTAAAAAATTTTCCGCGCTGGATCCAAAGCAGGATCACACAGCGATAAGTCCTGCGCTTCTTGAACGCCAGACAAAAATAACTTCATTTTCTGCAGTCGATGTAAAGCAAATTGTCCAGCGTGATACTCCGTTACGCTATGATGAAAAAGGCTACCTTGGAACTTCTGTTAATGGAGGAAGGGAAATTTTAAAAGTTACGCCTTTTGACAGAATTCTTATTGTGCGCAAGAGCGGACTTTGGAGCGTTTGCGATGTGCCAGACAAGCTTTTTGTTGATTCAGGAATTTGGTTTTGCAATTATGCGGACAAGGACATTATCAGCAAAATTCTCTTTACAATAATTTACCGAGATCCGAAAACAAAATACTGCTTTATAAAACGCTGCCGAATTTCCGGCTGGATTATGAACCGCGACTATAATTTTGTGCCAGACGGAATGGAAGTTCTTCACGTTGATACAAGAGCTAAATTTAAATTCTCTTTGAATTACACTAAAAAGCCTCGTGTGAAAATCACAGTCCAAGAATTTAAAGCGCAGGATTTTGAAGAAAAAGGCTTGAAGACTAACGGAATCCGGCTTGAGTCCAAAGAAGTTGATTCTATAAAAGTTGAAGATTCAGGTTTGCAGACAAAACTTGATTTATAAATTATAAAACAGGAATAAAAAATTGGATAAAGAAAAATTAAAAAATCCTGAGTATAAAAGAATGTATCAGGTTTTAAGGGAGCGGCTGATAAAAAACATTGCGCGTTCAGTTTTGCTGCTTTTGCTTTTTAATGTAATGCTGTCTTTTTTGCTTACAAGCGGATTTTCTCCTGCAATGCTTTTTAACGGCTCTGCTGCCGGGTATGCAATTTCGTTTGTTTTTACTTCTTTGATACTTATTGTTGTTTTTACTCTTGCTTATGGAATTGTCGCTGATTTTACCAATGTTGTCCTTGGCAAAAGGAATTCTCCGGGAGGAATCTTCTCTGGATTCTTTGAAAAATCAAAGCGCATATTTTACGCTTCTGTTTTTTTTACATTTGTTGTATTTTTGGTAGCGTGTATTTCTGCCGCATTGATTTTTGTTTTTAAAGAAAAAATTATTTCTTGCTCAAGTTTTTTTTCTCAGGCATTTTCAAATGAAAACTTAAACCAGCTTGATTCTGAAAAAATTGCAAAAGCTTTTACAGTTGCTCTTTTTTATACAGTGATTTTCTTTTTTGTTTTTGTTTTTTGCTTTCTTCCGTTTATTTTTGTTTGGAATGCGTTTCTTGAAAATAAAAAAATCAATTTAAAGGATGCAATTAAAAAAAGCCTTTTTATTATCCGTGGAAGATATTTTCATTATATGGGCTTTGTGATTTTTGTCTGCTTGAAAAATTTTGCGGTTTTGTTTGCTGCGGTTTTTCTTAATGCAGTTCTTTCTGGAAAAAATAATTTTATTTCTCTTTTGCTTGGATTTTATGCGTTCCTTCAATATTACACAATTCTTGCAAAAGTTTATTATTGTATTCCAATTTATTATTTTTCATTTTTGAGCGTTAATGGAATGATTGGCGGAGATAAAAATGAAGGTTCTTCTTGAAGAATCAAAAGCTGAGATTGTCATAAAAAATTCCCGCTTCATTTCAGAAGTTTTTCCAGTTGAAACTCAAGCGCAGGCAAGAGAAAAACTTCACGAAGTTAAGCAAAAATATTTTGACGCGACTCATGTAGTTCACGCTTTTTCTGTCGGCTTAAAATCTGAAACTTTTGGAATGAGCGACGATGGCGAGCCAAGCGGAACAGCAGGGCGTCCTGTCCTTGATGTTTTAAAAGGAAGCGGAATTACAAATATCTTGCTTACGGTAACAAGGTATTTCGGCGGAACACTTTTAGGAACAGGCGGACTTGTCCATGCTTACAGTGAAAGCGCAAAAGAAGTTCTTTCCATTTGCAAGACGGAACCCTATGTTGAAAAATCTTCATTTTCGTTTTCGTGCGGCTATGATTTGTATCAAACTGTAAAACACTTATTTGAAGGCTTTAATATTTCAAATCTGACTGAAAACTTTGGAACTGACATTTCTGTCAAAGGTGAAATTTTTCTATCTGAAAAAAATACATTTCTTGAGCAAATAAAAAATATTTCAAAAGGAACAGTAAAATGCATTTGATTTTTATTCGTCATGGAGATCCTGATTATTCAATTGATTCTGTTACAGAAAAAGGAAAATGTGAAATAGAACTTTTGGGCAAGCGCATTTCAAAATTGAATGCTACAGAATTTTTTGTTTCTCCGATGGGACGCGCTCAGGCTACGGCAAAAGCCTGCTTGGAAAATATCCATGCAGATTTTTCAAAGCAGCCTATGAAAGTTTCAACATTGCCTTGGCTTAGAGAATTTAGTTACGACATACAAGATTTAAAAACCGGCGAAAACAGAATTGCATGGGACTGGCTTCCGCGCGATTATTTTGGCGAAAAAAAATACAAAGACGTTCAAAGTTTTTTTAAGACAAAATCAATGAAAAGTGGAAACATAGAATTTCATTACAAGGAAGTTTGCCACGGGCTTGATGAGATTTTGGCATCTTATGACTACAACCGCATTGATTCAAAAATTCCTTTGTACAATTGCTTGCCGCATATTTCAAAAGAAGAATCTTTGATTGATACGCACCTTGAACCTGAGCAAAAAGATTTGGATGAAAAAAATCTTGTTTTTGTTTGTCATCTGGGCGTGATGTTTGTTATGCTAAGTCATCTTACAGGTATTAGTCCTGTTCAGCTTTGGCAAGGATTTTTTGTTGCTCCAAGCTCTGTTACAATTGTTGGCGCTGAAGAAAGAGTTCCAGGAGAAGCTGTTTTTAGAATTCAGCAAATGGGAGACGTGAGCCATTTAATCGGTGCAAATGAAAAAGTTTCTGCGTCCGGATTTTTTGGAAACTGCCTTTCTGTTTAAGGCAACTTTTATTTTATGGAAAATTGAATTTTTTATTGATTCTATTTATACTTGCTTTATGAATTATAATTCAATGACTTATGAAGAGCTTGAGCTTCCGAAGAAAGGCGACAGAGTTGTTGTGGGACTTTCTGGTGGCGTTGACTCTACAATGACTGCAGTGCTCTTAAAAGAAAAAGGATGCGATGTAACTTGTGTAACAATGTCTTTGTGGCAAGAGGCTGATTTAAATCTGCCTGACGATTATAAAATTCCAGACAGCTGCTACAGTCCTAAGGAAGTTGAAGATATAGAAGAAAACAGAAAGTTTTGCGCAGAGCAAGGCATTCCGTATGTCGTTGTTGACGTTAAAGAAAAATATCAGCAGGAAGTAATAGAATATTTCAAGCGCGAATATAGAAACGGCCGCACACCGAATCCGTGCATAAGATGCAACCGCTTTATAAAATTTGGCGCGATGCTTTCCGGCTTAAAAGACTTGGGAATTGAATACGATTATTTTTGCACAGGTCATTATGCAAAAGCCGTGCGCGGAACAGAGCCGCTTTTTTTAGTTTATGGAGAAAACGCTTCAAAAGATGAAAGGGGAAAATGCCGTCCAGTTCAAATTCACACTGCGCTTGATATTACAAAAGACCAGGCTTATTTTTTGTACAGAATCCCGAGTGCGATTTTAGAGAAAGTCCGTTTTCCGCTTGCAAGTTTCAGCAAAAAAGAAATTTTTAAAATGGCTCGTGAACGTGGACTAAAGGCTGCTGAAAAAGAAGAAAGTCAGGATTTTATTCCGGCTCCAATGCTAGAATATATGTTCAAGGACAAGCCTTCTGTGCCGGGAGACTTTATTGATTTGGACGGAAAAGTTCTTGGCCGCCACAAAGGAATTGAGCATTATACAATCGGGCAGAGAAGAGGACTGGGAGTGAGCGCGCCTTATCCTCTTTACGTTGCAGAAATTGACAAGGAGAAAAATCTGGTTGTCCTTGGAAAAGACAGCGACTTGTTTTGTTCAGGTCTTATTGCGGATGATTTGGTTTGGCCTGCCGACTACGATCCTTGCTGCGAATTTGATGCGATGGTAAAAATCCGCCTTGCTTCAAAGCCTGTAAAAGCCCATGTTGTGCCGTATCAGCCGTTGGAAAATGAAGAGTTTTGCGGCAAATCTTACAAGGTTGTGTTTGACGAGCCGCAGCGGGCAGTTGCTCCAGGCCAGTCCGTTGTTTTTTATAAAGACGGAATAACACTTGGCGGCGGAATTATTTCAAAGGCAATCAAAGCCTAGTAAATGTCCAGTTTGTAGGAAATTGTTGAGGCTGAATTCAGAATGTTGACAATTGTAATTTTCAGCGTGCAAGAGCCTTTGTTCAGTTGAACAGTTCCTGCCAATTGCTTTGTGTCGTCTGGATAAATTTCTTTAACGCTGTAAGACTCATTTCCTTTTACGCAAAGTTTTCCGGCACTTTCTTTTAAAACATCATAAGAAATATTTTCTACAGTCGCTCCGTTTACAGCTGTGATTATTTTGTACGGAACTGCAACATTTTGTCGTGTTCTGTAGACGTAATATTTTCCTGCCGGCAATCTTCGTTCGTTCAAAAGATTGTGCGAGACTCCGTTTTTGTCTTTTAAAGTTATTGTTCCCATTGCAAGCGGAAGTTCTCTTCCTGCGCGCGGCATAAGAATCCTTGGATTTACAGCGGAACTGTTTTTTGAATCAAAGACTTTAAATTCAAGGCAGCTTTGTTCTTCCTGCCAGCCTGTGTTTCCGCTTGTTCCAAGATATTCTCCAGATTCAACAAATTGCTTTTCTTCTATTTCTTTTGAAATTGAACTGTCGTCAAGATTTGCGTAAACTGTTGAAAGTCCGTCTTCATGCGAAATAATTACGGAGTTTCCCAAAGCGGATTCAAACCAGCCAAAATCATCGCTATAGTCTGAAATTATGGCGGTTATTCTTCCTTTGTCTGCTGCCTTGACTTCTGAAGGATCTTTAAAAATCAGCGAGGAATTTATTGTGCCTCCGCGGAGCTGTCCGAAATATGAATAGAATGAATCTGAATTAGTTTCTTTTTGAGGCCAGTCGAAAGAAAATCCGCAGAAACTGAAAAATGCGCAGGTTAAAGTTAAAATTATTTTTTTCATTTTTTTTTCTCCGCAAGAAGTATTTAAGTCCAATTTCAAGCATTATGGTTTTATGTCATTATCGGACTTGACACGATAATCATGTTAGACAGTTATTTTTTTGAAATTGAAATTTTAGAAATTTTTGTGTTTCGTCCAATGAAAATCGAATTTTCATAAGTCTGAATAAATGAGCATTCGCCTTCAAAACTGAACGATGCCATTGGATAAATAAAAGATTCAAGAATTGTTACCGTGTATTTTTCCTCGTCTTTGCTAAGAACAAAAACAAGCTCATTGTCATCGGAAAATTCTATTTGGGAAATTTTTCCTTTGATTGGAATTTTCTTGCTTGTAGATTTTTTTGTATTGACGATTCCAAGAAAATCTTTTCCGTTGAAATAAACGTAATCAGAATTGTTGTTGAATTTTACAAGCGTCTGGCGTGAAATGGAATTTTCAAGATACTCATGGAAAATTACTTTTGAATGTCCGCCGTTTTTTTCCGCGACAATAAATCTTTGCTGGTCTTGTCCTGAAACGCAGGCGATTCTGTTTCCGTTCTCAGAAATTGCAACTCCAAGAATCACATCGCAATTGCTTCCGCCCGGCGAAAACTTCTGGTCAATTTTTCCGTCCGGCAAAAAAGAAATTACAGTTCCGTCTGCATATCCTGCGGCAGTTCCGTTTTTGCTTGATGAAAATGCGGTGATTGGCGAATAATGCTCGTAGTTCCATTCACGCTTTCCTTCTGAATCGCATTTTACAAAAGCAGTTCCGCCCGGCTGCATTACAAAGATTCTGTCTTGGTCAAAAAAGGGAAATCCGGCTTCGTTGATTGTTCCTGCCAAAGTTCCGTCCGCGAAAAAAAAGTCAGTCTTTGTGCCGCTTACCCCGAATGTTGCGTACCATTTTTCTGAAATTGCCGACTTGAAAGGAAATGTTATTGAAGAAACAATTTTTCCGTCAGGGGTAAAATATCCTATGTTCTGTGAAAGTTTAAATGGAATTTTTTTTGTGTTATTTGAATTTTCTTGAATATGTGAAATATCTTCTGTCCATTCCGGTGTAAAATGAATTTCATGGCCCATTGGCTGCACTGAAAAAATAATGTACAAAACGCAAAATATAACGGCTATAGGAACAAGCAGATTCTTTTTTTTCTTATTAAAATTCATAATAGGCTATTTTATAGAAAGGAATGATAATTTTCAATGCCATTGGAATTTTGTAAATGAGCCATTTTGTTTGTAAACAGATTGCGCAATAAAAAAGTTAAAAAAAAATGCCCTCAAATGCTGACAAATAGAATATTTTGAATCATAATTATAAGGACTGTTGTTTTACGGTGCAGATTATCTGGTCAAGCCGGATAATGACAAGATGATAGCATTTACTGACAAAAAAACTGTCATTCCCGCGCAGCGACACGGGAATCCCTGACCAAGGAGAAACATTATGAAAAAACTGATTTTTTCTATTTTACCAGCATTTTTATTCGCATTTATTTCGTGCATGAACATGAGCTCCGGCACTGGAGAAAACGGCTCTGTCCGTGTTGCCCTGCCGGGAAGCGGGCGCGCCACATACGCTTACAGCAAAAACAATGCCGGCAAATTCATTGTGCGCCTTTATAATGACGACTTTGACAAAACCGAGGAAGGAGCTGTGGGGGGGGGTAATAGAGTTTGGCGACCTGGAGCCGGGAAAATACACTGCCACAGCGGAAGCCTGGAATGCAAGCGAAAATATCCTTGAAGGCAGCGGAAGCACAGAGATTACCGTAAGAGCCGGCGAAACCACAGACTGCAATATTACAATGATTCTTGAGGGGCAAACCGCGTATTATTCAAAGTATATGATTCTTACGAATGATCCCAACGTAAAGAAACTTTATAATTACACAACGATGCAAGAAATATCTATAGAAGACTTTACTTTAGGTGGAGCCTCCTACAATCCCGTGGAAGATAGAGAAGGCAAAATATACTATATAACTGATGTCACTTTACATAGAAACGGTGAGCTATTATCACAGATTGACACATCAAATCTTATAAAAAATCCTCTTTATTATGACAGCAAAACAGACAGCCTTTGGCTTGCATCATTTGAATCTAACTTTGCTGTAAAGTTTTTAGTTTTCAAAAATCCATCGGCTGCGACATCAAATACAAATCCATCCACAATACTGTATGATGATTCGTATTATTTAAATAATAGTTTTTCTTGCCAAGCGTTTGCAGTCAAAGAAGATAACATTTACATTGCTTACAATAACTCAAATATCTTGCTTACAAAAAAAAATAATTCTAGTAATACAGAAGCTACCATTACTCTTTCCGACATTACTCCGGCTCTTTCCGGCACAATAACAGACATGGCGGTTCTTGAAGACGGAACAGTGGCAGTCCTTGTGCGCTCTGTTGGCGTGGGTACTGAAACAGAAGGCTTTGGCAATATGTCGCTTAAAGATAAAGGCACAGTATACAGCCGCGGCGCGCTCGTTCTTTTGTCTTCGGACTTGTCAACTTATAAAGTTTATGGCTGGACGGATTCTCCAAGAACAATAAGCGCAACTGGCAAAGATACTCAAACTGGCACTCTAACAGAATGGACATCAATAACAGCATACATTCCAGATTATGCCGAGCGCAATTCGCACTTTTACGGGCCAATGCGCATTGTAGCAATCCGGCCTAAGGAGCTTGTGATTGCAGACTGCGGCGCAAACTTTGTCCTTGCTGACTACAAAGAGCATAGGCAGGGTAAGATGTTCACGCACAACAGGCTAATGACCGTAAACCTGCGCAACTTTGCCATAGGCTGCAAAAAAGAATTCAGCGAAGATGAGCTAAAATTCCAGAACCTTAGCATCAGCGGCAATATTGCAGTAAGCACAGACGGCGACTGGAGCAATAAATACGTAGACGAAAAATAAAGCAACTATATTGCCCCTTATTTTTAAACATAGTTACTATATTTGCTCAACGGACTGGGTACGTTTTTTATCGTTGTTTTGACATTTCAGTACTTTCTGTCATAAAAACAAAAGGAATACTTCCTAAGACCCGTAGCGATACTTCCTAAGAGGCTGAGTAATACTTCCTAAGACCCTAAGGAATACTCTCTAAGGCTCTTAGGAATACTTACTTAGGGCTTTAGGAATACTCACTTAGCCTCTTAGGAAGTATTCCTTCACTTTTGAATTATTCAACAGAAAACCAGTCTTCCATACGTAAAAAAGAGCGTTCTGCGGCTTCTGCAAAATCTGTTGTATTGTGAGTTACAAGAACCATTCCGTTTGCAATTGCGGTTGCGGCAATCTGTGTGTCATAATATGGAAGAGATTTTCCTTCTTTTGGGCATTTTCCTAAAAGCTGACCGCATATTCCTGCTGCAAAATCGTCGTAGGGAATCATCTCGATGTTGTTTTTAAGATTTTCAGTAAAGTTTACGATTGAATTTTTGCGTTTTCCCTCTGGCATTTTCTCAACTCCGTAAATAAGTTCCTGCCAGGTTACGGCGGAAATTGCGCAGAAATTTTTCCTTGCCTCATATAAATCAATCACGTTTTGGTTTGGACAATCCTTTGAGAATTCGGACACGATGTTTGTATCAAGAAGATATATTTTTTTCATTTTTCCTCCATAAGTGATTCTTATTATATTTGCTTGTAAACAAATCTTCGGTACTTATTTATTTCTCGAAAATCACTCTGTTAGGGTCAGCATAAACTTTTGGTCCGAGAGGAATTCCTTCATCGCTTAGAACATCCTTGTATTCTTCGCGCCATTCTGAAAGCCAGCTTGTTTTATTTTTGGGCGATTCTTTTTCATACTCCTCGTAGCTGATAATCACCGCAACCGGCTTGTCGTACCTTGTAAGCTCAACAGGTTCACCGCTTTCCGCAATCTTTACGAAATTTGAAAGATTGTTCCGCGCGTCATAAATTGAAGCTCTACACATAGTTTCCTCCTGCGATATAATGAAATGTCATCTTTGCTCTTGACCCGAAAATCTAAAATAATATTTTGCCAAATGAGTTTTTTAGAAACACAACGGAGCAGTTCTGGCAATGACAGTTTGTAAGTAAAATAATAACATTGCTCTGCTTTATAGTCAACATTGAAAATTATAGCCAACATTTTTTTGAGGTGAGATATTTGAAAACATATTAATTGCAATTTTATATTTTTTTGTATTACATTTGTAGTACAAAAATATTCTGGAGATTGTTATATGGCAATGACAGTTCTTCAAACCAGAGTTGATTCAGAAACAAAACTTGCAGCTGAAAATCTTTTTAGTTCATTGGGACTTGATATTACAACTGCAATACGTTTATTTTTACGTTGTTAAAGTTGCTTTCCATTGACTTTAAAAAGCCCGTATTTTATTTTGACTCTATGAAAAAATTCATTTTGCTGTTACTTTTATTTTTATCATTGAGTTCCTGTAATATAGCCCGCAGTAAAAATAAAGCTAAAGTTTCATCTGGTGATTTAGAAGCATCAACAACTGCTGAAAAATATTATGTTTCCAGCAGCTATCATTTTATGTTGAATTATCCTGATTTTATAGGCAAAGCCATGAATTATGCCTGGCAGGAATATTCCGGGGTTACCGTTCCTGCACTAGTTTATCCATCAAATTATTGTTTAAAAAAAGACAAGTATTCTTCTCCATATTTGGAATTCGCCAATATTTCTGCAAAAAAAATCACGCAGGCGGAAATATTTTTTTTCAGCACAGGAAATCCTGATTATACAAGTTTGCTTGTCAAGCTCGATTTGATTCCTGGCGGTTGTTCTGAGGTCAGTCTGACAGACTCATTTTTAGGAGAAAATGAATACCGATTGGATAAAATTGATTTTTACTTTCAGGATGAAACCATGCGCTCATTTTCTGCGGCTGATTTTTTTCATTTTCATTATCCGGAGCTTGCGGCTTTTGCCTTGTATAAGATGGTGTGGATATTGCCAAAATATCCGACGCCGAACTCCGTGAGGTGCGCAGAA
>OQWI01000512.1_pt1 | contig 17712 bp, 12 predicted proteins | sample 1691551 | NCBI WGS metagenome assembly OQWI01 (sample SAMN03418259, study PRJEB22391) | human gut metagenome | biome: human-gut; feature: organic feature; material: feces | host: Homo sapiens | place: Tanzania | collected 2013-01
ACAGAAAAGGGCAATCAAGAAAGAATATGCTGCCGCCAAAGCCGGTAAGAATACCGCTTCGACAACGGCTTCTGCATCCAAGGGTGCAGGCAAGGCAACGGGCAAAGTAGCTCAGGGAGCCAAGAACATCACAAAGAAAGTAACGGAGTTCTGCACCACACACTCTAAAACGATCCTGTTTGTTTTGATTGCTGGACTGCTTTTTATGATCCTCTCAGGGATGTTCTCGTCTTGTTCGGCTATGTTCCAAGGCGGCACACAGATCGTTCTGGGAACTTCTTTTACCGCAAAAGAGGAAGATATTATCGGTGCGGACAATGATTACAAGGCTTTGGAAGCTGCGCTCCGCAATGAAATCAATAATATCGAGCGTACTCATAGCGGATATGACGAGTACCGGTATGACCTTGATGAAATCAACCACAATCCTTATGAGCTTGCGGCATATCTGACGGTAAAATTTGAGGACTACACCAGAGATGAGGTGCAGGCTACCCTGCAATGGCTGTTTGAGCAACAATATGAGCTGACCCTCACAGAAGTAGTAGAGATTCGTACACGAACAACATCTTCTACTGATCCTGAAACGGGAGAGACAACAACAGAGGAAGAAGATTACGAATATTATATTCTGAAAGTGAAGCTCAGAAATAAGGGCTTGGACAGTGTGATTTCAAATTCCGGATTGTCGGAAGATGATATGGAGCGATATAGAATTTTGCTTCAGACAAGGGGCAACAGACCGGATATTTTCGGAAATGACATTTATGCCACCCCTGGCGGCGAGTACACCGATTATGATATTCCGGGCGAAGCTCTGACGGACACACGATTTGCCAATATGATTCGTGAAGCCGAGAAGTATCTGGGATACCCGTATGTGTGGGGCGGCAGCAGCCCGTCCACTTCCTTTGACTGCTCCGGGTTTGTTTCCTATGTAATCAATCACTGCGGAAACGGTTGGAGTGTTGGTCGTTTGACCGCAAACGGTTTGATGGGCGTATGCGACATTATCCCGAAAAGCTCTGCTAAGCCGGGAGATTTGATTTTCTTCCAAGGCACTTATGATACCTCTGGTGCATCGCACGTTGGTATTTATGTCGGCAATGGTATGATGATCCACTGCGGAAACCCAATTTCTTACGCTTCTATCGAATCGAATTACTGGCAACAGCATTTTTACTGCTTCGGCAGAATCAGAAACCAAAGGAGGGATGGCGATTGAGTGCCAAATTAGACAGAATTGGTGCAGACCTTGAAAAAGCCTGTAAGAAACGGGCAGAATGGGATGCCAAGGTAAAAGACCTGGAACGCAGATACCGTGAGGAGGAAAATTCCGAAATCCACGAGATGGTTCATGCTGCGAACCTGAATCCCGAACAGCTTTCCGAGCTGCTCCGTATGTTTGCTGCGGATATGGCTCCAAAGCCTGATACGATCAATACTATGAATGAGGAGGAAACGCAGAATGAGATTTAAGAGATTCAGTGCCATGTTGCTGGCACTTGCGATGTGCATGGGTGTGTTTTCGACAACGGTGTTTGCCTACTCCGATGAGAGTGCAACAACCACTACTACGGGAAAGGTGGAAACCGTGGAAACTGTCCCTGAGAAAACCGAAGATAAGACTTCTGAGGAAGTTCCGTACACCGTGACCGTCAATGAGGATGGCACGGTGGTTTTCTCTTTCAACGGTGAAGAATGGACTTATGATGCCGAGGAAATCGAAGATGACAGCATGGGAACCGGCAAGGTGGTAACGAAAGGCTCCCGTCTGAATGTGCGTACCGGCGCAGGCATGAATTATGAGATCATTGACCAGCTCCGTCCCGGCGAGGAAGTCGTGGTGGTCGGTGTTGAGGGTGACTGGTATCAGATCACCGTGCCTGAAAAGAACGGCTATGTTCACAGCGACTATTTGGAACTGATTGAGAAAGCCGAGCAGAACAGCGAAATGGATATGGCGCTGCTTATGATGTTTATGAGTGCTTTTATGCAGAACATGGACACGGACACAAGCGAACCCGCCCTTACTCCTGACGGTAATCTCACTCTGGTAGATGACATCGGCTCTCCTGATAAAGATGGCAAGCAGTTTATTACTGCGGTCACAAAGAACGGCAACTACTTTTATATCATCATCGACCGTGACGATGAGGGCAACGAGACTGTCCACTTCTTGAATCAGGTAGATGAAGCTGATCTGCTTATGCTGATGAGCGAGGAAGAAGCTGCCAAGTACACCGAGCCTGTGGTAGACACTCCTAAGGAACCCGAACCTGATGTGACAGAGCCTGCGCCTGATGTGGTTGAGCCTGAACCTGAGAAGCCTAAAACCAATATGCTTCCTGTCGTTCTGGTAGTTGTGGCTCTGATCGGCGGCGGTGGTTTCTTCGTGTTCAAGAAGTTCAAGGATAAGAAGAAAGAAAAAGAAGCTGCAAAGCCTGACCCTGATGCGGACTATGTAGACGATGACGAGGACTACGGCTACAGCGAGGAATACGAGGACGATGATGTGGACTTCATCGCTGACGATGAGGACAACGAACCCGTATAACAAAGAACAGGCATGATGCCTGGGGCAATCTTCTGATTGCCTTTACATAATATGCAAAAAATTTTTTTCCAAGTGTCCAAAATGTGCTTAGAAATGCGTTATAATAGATAAACAACTTGTACTTGGAGTTTTCTCGAAAGGATGATTATATGAAAAAGAGATGAGTAAATTTGAGATGCTTTATTTTGAGATAGTATGATAATGCAGATTTAGGAGGAAAATCATGGACGCTAAAAATGGAAAAAAAACGATTCTCGTTTTAGGGAAAATTATTGTTGTAGTTGTATCCTTATATTGCTTTTTTAATCCAACAACTATAACCTTTGGAGGCTATTCACTTGCTGTTGATGGAACTGTTGTTGCAAGAACGATGTGTCTGTTGTTTGCACTTTACATTGGTGTGAGTACACTTGAGGATTTATGTTCAAAATAATGAAACAGGTGTGATTTTCGTCACACCTGTTTCATTATACTTCAAAATTTTAATAGTTGATTAGTTTATATTCACCATACTGAGGGGTTTTGACAGTATAGGAGTTACTGCTGATAACCTGTCCAGTAACTATATCATATAACTCTCGAGTGCCCTGTTCAACTTTATAATACACACGATACCCCATATACACACGTCTATTTGCGCCAACATTTAGAGTATAGCCAATTTCACTTGAAATGCTTGTATTTGTAGAAATACCCAGACTTCCAATATTACCAGTCACCTCAGTTCCAAAACTAACAGATTTCGTAGAAGAAATTGAACCACCTTCGGAGTCTGTGACTAAATTGTCAGATACTCTTTTGTATGCAGACCATTCATAAGATGTGGTAACATTGGTTTTACGATAACGAAAATCATTGACAAATCTGCGAGCGTTCTCAGAGGATTCCGTATAGTTTCCGGTTAAAGCGTTATCTGGAACAATTTCAATATCGCACTCATTTACGTAAAGGGAATCCGCTTCAGATGCGAATGCAGGAATAGTAAGGGTAAATAACATAACGAATGACAAAATCAGGGATAATAATTTTCTCATAATAAGTGTTCCTTTCATTTGTGTGGATTGAAGGATTTGTGAACTCATTTAATGAAACATCGGAACCCTCTCCTTTTTTGTGGTTTAACTATAATAACGATTTGGTTAGCCAATTTTGGACACTCCCTTGAAAAAATAAATTTGTTTTTACATAGCAGTCATGCACTACGGTGTGTGGCTGCTTATTTTTTGGCGAAAGGAGCAGATGTAAATGAAATTAGTTTTGGCTGAAAAGCCTTCGGTTGCACAGAGCATTGCCAAAGTGTTAGGTGCTGCCAAGCGTGAGGATGGCTACTTAGAGGGAAACGGATATGTGGTCAGCTGGTGTGTAGGGCATTTGGTGGAACTGGCACAGCCGGAAGCCTATGATGCGAAGTACAGCAAATGGGCTTATGCAGACCTTCCTATCTTCCCGATGAACTGGCAGTATGAGGTGTCGGACGGTACGAAAAAACAGTTTGGGATTCTGAAAAAGCTCATGGCCAGAGAAGATGTTGCAAGTCTTGTGTGTGCAACAGATGCCGGTCGTGAGGGCGAGCTGATCTTTCGATTGGTGTACCACAAAGTCGGGTGCAGAAAGCCGTTCGAGCGGCTTTGGATTTCCTCGATGGAAGATGTAGCAATTAAGGAGGGCTTTGAAAATCTCAGGTCTGGAACGGAATATGATGCTTTGTATGAAGCAGCACTGTGTCGAGAGCGAGCCGACTGGATTGTTGGTATTAACGCTACTCGACTTTTTTCGACCCTTTACGGGCAGACCCTGAATGTTGGTCGTGTTATGACCCCTACTCTTGCTATGGCTGTCATGCGGGAAGCTGCCATTTCCGCATTCAAGCCCGAACCGTTCTACACAGTTCAGATTGGATTGGATGGTTTTACGGCTACAAGCGAACGCTTCAAAACCAAGGCAGCAGCGGAAACTGTCAGACAAGGCTGTTCAGTGGCAATCGTTCAGAAAGCTGAATGTAAGGAGAAAACAGAAAAGCCGCCTGCGCTCTATGACCTGACCAGTTTACAGAGAGAAGCCAACCGTGTGCTTGGCTACACGGCACAGCAGACCTTGGACTACACGCAGAATCTCTATGAAAAGAAACTGGTCACTTATCCCCGTACCGACAGCAGGTTCCTGACGGAAGATATGGCACACAGCCTGCCCGACCTCGTAAAGCTGGCTTTCCACACATTCCCCGTGGAGGAGGTGGATAACGTACCCGTTCATGCAGAGCAGGTTGTGAATAACAAAAAGGTCACAGATCACCATGCCATCATTCCGACCAGAGAATTGCAGAAATGCAATCTGAGCGAACTTCCCAAGGGTGAACTTGCAATTTTGCAACTGATCTCCAATCGGCTGTGTGTTGCAGTGGGAGATCCACACCGATACGCAGAGACAGTCATTGAACTGGACTGCGGCAGCACAGCATTCTCCGCAAAGGGCAAAACCATCGTGCAGAACGGGTGGAAAGCCCTGATTCATAAGGGTGCCTCGACAAAAAACGACGAAAACGAACAGGCACTTCCTGCGGTATCCGTTGGGGACGAGCGGAAGGTGCTTGGTTCTGAAATCAAGGAAGGAAAAACTTCTCCCCCTAAACACTTTACCGAGGATACGCTGCTTTCTGCTATGGAAACAGCCGGTGCAGATGAAATGCCGGAGGATGTCGAGCGAAAAGGTCTGGGAACGCCTGCAACCCGTGCCGGTATCATTGAGAAGCTGGTTCGCATCGGTTTTCTGGAGCGTAAGGGCGATAAGAAAACCAAACACCTGATTCCGACTCACAAGGGTACGGCTCTGGTAACAGTCATGCCAGAACAAATTCAGTCCCCATCCATGACGGCGGATTGGGAAGAAAAATTGTTGCTCATTGAGAAAGGCGAATATGCCAGCGAGGATTTTATGGACGAGATCAAAGATGTGATTGCCGGTCTGATTCAGAACTATGAGGTCATCCGTGATTCCGAGGTACTGATGTCGAAAGAAGCCAATTCTATCGGCAAATGCCCACTCTGCGGCAGTGCTGTAGAGGACAAGTCCAAGGGATACTTCTGTTCTAACAGAAGCTGCAAGTTTGCCCTTTGGAAAAACAATCGCTACTTTGCGAGTATCGGCAAAAGCATGACTTCTGCCACTGCGCAGAAACTGCTCGGTTCCGGCAAGGTAAAGCTCAAGAATTGCAAGTCCGAAAGGACAGGCAACACCTTTGATGCCACCGTTTTTATGGAGGTATCGGAGGATGGCAGGACGAAGTTCAGCATGGAATTTGATAATGGAGGAAAAAGCAAATGACGAATGAGTACAACCCGGATGGTAAGGAAATCCGATTTATCGACAGCCATTATAAGGATTTGTTTCATATCCCTGATGGCAGCTGTGTGCAAATTCACTACCCAGATGAAACGGTTGTGAAGCCCTGCACCTTCATTGATGAGTACCATACGCAGATCGGATACAATGTGTTTCATATCTGCCAGTTTGCAGAGATTATGGAGCGCAACGGCGCAAGCTATATGCCGGAGCCTGAGATTATGGGCGATGAAGCCGCATGGAAGGTTGGAAGGGACAGAATCCTTGCGGTACAGACCTGCGAAGATGGTTACGACTACACCCTGTTAGATGAAAACTACAACGAGATTGATGGCGGTCAGGTCGATAACCCTGAACTGTCCATGCTCGAAGTCCGCCAGGATATTCTGGAATCCTTTGGACTGGAGCGCCGGGAGCTGCGGGCGATGTTCTATGAGGATGTCATGGAGCAGGCTTTTGAAGTCGGCAGACAGGCGGTGGTGGTCAATGACCCTATCGCAGAGCTTGCTTTTAAGCTCGACCGTTTTGCAGAGAACTTCGACCCCTATGAATATATGGATCAGGTCGATGATGTGCAGGCGCATATCCAAGAAATCAAGGCGGATCTTACCGCTGGTAATACGGCTCCGTATCGTGAGTTTCTGAATACAGCCATTGAAGAAGCCCGTGAGGAAACTGCGGTTGAGGTTGCCAAAGTGCTGAAAAGTCAGCTGGATAAGATCGACTCTCCGAAGCGTGAGTCGGTCATGGAAAAACTGGCACAGGCCGCAGAAAAAGCTGCGCCTGCCAGTCCCTCTCCCAAACGCAAAGAACCTGAACGATAAGGAGGACACTGATATGAAAAACGAAAAATGGGATGATGTTCACGGAAATACCTCCCCGGATGACAGAATGGTTGCTTTTCTGGAAAGCCCTACGGATTCCTATGCGATTCTTCAGCTGCGGGAAGATGTAGACGATAATATCCCGCTCATGTTTGCAAATTACAGCTACCTTCAAAAGAAAGAAATGGAGCCTGAGATTGACCGTTACGAGGTGGTCTATCATGGCTCCATTTCTATGTCCGAGGATGTAGATCGTCAGCTGGAAGATCTGTATGTGAAGTTCAATATTGACCATCCGAATGATTTCCGTGGTCACAGTATGTCGGTCAGCGACATCGTAGCCTTAAAGGTAGCCGGTGAGGTATCCTTTCACTATGTAGATTCTGTCGGGTTTCAGAAGCTGGAAAACTTTATGAAGTCCGAAAACTACCTGAAAAACGCAGAGATGGCAATGGAAGATGATTATGGGATGATTGACGGCATCATCAACAACGGAAAAGCGCCCGGATTAGAGGAACGCCCTTCGGTGTTGGAGCAGTTAAAGGAAAAGCCTGTGCCGGATGTTTCCTATAAACCGCCCAAGAGCCACCCGGAAAGGGAGATCGAATGATGGATTTCACACAAGATGAGCGAAACATGATGATGCTTTACAGCCCTGGCACAAGGTCAGGGCTGTGTGAAGCACTGACACTGATGAAGGAACAGCTTTCGGAGGACGAGTCAGAGCTTTTTGCTTTGGCAGACTCGGTTTTCCGTAAAGTTTCAGCCATGGACGATGCCGCCTTTGAGAAGCTGAACCTTTATCCGGATTGATAGGATTGGAGGGATACAATGAACGCAAAAGAGCGATTTTATTCCGGGTTAGCAAAAGAAACGATTGGGAAAATCACCTCGAACACAGATAACTGGACTTCGTTTTTGAGAACGATGTCCCGCAACTATGAGTTCACCTATCCGGAACAGGTGATGATTTATGCTCAGCGCCCCAATGCGACCTTTTGCAAGCCCTATGAGGACTGGAACGCTGAAAATTACCGCAGATATGTAAAGCGTGGCTCTACCGGCATTGCTCTGTTTGTGATGAACAGGGATAAGCCGTATCTACGCTATGTGTTTGATGTGGCGGATACCGGCGTTCGCCGTTCTTCCCCGGAACTGAAACCGTGGGAGGTGACGCCTGAAAACCGCTCCTATGTCATGGAAGCGATGGAGCGTACCTTCGGTGTTGCCGCTGACGGGGTGCTGGAAGCACAGCTTGAAGATATTGCATCCGCACTGGCGGCTGAGTATTGGGACGATTACAAAAAGCAGCTCCTCGACATCGTTGCCAACAGCTTCCTTGAGGAGTATGATGAACTCAACATCGAAGTAGCTTTCAAAAATGCGGTGGCAAACAGCGTATCCTACACGATGTATTGCCGGTTCGTGGAAAGTCCCGACAACTACTTCGAGCATGAGGATTTCCAGAAGGTGTTTGATTTTAACACCAGACAGACGGTAAATGCCCTTGGTACTGCGGTGAATGCCATCAGCACAAGGATGTTTCAGGAAATCGAAAAAGCGATTGGAGAACATGAGCAGATCAGAGCTGCTGAAAGGAGTGCAGATTATGAGCGAGATGACTTACAGACAGGCCGGAGATTATCAGATTCCGAACCTTCAGTTGGAGAACGAGGGAGAGAAACCTCTGGGCAAGTACGGCAGGATGCGTCGAGCATTTTTGGAGCAGAACAATCCGATGCTCCTGAACGACATGATTTTGACGGAGAGCCTGTTCCCGCACCTGTGGGAGATCGAGGAAACGGCGAAAGCCAGAGTGGAATTTCTGATGGAGCAGTACCTGAAGGACAGCCCCGCACCGGACAAGGAAACGCAGCAGATGGCGTGGGTGCAGCACATGAACAGCCTGAAAGCACAGGCGGAGGAAGTCGTGATGACGGAGCTTATCAACAGCTGAGTCTGAACCTTTTTCTCTCCGAAAATGAACAAATCAGTTTTATCGACCGAGCAGAGAGCTTTACGCCCTCTGCTTTTTCTTTTGCCCAGGAAGAAATCGACCATTTCCTTCTGCTTGGCAGCAATACCGATGAAGCCCGAAAAGTCGTAGCACTGGAATATATGAAGCAGAAGCCGTTGGAAGAAATCGTTCAGACCTTAAAGCAGGTCTATCACGGCGGCTATGGTCTGAAAGAAGATAGCGGGAATATCTGTGCGTGGTATGCCGAGGACGGTATCCACCTTGCCAAAGGTTCCTCTGCCATTGACAGCCCCAGAGCGCAGATCGTTTCTTGGGAAACGGTTGCAGAGCGTATTGGAGAACTGCTTGAAAATGGTCGGTTCGCAACCAATGTGGAACTGGTAGAAGCTCCCGGATATGAGCGTCAGAAGCTGGCTGAATCCCTGTGGCATCTTTATCACGATTTGAGTGAAGAAGCCCGTACCGGCAGCTATCTGGCAATTCTCCATCAGGAACCGTTTCGTGGGTTTCCTGATGAAACCGCAGACTTGGCTGAAAAGTTGGATGCCCCTCGTTTCCATGCAACCTTGGTGCAGCAGTATTCGGAATTTAGAAAAGCCCTTGCGGAAAATCCAGATCTGCTTCGCTTTCACTATCACAAGCTGAATCTCATTCAGAAACAGCTGTATGAGCTGAATCTGCCTTTGCGTGAGTATCAGACCGATATGATGCAGATGCCCCTTGTCCGCCAGTTCATTACGGATGATGAAGTCAATGCAGACTTGACCCGTGGAAGTGGTTTTTCCGGTGGCAAAGCCCGTATTTATAACTACTGGCAGGAGAATCATTCTGCCAAAGAAAAGATGGATTTCTTGAAGCATGAATACGGAACCGGTGGTCATTCCCATGCTTGCTCCGGCGCAACGCACAGCGGTCAGGATCACGATGCCAAGGGTGTTGCGTATACCAAGAGCGGCTGCGATAAATTGCAGATGTCCTGGGCGCAGGTAGTGCAGAGAGTTGACGGTCTGATGCGAAAGGGACGCTACCTCAGCCCAGAGGAAGAAGCGGAACGACAGGCTATCGAAGAAGCCAAGGTTGATCCTTTGGAAGATGTCTATGACCGTTTTGCAGTAATTGATACCGAGGATGGCGAGTATGCAATCTGGGATAATCAGACCGATGACTACTATGTAGACCCGGAAGGCGTTACGGAATACTTCACGGACGAATGGCTTGCCAATGACTATCTGGAAGAAGTTCGGCAGTCCGTAGCTGCGATGGATTCGGTTCAGCCTGAAACACCTGCTACCGAGCCTGACGAAGTTGTGGAAGCCCCTGTTTCCGAGGAACCGGAATGGAACTATCAGGTCGGTGACACGGTATATCTGGACGATACAGCTTTCCGTGTGGAGCAGATTACGGACAGAGAGGTTCAGCTGCGTGACCCTACCCTTGCCTATCCGATCTTCCGTGCCGAGAATCGTGAAAACTTCGAGCGTATGCTCTCTCAGGACGAGAGAAACCATGCGGTAAGGGTTGATGCCCAAACCGAAGAAAAGCCCGTTACAGAAGAATTTCTGGGCGAAGCCGAACCGAGGGACTACACCCCTGAGTATCAGCTGTTAGACCGTCTGCGTATGGATTGCGAATACTTCCTTGGTGCAGGACAGCACAGCGAAAAGCATCTGTGGGCAGGCAACCGCTATGCACAGATTGCCAAGATGCGTGAGCTGTATGAAATGATTCCCGACAAACCAGAATGGCTGACACCTGAGATGATTAACAGCTACGAGGAGCGCATGGCTCCCCGCTATCTGGTTGCCGCTTACCATCACTTTGAAAACGGCTTCGATGATAAGCTGGACTACTACACTCTGGAGGAAGCGGAAAAAGCTGCCCATGGCTATGTGGACGGAACTATGGAGGATGATGGGTTCAAGTACGATGGTGCTGCCGTTTACGATCAGCAGGAGCATAAGTGCATCCGTATCTATGGAGACTACCCTGACGAAAAGGCACACGCACAGGTCAGAGCCAGTGCTGAACCTGAACAGCAGGAACCGGAACACTTCATCGACCATTTCTATGTTGTCGAGGACATTCAGAAGCGGGGTTCGCTGGACATTAAGGAATACAGTTCCTTTGATGATGCCCTGCGAGCCTACTATGCACTTCCTGACACGCAGAGAAAAGCCCTGGGTGCAATGAATACCAGAGATCTGCCGGGTAGTCTGGACTTCGTGCAGTGTGTAAATGGCAAGGATACCATCATTCAGGATTATGCCAAGGTGGACGGATGGCAGAATGCCGAAGTTATGGACATTATCGCTCAGCTTGAGCAGTCCATCACAACCAGAGAAATCCCGACTGTTCCTGCGGTAAACTTCCACATCACGGATGATAACATCGGTGATGGTGGACCGAAGCAGAAATTCGCAAGGAACATCGAAGCCATCCGCACCCTGTTCAAGTTGGAAAAGGAGCACCGGGGTGCCACCGCCGAGGAGCAGCAGGTGCTTTCGCAGTATGTGGGCTGGGGCGGTCTGGCAGACGCTTTTGACCCCGGCAAAGATAGTTGGGCAAAGGAATATGCAGAGTTGAAAGGGCTGCTCTCCGAAGATGAGTACGCCGCCGCCCGTTCCAGCACCCTGAACGCCCACTACACCAGCCCCACCGTGATCCGTGGTATCTACGATGCGGTGGAGCGTATGGGTTTCCGCAGCGGTAACATTCTGGAACCTAGTATGGGCGTGGGCAACTTCTTTGGAATGCTGCCGGACACCATGCAGGACAGCCGCTTGTACGGTGTGGAATTGGATTCCATCACCGGACGCATTGCGAAAAAACTGTATCCGCAGGCTGACATTACTGTTGCTGGCTTTGAGACCACCGACAGGCGTGACTTTTATGATCTAGCCGTGGGCAACGTACCTTTTGGTCAGTATAAAGTCAACGACAAGGCGTACAACAAGCTGGGATTTTCTATCCACAACTACTTTTTCGCCAAAGCCATCGACCAAGTGCGTCCGGGCGGCATTGTTGCCTTTGTTACCAGCCGCTACACCATGGACAGCAAGGACAGCACCGCCCGCAAGCACATGGCAGAACGCGCCGATTTGCTGGGGGCTATTCGATTGCCCAACAACGCTTTCCGTGCCAACGCTGGTACGGATGTTGTCAGCGACATTATCTTTTTGCAAAAACGTGACCGCCCCATTGACCATGAGCCGGACTGGGTGCAGTTGGGCAAAACAGAAGATGGCTTTGCCATCAACCAGTATTTCGCAGACCACCCGGAGATGGTTCTGGGCGTACTCTCCACCGAAAGCACCCAGTATGGACGAGAGGAATTGACCGTTGCTCCCATCGAGGGTGCAAACCTTGCAGACCAGCTTGCCGAGACGGTACAGCATATTGAGGGTCAGTACACCGAAGTCGAGGTGGAAACACCAGATATTGCGGATGCCGAAAATGAGAAGCACATTCTCCCGGCTGACCCGGAGGTCAAAAACTTCTCCTATACCGTAGTGGACGGCGAAGTTTTCTACCGGGAAAATTCCGTGATGACACAGGTGGAACTGTCCGACACCGCCAAGGGGCGTGTCACCGGCATGGTGGAACTGCGGCAGATCGTCAATGACCTGATTCAGCAACAGTTGGAGGATTACCCAGATGCCGACATCAGGGCAACACAGGAGCGTTTGAACGCCGCCTACGATGCCTTTACCGCCAAATATGGCTTGCTGAACGACCGCAGAAATGGGCGGCTGTTTGAGCAGGATTCCTCCTACTATCTGCTTTGTTCGCTGGAAAATCTGGACGAGCAGGGGCAGCTCAAGAGCAAGGCTGCAATGTTCACCAAGCGCACTATCCGCCCGGAGCGTACCGTTACCAGCGTGGATACCCCCAGCGAAGCGTTGGCGGTATCTATTGGTGAGCATGGCAAAGTGGATTTGCCCTATATGGCAGAACTGCTGGGCACCCCCGGTGACTATGGGCGCATTACCACCGAACTTTCCGGTGTGATCTTCAAGGACCCCGCCGCCGACCCTACCGACCCGGAAGCGGGCTGGCAGATGGCAGACGAGTACCTGTCCGGTGATGTTCGTGCTAAGCTGCGGATGGCGCAGTTCGCCGCCGAAACCAACCCGGAATTTGTGGTCAATGTGGATGCGCTGACCAAGGCACAGCCCAGAGAACTGGAAGCATCTGAAATTGATGTGCGGCTGGGTGCAACATGGCTGGACCCGAACATTATCCAGAAGTTTATGACCGAGACATTCCAGATCCCCTACTATCTGCGCCATGCTGTCAAAGTGCGTTATTCTCCCTATACCGCAGAGTGGCGTGTGGAGGGCAAGACCGCTACGGGACGGGGCGATATTATCTCCTCCGAGACCTACGGCACATCCCGTGCCAATGCCTACAAGATTCTGGAGGAGACCCTGAACCTGAAAGATGTCCGCATCTATGACACGATCGAGGATGCCGAGGGCAAGCCCAAACGGGTGCTGAACAAGCGGGAAACCATGCTGGCACAGCAAAAACAACAGGTCATCAAGGATGCTTTCGCCAACTGGGTCTGGCAAGACCCTCAGCGGCGCATTGCACTGGTGAAGCAGTACAACGAACTGTTCAACTCTACCCGCCCCCGTGAGTATGACGGAAGCCACATCCATTTTGTCGGCATGAACCCGGAGATCACCCTCCGGGAACACCAGCGAAATGCCATCGCCCATGTGCTTTATGGCGGTAACACGCTGCTTGCACACGAAGTTGGTGCGGGCAAGACCTACGAAATGGCGGCATCTGCCATGGAAGCAAAACGGCTGGGGCTATGCCAGAAATCCCTCTTTGTGGTGCCCAACCATTTGACAGAGCAGTGGGCTTCGGAGTTCCTGAACCTCTACCCAAACGCCAAACTTTTGGTGGCACGGCGCAAGGACTTTGAAACTGCCAACCGCAAAAAATTCTGTGCCCGCATCGCCACCGGGGACTACGATGCCGTCATCATCGGGCATAGCCAGTTTGAGCGCATCCCGCTGTCCTTTGAGCGGCAGGAACGTATCATTCAGGAGCAAATTTATGAAACGCTTGCCGCCATCAATGAGCTGAAAGTCCACGCAGGTGAGAATTTCTCCATCAAGCAGATGGAAAAGACCCGGAAAACGCTGGAAACCAAGCTGGAAAAACTGCGCTCCGATGAGCGTAAAGACGATGTAATTACCTTTGAACAACTGGGCGTTGACAGGCTTTTTGTGGACGAGAGCCATTTTTACAAGAACCTCTTTTTGACCACAAAAATGCGGAATGTCGCAGGATTATCCACCAGCGAAGCGCAGAAATCCAGCGATATGTTCGGCAAGTGCCGCTATCTGGACGAGATCACCGGCGGTCGTGGCGTGGTGTTCGCTACCGGCACCCCGGTGAGCAACTCCATGACCGAGTTGTACACGGTCATGCGGTATTTGCAGTACAGCACCTTGCAGCAGAAAAAGCTGACCCACTTTGACTGCTGGGCATCCACCTTTGGTGAGACCACCACAGCCATCGAATTAGCCCCCGAGGGCTATACTTTAATAGGACGATAAAATTGATTGTCCTAAATTGAAAGATTCCATAAGAAAGGAGGTAGAACAAATGCCGAAAACACCAAGAATTACCGCACTCTATGAGCGTTTGTCAAGAGATGATGATCTTGCTGGTGAATCGAATTCCATCACCAACCAAAAGAAATATCTGGAAGATTACGCCAAAAAGAACGGCTTCAAGAACATCCGCCATTTTACAGATGATGGCTTTTCAGGTGTGAATTTCAATCGTCCCGGCTTTCAATCGCTGATAAAAGAGGTAGAAGCAGGAAATGTCGAAACGCTGATTGTTAAGGACATGAGCCGCTTAGGACGAAATTATCTGCAAGTCGGTTTTTATACGGAAGTTCTGTTCCCACAGAAAAGCGTCCGATTCCTTGCAATCAACAACAGCATCGACAGCAACAATGCTTCAGACAATGATTTTGCTCCGTTTTTGAATATTATGAACGAATGGTATGCCAAAGACACGAGTAATAAAATCAAGGCTGTGTTCGATGCCCGGATGAAAGATGGAAAACGTTGCAGCGGCTCTATTCCGTATGGATACAACCGTTTGCCGAACGACAAGCAGACACTTGTTGTTGATCCGGTGGCATCCGAAGTCGTAAAGCGCATTTTTCTTCTTGCGAACGAAGGAAAAAGCCCACGGACAATCGCAGAACTGTTGACAGAGGAAAAAGTCCTGATTCCTGCTGCATACGCAAAGAAATATCACCCGGAGCAGTACAATGGGACAAAGTTCTCTGATCCGTACCTGTGGGGCACCTCCTCCGTAAGAACAATTTTAGGTCGGCAGGAATATCTGGGACACACTGTTTTACGAAAATCTGTAAGCACAAATTTCAAACTTCACAAGAGAAAAGAAACAGATGAAGATGAACAGTACGTTTTCCAGAACACGCATGAACCGATTATATCGCAAGAACTTTGGGATAGTGTTCAGAAACGCAGATGCCGAGTGAATCGTGCTTCTGCTTGGGGAACGCACACCAACCGTTTAAGCGGGTATCTGTATTGTGCCGACTGCGGCAGAAGATTGACCTTGCAAACACACTACAGTAAAAAGGATGGGTCTACTCAATATTCTTATCGTTGTGGTGGATATGCAAGTCGGGTGAATGACTGTACTGCGCATTCAATCAGTGCCGATAATGTTGAAGCCCTGATATTGGCATCGGTCAAACGCTTTTCGAGATTTGTTCTAAAAGATGAAGAAACCTTCGCTTTGGAACTGCAATCACTTTGGAAAGAGAAACGTGAAGAAAAGCCGAAGCAGAACCAATCGGAATTGAAACGTTGTCAAAAACGCTATGATGAGCTTTCTGCCCTTATTCGTAGTCTGTACGAAAATCTTATGTCTGGACTGTTGCCCGAACGACAGTACAAGCAGCTGATGGCACAGTATGATAGCGAGCAAGCAGAATTGGAATCGCAGATGGAAACGATGAAATCCGAAATTGCCGAAGATAAATCAAGTTCTGCTGATATTCGGCATTTCATTTCGCTGATTCGCAAGTGCAAAAATCCAACAGAAATCTCCGATTCAATGTTTAACGAACTTGTCGATAAAATCGTTGTTTATGAAGCCGAGGGTGCAGGCAATGCCCGCACGCAAAAGGTTGACATTTATTTCAACTATGTCGGCCAAGTCGATATTGCTTATACCGAGGAAGAACTTGCCGAACTGAAAGCGCAGAAGGAGCAGGAAGAACGGCAGCGCATGGAAAAGCAGCGCAAACGTGAAAAAGCCTACCGAGAAAAGCGAAAGGCAAAGAAAATCGCTGAAAACGGTGGCGAGATCATTAAAACCAAAACGTGTCCGCACTGCGGGAAGATGTTTACACCTACGGGAAACCGACAGCTTTTCTGTTCAAGAGACTGCTGGAATCAGGCAAGACAGGAGCAAAAGGAAGCGGCTAGAGAAGCCGAGAGAGGAGGTCATTACTACCGGCAACGTGCCTGTGCCGTATGCGGTCACTCCTACTGGCCTACACACAGCCAGCAGGAATTTTGTTCCGATGAGTGCAGGAGAATTAACCACAACAGGAAAACCTTGGAATTCTATCACAAGAAAAAAGGAAATCTAAAACCAGACCCAGAAGCAGTCCCAACGCCGAAACCAAAGGAGGATAATGCAGCATGACTACCTTAAAGAACACGCTCCACGACAGCAACAACGGTCTGGATTACACTATGGTCAACGACCACTATCTGCCGAACCTGACCGCAGCAGCTCCGGCAGAGCAGCACCCCACCGGGCGGTGGGGCCGCTTACATAAGACGTACCTGAAGGAGCAGCATCCTGTCCGGTACAACCAACTGCTCCTGTCCGGTGAGCTGGGCAGCTATCTTGCCAAGCTGGACAGGCAAGCCGAGGAACAGCTTGCATTGACTGTCCGGCAGATGCAGGAAGCCGAGGGCGTGACCGAAGCCTTGAAAGCTGCCGATCAACTGGAATGGGTGCGCCGGATGAACAGCATCCGCAACCGTGCCGAGGAGATTATCAAAAGCGAGCTGATTTTCGTCTGATACAATATTGCATCCCTGACCGCCCTGCACAACGCACGGCGGTCTTTTTGCCACATCGGGTCTGCACAAGGCAGGCCCTTTTTTAATACGGAGGTACAAGCCTATGAAACTGACATTTGAGGAAAAGAAGCTGCTCTACACCTATGGCTGCGCCGATCTGGAACTGACCCGCAAGCGGCTGTGCGGAGTTGCCGGGCTGACGGTTGACCCCGACCAGAACAAGCTGGTGCTTGACTTCTGCCGGAAGCTAGAGGACGAAACGCTGGCAGACTGGTACGACCAGATGTTCTACTTTGTCCGTTCCGAGATGGAGCATTATACCATGATGCAGAAAATGTCACGGGACATCGAGGAGGACGAGGACTGGGGACCGACCATCTTTGACGAATCTGAGGAGGGAGAACTGATTGACGATGTTTAAGCTGGAGACCATGATCTACGCCAGTGAGGACGGAACAAGCAGCGTGTTTACGCTGAGTCCCGCCTTGCAGAAACAGCTTGATACCCTTGCAACACAGCACCCAGAGGTGTGCCAGCGGAAGGCAAGGGGCGAAGCTGGCGGGGTGACGTATCAGGTCAGGGGCGCTGCGCTGGCTATCCAGCCTGTGCAGACTTCCTGAAAGCGATAACCGATCTGCTATGGTAGAATAACTTCCAATCGGCTACCGTATCCCTGCAAGTCATCATTGGTTTGTGTAAACACAAAGAAGCGTTTCAGAAAAAAGAAATTCGATGAAGAAAAGGCAATAAATTTTGAAATCTCACAGGCTTGTGAGATTTCAACCCATTATTCTGTCAAAACAGAGAATGTCAGTGACATTTCTGTGAGAATTGCTTGTTAAGATAAGCGCAAAAGAAACAACCTGCCGGACGACGGCAAAAGAAAAAAAGCCGTCGTAGAGCAGACAA
>OQWI01000514.1_pt1 | contig 17683 bp, 16 predicted proteins | sample 1691551 | NCBI WGS metagenome assembly OQWI01 (sample SAMN03418259, study PRJEB22391) | human gut metagenome | biome: human-gut; feature: organic feature; material: feces | host: Homo sapiens | place: Tanzania | collected 2013-01
GAATCAAATTGCAATAGACGGTGGTGGCGTAATCCGGACGCTTGCCCATGATGCCGCCGGGGGTGAAAGAATCCGTTTTCCTGCGGTGCCGGGTGACGGAATAGTGGTTCACCATGGAGTCCATATTGCCGCCGCTGACCAGAAAGCCCAACCGGGGAGGGCCGTAAACATTGATGGATTTGGGGTCACGCCAGTCCGGCTGTGAGATGATCCCCACGCTGTATCCCCGACTTTCCAGAATTCTGCTGATAATGGCATGACCGAAGGAGGGGTGGTCTACATAAGCGTCACCGATCACATAGACAAAATCCGGCTGCAGGATCCCTCGGTCCTGCAGCTCCTGCTTGGTAATGGGTAAAAAATCCATAGTATTCTCCGTTGCTTCTTTTTGACCGTATTCCAAAACCCTGTGGCGGGCATGAAAGGGGGTGTTCTACGGTCAGTTTTTCTTTCTCTCAACTTTCTTTTTGGTGCCGTCAGGCTGGAGAATATAGGTGTTCTCCAACTGTCCTACGAGATTTGCCTTGACAGAATCAATATAAATTCTGCGCAGCCGGTCCCGCTCCTCGGTTTCCTCCGGGGTCAGGGAGCCTTGTTTTGCTTTTTTTGCCAGCACGTTGATCCGTGCGATCACATCTTGCATTTCCATAATGAACCTCACACATATTTCTGAATCGTTACACAGTAACGGTCTTTTTTGCTTTTTCCGCCGATTTGGCTTAGCCGGATTTTGCCCAGGCCCCGAACAGAGATTTTGGAACCCTCCGTAACCTGTTTGTCGGGCTTTTCGCAGGGCAACCCGTCAATGGCCGCCTTTCCGGTGGTGACGTAGCTGGTAGCCAGAGACCTGCCAATGCGAAAACCGGAGGAAATCACACTATCCAGCCGCAGAGAAGCCAGGGTATCCCGTATTTCTTGAAACTTTGGTTCCGGCATCCGAAGCTCCGTCAAAGGGATGGAGCACAGGTGCAGTGCGGTGTGCCCGGCGCAGCGCAGATTATCCAGCACATAGGGGGCGATTTCCGCCGTCACAAAGAACAGGCACCGCCCCGGCTCGATACAAATATCTCCAACGGTTTCCCGGCCAATGCCCGCACCCATCAACGCCCCCAGAATATCCCGGTGGGTCAGGGTGTCTTCCTCAAAAAAGCTGGCTTCCAGACACACCAGGGGCCGAAAAACTTCTTTTCACAAGGGATAAGATGTGCTATAATGAAACTTGGTGATGCTATGGATCGCAATCTAATCAATAAAATTGCAAAAACCGGAGAGGACAAGCTTTTGCTTGCAAAACTCTGGGATAAAATAATGGCGGCGGCGGTCGAGGCGAAAAAGAACGGCGCGGAAGTACTGATACTTGAACGCGACAATCGCCTGGGCGGCATACTCAATCAATGCATTCACAACGGCTTCGGTCTTCATTATTTCAAGGAAGAACTGACGGGGCCCGAATATGCGGCACGCTTCAAGAAAATGGTGGAAGAATGCGGCGCGGACGTCGTGCTCGAAGCCATGGTGCTGGAAATTTCAAAGGATAAATCGGTCACGTTTTTAAGTCCGAAAACAGGGCTTGAAACGGTGCAGGCGAAAGCAATCGTCCTTGCGATGGGTTGCAGGGAAAGGACTGCCGGCGCAATCCAGCTGACAGGCACTCGTCCCGCGGGCGTTTATACCGCCGGTATGGCGCAAAGACTTTCCAACGTCGAAGGCTATCTCGTCGGCAAGAAAGTCGTGATTCTGGGCAGCGGCGACATCGGGCTTATTATGGCGCGCCGTATGACTTTCGAGGGCGCAAAGGTTCTGAAAGTTCTGGAAGTCATGCCGTTCAGCAGCGGACTTAAACGAAACATCGTGCAGTGCCTGAACGACTACGATATTCCGCTTTTGTTCAATCATACGGTAACTCGCCTTGTCGGCAAGAACAGGCTGGAAGGCTTGTATTACGCCGAGGTCGACGAAAACCGCCGCGTGAAACCCGAGACCGAACAGTTTATCGAGTGCGACACGCTTTTGCTCTCCGTAGGGCTTATCCCCGAAAACGACCTTGTGAAAGAACTGCCCATCGAAATGAGCACGGTAACGTCGGGCGCGGTCGTCGACGAATATCGCCAGACGACGCTTTCGGGCGTATTCAGCGCGGGCAACGTCCTGCACGTGCACGACCTTGTCGACAACGTTTCGGCGGAAGGAATTATTGCCGGCAGAAGTGCGGCTTTATATGCACAAAACAAGCTTGTAAACGGCGAAAGCGTGCAGGTTAAAGCAATCGACGGCGTGAGATACGTACTTCCGTCAAGGGTGTATAAGGGCGATGGTTTCGTCACGATTTACTTCCGCGTCGGCGCAGAATACAGAAACGTCTTCCTTGAAGTTTTAAGCGGCGATACCGTCGTCGTGTCCAAAAAATGCCAGATTCTCGCACCCGGCGAAATGGGTACGGTTATGGTCGATAAATCCAAAATTTGCGGCGATATTACCGTAAGAGTGAGGCGCGTATGAAAACAATTTGCATAATGTGTCCGATGGGCTGCCCGTTGGATATCAATAAGGTTGACGGCAAAATCGTCGTTACGGGAAACACCTGCAAACGCGGCGAAATCTATGGCACGCAGGAATTCACCGCGCCGAAACGCGTCGTTACAAGCCTTGTCAGGCTGACTTCGGGCGGCGTTGTTTCCGTCAAAACCGACGGGCTTGTGCTGAAAACGCTTATCCCAGAAGTGCTTTCGGAAATCGGAAAACTCAGGTTGTCCGCACCGCTTAAAATCGGCGACGTCGCAAAAGAAAACGTCGCGGGCAGCGGCGTGAACCTTGTCGTTACCGAAGATATTAAATAAAAGAAAATGAAACGTCTTGTCAACAAAAGACCGATATGTTTTGCCGCGCTTGCGCTTGGAATCGGGATTTTTTTGACGGGAATGTATGAGGACGCCGTGTGGGCAAGGGTTTTATTCCTTGTGGCGGCGTTGATTTTTGCGGGCTTCGTCTTGATTTTCAAAAAGGCGAGGCTTTTGTATATCCCGATATTTTTCGCGCTGGGCGTATTACTGCTTTCGGGCGTCATCGACGTTTATAAAAGCACGGCGGTAACTTCCGAAAAGGCGGAAATCACGGGGACGATATCGACGGAGATTGCGTCCAAAAGCGAGCATTCGTATTATTTCAAAATCGACAACGTAACGATCGACGGGGAAGAAACGGGAAAACAGGCGTTTGTCGTGTCGGGCTTTTTGCCAAATGCGCGTGCGGGCGATAAGGTAAAAATCGTCGGCGACGTCAGCACGTACGATATGGGTTTTTGCGATTTTACGAGTTACGGTGCGCGAGGAACGAAATTTTACGTTAAGGCAAGAAAAATCGAAAACGTCGGACAGGGCGTTTTGTCATTCGACAAGCGTGTGCTGATAAAATACAAGCGACTTTTGTACGACAACTGCGACGATATGACGTCGGACACCGCTCTTGCGCTTTTGTTCGGCGACAGGTTTGCGATTGACAGTCAGTTTTCGCACAACGTCAAAGACGCCGGCATTTTACATATTTTCGCCGTGTCCGGTCTGCACGTCGGTATGCTTGCCGCGGTGACTGCGTTCCTTGCACGAAAGCTGAAAAAGAAAAAGGCGTTGTACGTTCTTATCGTGGAGATACCGCTTATCCTATACGGGTGGATTTGCGGATTCGGTGCAAGCGTTTTGCGCGCAATCGTAATGTCGACGGTATTCATCGTGTCGGGGCTTACGGGGCGTCAGCGCGACAGTCTGAACTCGTTGTCGCTTGCCGCAATTATTGTCCTTATACTGAACCCGACCGATATGTTCACAAAAGGTTTCCATTTAAGTTTTGCCGCGCTTTTGGGGCTTATCGTAATTGTGCCGCGGCTCACGCGAAAGGAACTCTCGGGCGCAAAGAAGAAGGTCAGGGATATATGCGCGACAAGCGTCGGCGTAAACGTTATGCTGTTGCCGTATATGGTGGGATTTTTTGGTGAGGTGCAAACGCTGTTTGTTATTTCCAACCTTATCATATTGCCGATTCTGCCGTTTATCTATACAATTTCACTGGTGATAAGCCTGTTTGTGATGATATTGCCGTCGTGCGCCGTGATTCTTAACGCGCTTTCCGTTGTGCTGTTCCCGATAAGATTCGTGGCGCAGGCAATCGGTTCGCTTCCGATATCGAGCGTCCCCGTTCAGGCAGTCGATATGTTCGGTCTTGCATATCTTCTGACGATATTTATTATGTCCCGATACGTGTTTCTGCCGCGCATAAAAAAGATGGCGTTGTCGCTTGTCGTATGCGCCGTGTGCGTCGCGATGATACCCGTAATCCCTTTACTTTGATTGAAAATAATGGTATATTGAATTTATGATTAACGTTTCGGATCTTAAAAAAAGATTATCCGTCGAGATTTTGCCCGTGTACTTTCTGAAAGGGCAGGACGCTTACGTCAAAGAACTTGCGATCGGCGTTTTGAAGGGGCTTCTCGACAAGGATTTTGCGGATATGAACCTCACCGTCTTTGAGGATTCGTCGGATATGGAGGCAGTCGTGCAAACGCTCAATACCGTGCCCGTTTTCGACGAAAGACGGCTTGTCGTCGTGAAGTCGACGGAAGGGCTTGACGACGCAGGGCGTGCCAAACTCGAAGCGTATCTCAACAATCCGTCGGGATTTTCCGTGCTTGCGTTTTCGGACGACGCGATCGCGCGCGATGATTTTTCCAAAAAAGCGAGCCCCGTTTTTAAGTTGTACGGGAAAGGCGAGGTCGTCGACGTCAGCGGCGCGGACGAAAAGCAATATCCTCGCATTGTCGAAAACGAAGTCGTCAAAAGAAACTGCACGATCGAAAACGCGGCGATACACCTGCTTTCGACGTACACTGCCCGCGATATGACAAGAACGATGAACGAAGTCAATAAACTTTGCGCCTTTAAAGACGGCGGAAAAATCACGAGAGACGACGTGGAAAACCTTGTCGCTGCCGATACCGAATACAAGACGTACGCGCTTGCCGACGCATTGTCGCGCGGCGATAACGACAGGGCTTTGGACGTTCTGAAAACGCTTTTGTCCGACGGCGAAAGCCCCTCGTCGATACTTGCGTCGATGACGGCGCAGTACAGGAGAATGTTTGAGGCAAGGATAAGCAGTCTTTCGCAGGACGACCTTGCCAAGGCTCTTTCGGTGCGCCCCGGCGCGATAAGTATCGCAAAAAACGTCGCCGCAAGGTACACGCCGATGGAACTTAAAAAGTACGTCGATACCTTGCACAACCTTGAATACGCCTTTAAGTCGGGCGAAAAGGAAGAAGCGCAGGTGTTGTACGAAGCGTTTGCCGTTCTTCTCAAAAAGCGCACTTAACGCACAAGATTTCAACGCTTAAACAACTGTATTTGTCAGGATACCGCCAAATCGGCGGTATTTTTTTGCAGTGAAACACTGCGTCCGACTTATAAATTTTGCAAAACAAAATATAGACAATTTGTTGTATATTTATAAATTATATGATATACTATCCTATATTTATTGAAATCGAATACATTTTCATAGAGGGAATCTCATGGATAAGATTTACGCTTATTTCAAAAACATAAGTTTACTTGCAATCGTTGACATCGCGACGTGCCTCTTTTTGTTGGTGCTTGCGTTTATGTTCTTTTACCATAAGCGCAGTTTACGCGTGTTTTTGACGCTCATAGGCGCGATTGTTGCAAAAGTAGTCATCGACGCGCTGGGCGTATTCCTCGGCAACAACGCGTTTGCGCTTTGCAGCGAAGTGCTCAGGTATTTCTTATTGTTCCTGCTTGTTGCGGTTGTCGTCGTGTACCAGTCGGATCTCAGAAGTATTTTCCAGCGCATCGCAACGCCGCACGGCATCGACTTGTTCCAGGAAGGTTTCGGCTCCGACGACGATCTGCACGCCGCCACGGACGAACTTTTGTCGGCACTTCAAACGATGGCGAAACAAAACACGGGCGCAATCATTATCATCACCCCGACCACTATGGACAGCAATATTCTGGAAACGGGTACGGAACTTAACGCCAAAATTTCCGCGCCTCTTCTCGTCAGCATATTCAACACGAAAGCGCCCTTGCACGACGGCGCGGTTATCGTGAAAGGTAACAAGATTCTGTCGGCGGGTTGTTTCCTGCCTCTTACGCAGGAAGCGGGCGTCGCAAAAGAACTCGGCACGCGTCATCGCGCCGCGCTCGGCATCACGGAAGAAAGCAACGTTATGGCAATCGTCGTGTCGGAAGAAACGGGTATCATTTCCGTTGCGAAGGGCGGACAGTTGCAACGTTACATGACCATCGACAAACTGAAAGAAAAGATCGAGACAATTTACGGCATATCTCCGCTTGCCATCGAGGCCAAAGCCGACGTTGCGGACAAAAAGAAAAGGAAAAGGTTTTTTAACAAGTGAAAACGGTAAAAGTCGAAAATATATTGTTGCCGAAAGACGGCGTCGATTTTGAAAAATGGGCGGTCGTCGCCTGCGATCAATTCACGTCGCAGCCCGAATACTGGGAAAAACTCGCCGCATACGTCGGGGCGGCACCCAGCACGCTCAATCTGATTTTCCCCGAAGTTTATCTTTCGGACAACCGCGAAAACCGCATTAAGAAAATCAACGAAAATATGTATAAGTACTTGGACGAAAACGTCTTTAAGGAAATCAAAGACAGTTTCGTTCTGGTGGAAAGGGATACGCCGTACGAAAAGGGCAGGCTCGGTCTTATGATGGCGGTCGACCTTGAAGAATACGACTACACCCCGTTTGCGCCCGTGGCGATCCGCGCGACGGAAGGCACCGTTCTTGAACGTATTCCGCCCCGCGTCGAGATTCGTCGGCACGCCCCGCTGGAACTCCCGCATATTATGTTATTGATCGACGACAGGGAACACACGGTGATCGAGCCGCTTTACGAAAACCGCGAAAAGTTGGAACTTTTGTACGACACAAACCTTAATATGAACGGCGGACACGTCAGGGGCTGGCGCGTTCCCGATACCGCCGCCGTGCTTGAAAAACTTTACGCGCTCACGTCGGACGAAGTACAAATCAAAAACTACGGCAAGGTTACCAACTTCCTGTTTGCCGTCGGCGACGGAAACCACTCGCTCGCAACCGCAAAAGCGCACTGGAACGAGGTGAAAGTCGGGCTTTCGGACAAGGACAAAGAAACGCACCCCGCGCGTTACGCGCTTGTCGAGGTTGAAAACCTTATGAGCCCCGCGCTCAAATTCGAGCCTATTCACCGCGTTGTGTTCGGCGCGGACGAAAGTTTTGTGAAAGAACTGTCGGCAAAGACCGCGGGCGGACGTAAAATCAAGGCGTTCACGAAAGATAAATCGTTCACGCTTTCCGCACCCGACGACAGCATCGACGCAATCAAGGAAATTCAGGACTTCATCGACGAATACGTGAAATCGCACGAGGGCGTCGAAGTCGACTACATACACGGCGAAAACTATCTCGAAGACGTCGTGAAAGAACGCGGCGGCGTCGGCATAATCATGCCCGCCCCCGAAAAAACAAATCTCTTCGACTTCATCATAAGACGCGGCATTATGCCAAGGAAGTCTTTCTCGATGGGCGAGGCGGAAGAAAAACGGTATTATTTCGAGGCAAAGAAAATCAGAAGGTAGGTATTTATGAAGGATATAAAAGTTTGCAAGTTCGGGGGAACGTCAATGGCAACGCGGGAAAGCATAAATCGCGTCATCGACATAGTTTCCGCCGATGACAGACGCAAATTTGTCATTGTATCCGCACCCGGCAAAAGGAATAAAAGCGATATAAAGGTCACCGACCAGCTTTATAGAATCGTCGAAGAACAAAAAACTACCGGCAATTTCAAAGAATCTTTCGACGCGCTCAAAGAGCGTTTCGTGTCCCTTACCAAGGAACTCGGCGTCGATTTTGACATTATTTCGGAACTTGACAATCTGGAAAAGGCAATCGCAAACGGCGCGACGGCAAGTTACGCTGCCTCCCGCGGAGAGTACCTTTCGGCAAAACTTCTTTCGGCAAAAACGGGCTGGACGTTTATCGACGCAAAAGATATCGTGCGCTTCAACGACTGCGGCGTGTTCGATCCCGAATACACCAACGACACGGCGAAAGCGCTTTTGCAGAACGTCAAAGGCAGGGCGGTTATCCCCGGATTCTACGGCGCAAGCGACGGCGGCGAAATTTTCACGTTTTCAAGGGGCGGCTCGGACATCACGGGCGCAATCGTCGCGCGCGCGACCGACGCAATCGTATACGAAAACTGGACGGACGTCGACGGCTTTCTCACCGCCGATCCGAACATTGTCGAAAATCCCAAACAAATCAACGTGCTGACGTATGCGGAACTGCGCGAACTTTCCTATATGGGCGCGAACGTTTTGCATCCGGAATCGACATTCCCGCTTCGTTTCACGAAAGCGCCGATTAACATTCGCAATACTTTCCACCCCGACCACGACGGCACGATGATCGTGTCGGCATACGACTCTACGCACGAAAGGCGCATCGTTACGGGCATTGCAGGACACAAAGGCTTCACGTCGATCAACATCACAAAGTCGATGATGAACAGCGAACTGGGTTTTGGCAGGCGCGTATTGTCGGTGCTCGAATACGCGGGCGTACGTTTTGAACATATCCCGTCGGGAATCGACACGCTGTCCGTTTTCGTTGCGGACAATGAGATTGTCGGAAAAATGGAAAAAATTATTTCAAGAATCCGCGAGGCTGTTAGCCCCGATACGATTGAAATCCACAGCGGAATGTCGCTGATCGCAACCGTCGGTCAGGGAATGAGCGACCGCACCGGTACCGCCGCAAGGCTGTTCACCGCGCTTGCAAAATCCGGCGTGAATATCCGTATGATCGATCAGGGTAGCAGCGAAATCAACATAATCGTCGGTGTGGAGTCGTCGGACTACGAAAGGGCGATTAACGCGATTTACGAGGAGTTTTTTAACTGAAATTATAAAATAAGATTTACCGAATTCGGCGCGATTTTCGCGTCGAATTTTTTGTTTTCGAAAAGTTCCCCGTCAATGTCGATAAGGGGCTGATTCGTTTCGATAACGACGTGTTTTCCCGAAAAATGTTTTACGATTTTTCCGTCGATAAAGCCTTTTCCCGACGGCAGTTTCGAAAGAGCGATAAGGGTTGAAACGGGGTTGCGTTTTTCAACGACGATGACGTCCAAAAGTCCGTCGTCGATTTTTGCGGGGGAGCAAAAATGCATGCCACCGGCAAGCACCGCGCCGTTCAGAACGGCGGCGACAATACCTGTCGTTTTAATTTCATTCCCATCGATATTTATGCAAAAGTCATACTTTATACCCTTAAAAATGCACAATAAAATCTTTTTAAGGTAACTTGACGAAGTTTTCTTTTTTGACGCGTTGACCATGTTCACAACGTCCACGTCGATGCCGCGACATGCAAAACAAATCTCGTAAGTGCCGTCGATTTCGATGGCGTCGACGGGTTTTACGGTGCCCGACAAAATTCGGTTTGTCGCCTCTTCCAAAGACAGCGGAAGGTTTGCCGAGCGCATAAAATCGTTGCCCGTTCCGGCAGGTATGAGAGCAAGGCGGGTAACGAACGGTTTGCCTTGTTTTTCAAGCTCGCGTCTTGCAAGGATAATGCCGTTTACAATCTCGTGTATAGTTCCGTCGCCGCCGACGGACACTATTGTTTCCGCACCCGACAAAGTAAGATTATACGCAATCTCGGTCGCGTGTTTTTTGCGCGCGGTATAATGCGGCGCAAACTTTACGTTGTTTGCGTCAAGGATTTCAAATACTTTTTTCGCGTCGGTTTTTGCGCGGCCGCGCCCCGCATACGGATTTACGATAAGGTCAAGCATTTTAAGTTCCGTAAAATATAATGATTTAAGTATATCATTGTCCAAAATATTTTGCAACATTAAAAAACCTTGAAATTTCGGGGCGGCTGTGTTATACTGTTTACATAATAGGAAAATATCGGGTTTAGGATATGGATAATCTTGACAGCACCGTCAATAAACTAATTATCTTGTACATTTTCGACGCGATCGAAATGCCTCTTGCCGAGGACAGCATCGTCGATATCTGTTACTATGACCTGAAATGCATGCAGTATATCGACTGCAAGGAAGCAATCGCAAATCTTCTGGACGCCGGGCTTATCGTCGATGCGGACGGCGCGGGCAAGGCAACTTACAACATTACCCGCGACGGATACGAGTGTCTGAAACATTTTTACACGCGCATTCCGTCCCACTACCGCGACCAGATTATGACCTATTGCAAGGAAAACCGCCTGAACCTTCGCAAGAAACAGGAATATTTCAGCGATTACTTCAAAAACGACGACGGCAGCTACACCGTGCTCCTGCGTATCCTTGACAAAAACCTTGTTATTATGGAATTGAAATTCATCGTCGCAAGCCGTAATAACGCAAAATGGATTGTCAAAAACTGGGGCGACAAAGCGGCGCAGATCTACGGCGTCCTGTACGAATCACTTATGGAAAACTAGGAGGACATATATGCCAATTTACAGAACAAAAGGAACTTGCTCACGAGAAATTATTTTTACGGTCGACAACAACATTCTGACAGACTTGAAATTTATCGGCGGTTGCTCGGGCAATTTGCAGGGCATCCAAAGACTTTGCATCGGCAAACCCATCGACGAAATAATCGCTACGCTTTCCGGCATCAAGTGCCGCAACGATACGTCTTGCCCGGATCAGTTGGCGAAGGCTCTTAGCGAATACAAAACCAAGTAAAGTAAAACGGCGATAATTCGCGCCTTTTTGAGTTTTTCCGAGAACCTGAAAATCCGTGTACGCCAAGTACACTAGGATTTTCAGAACCCCGAAAGAAACGTCAAAAATTCATCAAATTCTCGCCGTTTTAAGAGAACTTTTTAGATAACAAATAAAACCCCGCTTTTCGTAAGCGGGATTTTTTTTAAGCCAATGAAAAACGCCGCGGTTGCGGCGTTTTGTCGTTTTAATAAATTTTGTTATTTGTTCATTATTTCCAGGCATTGCGCGAAAAACTGCGTTGCCTTTTCCATTGCGTCGATGCTGACGCGTTCGTTGATGGCGTGGATACGTTTCTGGTCGTCCAGCGTCATCAAAAACGGAGTGAAGCGATAAATATTGTCGCACACGTCGCCGTAATAGCGGCTGTCGCTGTTTGCGATGAACATATATGGCGCGGTGACCATTGTCGGGAAAATCTGTTTGATTGCGACGTTCAGGTCGTGCCACGGTTTGACGTCGATGGGCGAAACCGCCGTTGCTTCCGTACCTTTGCCGTGTCTTTCGACCTTAACGTCCTTGCCCAGAAGTTTTTGGGTATAGGCGATTACCTCGTCGCTTGAAACGCCGGTGATGATACGGGTATTGATATTCGCCGTGACTTTGGGCGGAATGACGTTTTCGGCGTCGCTGCCGTGGAGCATCGTCTGCGCGAAGGTTGTGGATATGAGCGAATTCGTCAAAGGAATCTTCTTGAAAACGAATTTAAGAAGCGGGCTTAAAATATCGCGGTTTACAAGGACCATTCTGATGGGGAACTTCATATGCGGCGCAAGCAACTTAAACGTTTGTTTGGTTGCGGGCGTCCATTTGCTGGGCATGGGGTGTTTGTCGAGTTTAATCAACGCTTTGCCAAGGAGTGCCGCCGCGGAAGGTTTTGACGGATTTGACGCGTGTCCGCCCGACTTTTCGACGGTGAGCGTCATATTAAGGTTGCCTTTTTCGCACGTTGCGATAAGACCGAAGAGTTTATCGACGCCGATCATATTGCCGTCGATAATGGTGCCGCCTTCGTCGATAATGTATTCAAACTTAATGTTTTGTTGTTTGAACCACGCGCAGATATGCGCCGCGCCTTCTTCCGTCCAGGCTTCTTCGTCGTGACCGAAGCAGAAATAAACGTCGCGTTCGGGCTGCCAGCCTTCGGACAAAAGTTTTTCGGTGGCTTCGAGGATTGAAATCATCGTGCCTTTCATATCCTGCGTGCCGCGTCCCCAGATGAAACCGCCGTCGATAGTGCCGCCGAACGGCTCGTAATCCCAGCCTTCTTTCGGAGCGGGGACGACGTCCTGATGTGCAAGGAATGCGCCGGGGGCAAGCGTCGGATTTTTGCCTTTGAAGTGATAAACCAGACTGTAATTGTTGATGACGGTTTTTTCCGCCGTTTTATGGATAAGAGGATAGGTCTTTTCAAGCCAGGCGTGATAGTCGTGGAAAGGTTTGTCCTGACCTTCAAACTCGCCGACCATCGAAACCGTTGGGATTTGCACCGCTTCGGACAAGTGTTGTGCGATAAGGTCTTTGTCGAAATCTCTTGCTTTGAACTCGCCCGCGTCGATTTCTTGCGGTTTGCACAGCAAAGTGCGGATAATCATCGTGGTTAATAACATAACGTAACTCCTTCGATTATTGTTATAAACATTGTAATACATAGTGTATGAATTTGCAACTTTTGTAAAAATAAATATTGCGAAACGCGCGGATTTAGTGTATCATATAATTATAGAATAAAATGGGGTAGAATGGTTTCTGCCGCATTGAAAACAAGAATTTATTATGGAGGCATATACAATGACGACCAATAAAAAAGTTTTACAGTTTGTCGACGAAGCAGTGGCTCTTGCCAAACCCGATAAAGTGGTTTGGATTGACGGCAGCGAGGCTCAACTCGAAGCGTTGAGAAAAGAAGCGATCGCGTCGGGTGAAATGATTAAACTCAACGACGAAAAATTGCCGGGTTGCTTATATCACCGTACGAAACCCAACGACGTCGCTCGCGTCGAGGGCAGGACTTTCATTTGCAGTAGAAGAAAAGAAGACGCAGGTCCCACCAACAACTGGATGGATCCCGAAGAAATGTACAAAAAACTCAAAGCCATCGCGAAAGACAGCATGATCGGTCGTACGATGTACGTTATCCCGTTCTCGATGGGCGCGGTAAACAGCCCGTTTGCGAAAATCGGTATCGAAACCACCGACAGCATTTACGTTGTCCTGAACATGGCGATTATGACCAGAATCGGTCAGAAAGTCCTTGACAGACTCGGCGACAGCGAAGACGTCGTGCGCGGATTCCACGCAAAATGCAACGTCGACGAAAACGAAAGATACATCGTTCAGTTCCCCGAAGACAACGCAATCTGGTCGGTCAACAGCGCATACGGCGGAAACGTCCTTCTGGGCAAAAAATGCTTTGCGCTTCGTATCGCGTCGTATCAGGGCAAAAACGAAGGCTGGATGGCTGAACATATGCTCATTCTCGGCGTCGAAAAACCCAACGGCGAGACGAAATACGTCACGGCGGCGTTCCCGTCGGCTTGCGGCAAAACCAACCTTGCAATGCTTATTCCGCCCGAGGTTTACACCAAAAAAGGCTATCGCGTTTATACGGTCGGCGACGACATCGCGTGGCTTCGCGTAGGCGCGGACGGCAGACTTTACGCAATCAACCCCGAGGCGGGCTTCTTCGGCGTCGCTCCCGGTACGAACGAAAAATCGAACCCCAACGCTCTTGCTTCCACAAGAAAGAATACCATTTTCACGAACGTTGCAATCAATCCCGAAGATAATACCGTGTGGTGGGAAGGTCTTACCAAAACTCCGCCCGCACGCCTTATCGACTGGAAGGGCAATCCCTGGACGCCCGATATGAAAGACGCCGACGGCAAACCCGTCAAAGCGGCGCACCCCAACAGCCGTTTCACCGCACCCGCAATCAACTGCCCGTGCATCAGCAGTGAATTCGAGGCTCCCAACGGCGTGCCCATCAGCGCAATCATTTTCGGCGGACGTCGCGCGGCAACCACTCCGCTTGTATATCAGTCCAGAAGTTGGGACAACGGCGTTTTCGTCGGCAGCATTATGGCTTCCGAAACGACCGCTGCGGCGGCAGGCGCGGTAGGCGTCGTACGTCGCGATCCGATGGCAATGCTGCCTTTCTGCGGATATCATATGGGCGACTACTTCCAGCATTGGATCGATATGGGCAAAAAGATTAAGGTTCAACCCAAAATCTTCAACGTCAACTGGTTCAGGACGGACAGCGAAGGTCACTTCATCTGGCCGGGATTCGGCGACAATATGCGCGTGCTTGACTGGATTTTGAAACGTTGCGAAGAAACCGTCGACGCGGACGAAACCGCAATCGGATACGTTCCGAAACCCGAAGACATCAACCTTGAAGGTTGCGGCGTGGACGAAGAAACCCTGAAAGGTCTGCTTAACGTCGATACCGAAACCTGGAAGAAAGAAGCCGAAGGCATTAAGGAATTCTATAAGAAGTTCGGCGACAAGCTCCCGAAGGAGTTGGAGGAAGAACTCAGCGCGCTTGAATCCCGCCTTAATTAAAACGGCGACAATTCGCGCCTTTTTGGCGTTTTGACGGAACCCTGCTCAGTTACGTACGACAAAGTACGCGCCCTCGTAAGAACTTGCCAAGAAACGTCAAAATCTCATCAAAATTCTGACTTTTTAGAGAACCTAATTAAAATTAAAGCACCGATTTTTCGGTGCTTTTTGTTTGTTTTTTTCTTCCGTGCGAAGCACAATGTCATTGCGAGCGTAAATCAGGGGCCCCCACAAGATACTGTGTACTTGTGGGGCTTAAAGACATCAAATTCTCGCCGTTTTAAGAGAATATAGGTAAACTATTAAATCCCGCCTTTTTTGGCGGGATTTATTTATGCGTTTTATGGCATTTGGTATATGAAAAATGCATGATATTTTCAATTTTTTTTGCTTGACAATCAGAATGTATCGTGTATAATTATTTTCAACAACATATAAAGGCGTTTATGAGGACGTGGCAAAGTTTTGGCAGCACAGAGAGCCGTCGGTCGGTGTAAGGCGGTATGCGGATTTTGTCTTATCACCTTCCAGTCGCCCGACAGAACGGAAACTATTAAGTCGGGACGGGCGCTCCCGTTACAGAGCAACGCATTGATGGATGCGTAAGTGGCTGTTAAAGCAATTTGAGTGGTACCGCGGATTAATTCTCCGTCTCAAAACGAGACGGGGATTTTATTTTATAAGGATAAAGATATGCAACTTTACGAAAAATACGTTACCGAAACCGTTGACGAAAAAACGGGCAGACTGACAAAAATCGATTTTCATATTCCCGACGACTTCAACTTCGGGTTTGACGTGGTGGATTTCTGGGGCAAAAACACCCCCGATAAAACCGCACTTTTGTGGGTTGGCGAACATCACGAAGAAAAAACGTTCACTTTTTCGGACATGATGCGTCTTACAAACAAAACGGCAAATTATTTCAGGTCGCTGGGCATTAAAAAAGGCGACAGGGTAATGCTTATTCTGCGCCGTCATTATCAATTCTGGTTTTCAATCGTTGCGCTGCACAAAATCGGCGCGATCGTCATTCCCGCAACGGATCAGCTTATGAAAAAGGACCTTGTATACAGGTTCAATCTTGCGGGCGTGAGCGCGGTCGTCATCAGTTCCACGGGGAGTATCGTCGACGAGGCGGAAAAAGCCTTTGAACAATGCGACGTCAAAACGAAAATACTTGTCGGGGCAAGCCGTGACGGCTGGCATGATTTCGACGCGGAATTTCAGGCGTTTTCGGACGAGTTCAAGCGTGGCGAAGGCGTTGACGCAACTTATAAAAACGACGCCGCTCTTATGTTCTTTACGTCGGGCACGTCGGGTTATCCGAAACTTGTCATGCACGACCACGCATACGCAATCGGACACTTTATCACTGCTAAATGGTGGCATAATATCGACGGAAACGGCGTTCACCTGACGATTGCGGACACCGGCTGGGGCAAAGCGGTCTGGGGCAAACTGTACGGACAATGGCTGATGGGCAACTGTGTTTTCGTTTACGATTTCACCCGTTTCAATGCCGACGATATGCTGTCCGTCATCGAAAAGCACAAAATCACGACGTTTTGCGCGCCGCCCACGATTTTCAGGTTCCTTATCAAAGAAGACTTGTCAAAGTACGACATTTCCAGCATAAAATACGCGACGATCGCCGGCGAAGCGTTGAATCCCGAGGTATATAAACAATTTTTGAGCCTTACGGGCATCAAACTTATGGAAGGCTTCGGACAGACCGAAACGACGCTGACGCTTGCAAACCTTCTTCATATGAACCCGAAACCCGGCAGCATGGGCATGCCGAGTCCGCAGTATAAAATCAAACTGATTACCGCCGACGGCAGACTTGCCGCAAACGGCGAAGAAGGCGAAATCTGCGTCGATATTTCGGAAGGCGCGCCCGTCGGACTTTTCCGCGGATATTACAACAACGAAGAAGCGACAAAAGCGGTAATGCACGATGGACTTTATCACACGGGCGACACGGCGTGGCGCGACGAAGACGGCTATTATTGGTTTGTCGGGCGCACCGACGACATCATCAAATCGTCGGGCTATCGCATCGGACCGTTTGAAATCGAAAGCGTGCTTATGGAACACCCCGCCGTACTGGAATGCGCGATAACGGGCGCACCCGATCCCGTGCGCGGACAAGTCGTCAAGGCAACGATTGTCCTTGCGAAAGGTTATACCCCGTCGGAAGAACTGAAAAAGGAAATCCAGCAATACGTGAAAAGACTTACCGCGCCGTACAAATATCCGCGCATCGTGGAATTCGTGACGGAACTTCCAAAGACGATTTCCGGCAAAATCAGGCACGCCGAAATAAGAAAACAGGATAATCAATAAAAGAAATAATATGACAAAATCCACGGTTAAACCGTGGATTTTTGCTTATAAAACATTGTTTTGTTACTTTGATTTGATTATCCTTACGATTTGTTCAATGTAAAGTTTCTTGAACTCCTGGTCGTTAAGGTTGAAAATTTGTCCGAAGTGATTGCCGTTTAAGATATTGAACGTGCTGAAAAACGGAGTCAGGAAAGTTGACAGAAGGACGAGATATCTTGCCTTCAATTCGTTGTCGCTTGCCGCGCTTGTCGCGCGCATATACGAAATCACCTTAAAGCACAAATCGGAATCCGTTGAAAACATCTGGCTTACCGTTTTGTTGAAATAATTGTTGTATTCCACGTTTTCGGGGGCGAGCATAAAGTTTATGACGTTGATGTTTTCGGCGCAGTATTCGTGGCAGGCGTTGAAAAATGCGGAAATGGTTTCCTCGGGGTGAGTGTTCAGTTCCGCCAAACTTGCGACAAGGTTGTCGGCAATTTTTTTGAAGTCGGAAATCGTGCGCCTGATGACGACGGAAATCAGCGATTTTTTGTCGGTGAAATGATAATTTATCGCAGCAATATTCACGCCGGCGTCGTCGGAGATCTCCTTAATGGTAACTTTCCCGTTGGCTTTTAAGAGTTTAACGGTGCTGTTGATTATTGCGGTTTTGGTAAATTCGGTCTTTTTCATAATTCAAAAATATCGTGTGTTTTTTTCAAATATATATTAATGATATTATGAAATCCGCGATTTGTAAAGAATTTTTTTGACAATTGAAAAAAATTGTCGGAAATTATCTTTTGAAAACGGCGATTTGCCTTTCGCAAAATTATTAAAAACACCCGTTTGTAAGTATTTTTTTGCATAAAAAAGGCGGGATATAATCCCGCAATCTGGCACCCCCTAGGAGAATCGAACTCCTGTTTTCGCCGTGAGAGGGCGACGTCTTAACC
>OQWI01000515.1_pt1 | contig 17663 bp, 18 predicted proteins | sample 1691551 | NCBI WGS metagenome assembly OQWI01 (sample SAMN03418259, study PRJEB22391) | human gut metagenome | biome: human-gut; feature: organic feature; material: feces | host: Homo sapiens | place: Tanzania | collected 2013-01
CCTACGATTATCTGCACTCCTCTGAGGAAAATCTTTGGAGTGTGCTGTATCTGACGGGCTATCTGACCAAGGTGCGTGATAAAGATCTGACGGATTCGCTGCCGGATGGCTGCTCTGCGCTGATGATTCCCAATGCAGAGATTCGGGAAATTTTTGAAACCACCGTAAGCAAATGGTTTGACGACAGCGCAAAGGCATGGAACCGCAGTCCCCTGTTTGATGCAGTCTGGAACGGAGACAGCGAAGCCCTGACAAAAGAAATGACCAAGTTGCTGCGCATGACCATCAGCTACCATGACTATCGAGAGGATTTTTACCATGCTTTCCTTGCTGGCATCTTCACTGGTGCTGGCTATGTAGTAGAATCCAACAAAGAGCATGGCGAGGGACGCAGTGATGTCATTGTAAAGGATATCCGCAATGGCCGCGTGGCGATTTTTGAAGCCAAGTATGCCAAAACTTTGGATGCTCTACCGGATGCCTGTGATACTGCTATTCAGCAGATCAATGACCGGATGTATGCAGCAGACTTCCGGGATGACTACGATGACATCCTCTGCTATGGCATCGCATTCTTCAAAAAGCGCTGTATGGTACGCAAAAAATAAACACTGTACTGGGGGCCCACACAATATGTGCGATGTGCTTGATAAAGTGGAAAACCGTGGTGAAAGCAAGGTTGCTCTTTTGATGAAAAAGCTGTTCGACCAGAATCGAATTGAGGATGCGAAAAAGGCCTCGGAGAACGAGGAATACCGTATCAAGTTGATGAAAGAATTTGACATCAACTGAAAGCTGGAGGCTTACGCAATATGTGCGATGTGCTTGATAAAGTAGAAAACAGGGGAAAGGCCAAAGGAATATCCCAAATGGCACTTTTGTTCAAGAAACTTTTCAATCAGAACCGCCTTGAGGACGCAAAACGAGCGTCTGAAGATGAAGCATACCGCAATCAGTTGATGAAAGAGCTTGGCATCAACTAAACCATATCTGACTTAGGGGAGTATCTTTGGATGCTCCCCTTTACTTTTGCAGGACAGTCCATCTGGATTGTCCTGTTTTTATTTGGAGCCACACAATGAAAGAAGAAAAAATCAAAGTCCTTGCGCTCCTGCCAATGGAATTGCCAAAAGAAATCGAACTGGGCAACTCTCTTGAATGCCGGGGTATCCCTTGTGAGATTGCGCCCTTTGTGATGGTCAACCACTGGGGCACCATCATTCTTGCGGAACCGCTGGAACTGCCGGACGATGGGCGGCGATATATTGACGAAGAAACCGACTGGGATTATTCTCCTTTGGAGGGCAAGGGCACCGCCAATCATAAACCGTGTACTACCATTTCTGATTTTATGACTGCCTATGTCCACTAAAGCTGTATTAAAAATACCGTATACTCCGTTTTGTATCAAAATCGTCTGTTTTCAGGCTTATTTGAAAGGCAAAACGCAGTCTTAAAAATGTCGCTCGTTATCTTTGAGCCAGAAAGGAGCACAATGAACATCTATGGCTATTGCCGCATCTCTACGGCAAAGCAGAGCATTGACCGTCAGATCCGCAACATCAAGGCAGAATACCCGACTGCCCATATCGTGCAGGAAGCCTATACTGGCACATCCATTTTTCGCCCGGAATGGCTGAAGCTCTATCGAATTCTGAAATCCGGGGATATGGTGGTATTCGATTCAGTATCCCGGATGTCCAGAAATGCAGAGGAAGGCTTTGCTCTGTACGAAGACCTCTACCATAAAGGCATCCGGCTGGTGTTTTTGAAAGAACACCACATCGACACCGAGACCTACAAAAAAGCCCTGTCCGGCAGCATTGCCATGACAGGGACAAATGTGGACTTCATCTTGAAGGGCATCAACGAATATCTGATGGCCTTGGCAAAGGAGCAGATCAAGCTGGCCTTTGAGCAGTCCGAAAAAGAAGTTGCCGATCTGCACCAGCGCACCCGTGAGGGCCTTTTGACCGCCCGGCTGAACGGCAAGCAGGTTGGCCGCAAAAAGGGTGTTGGATTTGAAACGAAAAAAGCCAGAGAAGCCAAGCAGATCATCCGCACCCACTGCAAGACCTTTGGCGGCACACTTGACGATGCCGAGTGCATGAAGCTCACCGGTCTTGCCCGGAATACCTATTATAAATATAAGCGTCAGATTCGTGCTGAACTGATGGCTGAACAGGATTTGCCGAAAGGAGCAAGTATCTTTTATGAGCCACCAAAATCATTCTGAGCCGGAGAACAGGCTCACCCAAGAGGAAAAGCAGGAGTTTTTGGAACTTCTTGCCCGACTTTCCCCGGAGCAGCGTGAAGCACTGAAAGAAGTGCTCAAGTCCTTTACCTAAATAGAACAGTGCGGAGTGGCATCATGTCACCCCGCACTGTTTATTTTTTATGTATTATGCCGCGGTTTAATAGCAGTTACCTTGATAATAGAAATCATACGCCGTCTGCAAAAACTCGTCCGCTGTGTCAAATTCATCACCGCTATAATCCAAAACGATCCAGTCTCCGGCCTTGATTTGTGTAAAGGACAGTTTTACATCACAAGCAGTCGGTTCATCTGCCATACCCATTGTGTAATCGAATGTAGTGTAGGTTCCGTCCAATATCACAGTATTCGTTGCGGCATCATAACTCCACTGATAATATGTGGAATCCTCAAACAGATAATCCATGACCATGCCATAGGTGATCTCATCCCATTCAGGATGATCCGGATCATAGTTTTCCCAGCCATCCCAGACCGTACCATAGACCTCATTGATGACTTTATCCTCATAGCTGATCGGATTCAGTTCGTCATCCGAACTGTTGCTGTCATCCACAGGTTCCCATGTATCATCCGGCAAAAGCGCTCCGCTGTTCACTGCATCTTCTGCACTCTGCATATACGCACAGGCAACATAAACGCACCGCTGCTTTGTATTATTGGTAAGGTCAACATTGCCAACGCCAAGCGGAAGCCCTACAAACACGGCGTTATCGCCTGCATAAAGAGGGACCGACCCGCTGCATATGAAATAGCAATACTCCTCTGAACTGATTCCATTGCAAAGAATCAGTCCTTCTGTTACATATGTACCATCATCCAGCGTTTCTTCCCGGATATCCGCAATGATTCCGCCACCGTAGAAGAGCTGCGAAGTATAACGGTCTGGATTTTTCAGAACGTCCCGAAGATCAAATTCCGCATCGATCTTATTTACTTCTTCATCGGGCAGCCATTCGTTCTTTTCAAAAAGTGCATCATTTTCCGCAAGGAAGGTCATTGCAGAATCGGTGAAATATCCGTCATAACCGTCCACTTCACCGTTTTTCAGGTTTTCTCCGACATTGCGGTAGAAATCATACATAACGCCGGTATTTGCTGCCGCTGTACTTTCCGCAACGGCACTTGCACTTTCAGAAGAAACCGCACTGTTTGCGCTGCCTCCGCAGGCTGTCATGGAAAGCAGCATTGCCGCCGCAAGAAAAATCAAAAATCCTCTTTTCATAAAGCCTCCGTCCTTTTTTCGAGATACTTCCACGAAAATTACGCTTTGTCTGCCACCTCCTGCATCTTCTGAACCTCTGCTCTCATCTCCTGCACCAGCGTTTCCGGCGCAGTCACCTTGATTTTGCTGCCCTGACTGAGCAGCCACATTTTTACGCCGGTGCCAAACACTTCTGCTTCAATGGAGCATACACCCTCTTGTTTGTCCACGACTTTTGCCATGGGGAACTTGTCCAGAACAGCTTCCACCGAGGGCCCATAGTAGTTGAATCTGATTCTCTGCGGCTCGCCACCGAACATGAACTGAGTGCGGTTCTTATACTCGCCCTCCTTGAAGCGGTCTTTGTAAGGCACAGAGAACTTCTTGCCCGTTTCCTTGATGGAATGTATCCTATCAAGCCGGTAAATGGTGGGATAAGGATCGTTCTTTTTATGGAAAGTCTCTCTGGTGGAACTGTCTGTGATGATACCCATGAGGTAGAAATAATACTCTGAGAACATCAGCCCCACCGGCTCAACCGTCCGTTTTACGATCTGGCGGTCTTTCAACTTTTGATATTCGATTTCCAATACCGACTGATTTCGGACGGCCTGTGCCACCATCCACAGGTTATCCGGGTCAATGGCTGCATGGGCTGGGTCGTGGTAGTGGAACAGCTCATTGCTGATGAACCATTCGACCTCTGCCTTTTCCTTCTGGGACACACAAAGGTTCCGAATGATCTGCAGCTGCTTCTCAACCTGCTCTTTGGTGAAGGCACGGCTTTCCAGCAGAATCTTGCACAGGGCCAGCACTTCACCTTTGGAAAGCTGCTCAACCTCCTGCGTGACCAGACGGTAGCCATTTTCTTTTTTGTCGTACTCGATTCTGCGGACGATGCCTTCTTTGGCGCACTGTTCCGAAAGAAAATCCCGGATGCTGTCAATGTCGCGCTGGATGGAGCGGGCATTCACATGGTACTGTTCTGCGGCTTCCTGTTTGTTGATGAGCTTGCCGGAAAGAAAGGCTTGGTAAAGCTCCAGCACACGGGTGGTTTTTAAGGTATCTGCTGTCATTGGCTTGTCCTCCTCTTTGTTTGCTTTCATTATAGCAACGAAGATGGACAATAAAGGACTATCTTCTTATTATTTTATTTATTAAATTCTTCAATATCACTTGTCCACGACTTCATACCTTTTTTGTAGCCCTGTTTTTCTGCCATTGCAAGCCAATAGACAGATTTACCACAATAAGCATATAGTGATAGCATATATGCTCCCTCTGCTTGATGGTACTCAGCAGCCTTTTTATAATTCGCAAACCCTTTCTCCTGGTTGTACATTACTGAAGCTGAGTCAGGGTAGGTTCTGAAATAGCCCATATACAAATCTCCCAGCAAAACATAGGCATGATAGATTCCATTTTTTACAGCTTTTTCATAGCAATCCTTCGCAGATGTTCCATCTTGCTTTACGTATTGCTGCATCAGTCCGAGCATCTCATAGGCCAGTACGCCACCAGCTTTTTCATGCGAACTGAGTGCTTTTTCCGCCTCGTCATACTGTCGGGCTTGGAAATAGCACGCACCCAGTACAAGCGCTGCAAGACTATCATTTGCATCCGCCATCTTGCGAACTTGTGCCCGAACCTTGCGGAGAAGTTCAAGTTTTTCATCCTGTGAAATATTCGAATAGGCCGCATACAGCAGGCCGCAGATCGGGTCTGCTGCATCAGAACCCTTTTTCGCATATTCCAACGCTTTTTGCGGGTCACTGGGATAATCCTCGTACCCAAAATAATACGCCCAGAAAAGCATCCCATTGGCACGGGCATAGCCTTTTTCGGACAGGTCTTCCAGCTGCGGAACACTATCTTCAAAGTTAGCCTTCAGGAACTCTTCTTCTGCGGCCTTGCCTTCTTCTGCCAGTTTTTCCGCCGCTTCCTGTTCCGCCGCTTTCGCGTTTTCCTCTATTTGCTCTGCGGGTTCCACTTCCTGCACTTCGGGCACAACTTCTTCCAGGAACAGGCCGGAGTCCTCGGCGGAGCGGAGGTTGAACAGCATTTCCATCGTCAGGTCATAATTGTTGACTTCGGTATCCAGATTCACCTGTGCTTCCTGCGCCACATAGTTCTGCACCAGATTGTTTTCCAGCTTATGACGGTCTGCGGCAACGCCTGCGCTCTGGAGCGAATTTTCCACAGTGTCCACAATGTAGGCTTCATCGGTGTCCAGCAGTTCCAGCTTCTTGATGCCCAGCAGCGGCACCAGATAGGTTTCCGGCAGGCGCTGGATGTGTTTGCCGCCCAACAGTTTGGTCAGCAGTTTTTCGTCACCGGCTACACGGTCGATGAAATCATAGTAGCGGATGTTTCCACGCGGAGAAATGTCAATGGTGCTCATAGCCGTTTTCAGCAAAAGCAGGTCGGAAGTACGCCATTCACCGCCGGTGATATCGTAGAAATCACGCACCATGCAGACGATTTTGGAAGCGTCGTCCAAGTCAACGTACTCCACACCATCCAGCATCTGATACTCGATGGAATTCTGCCAGTTGAGCAGATTGACGTTCTGTTCCAGCCGCGCCACACGATTTTCCAGCTGGATCATATCACTGCGGTTCTGTTTAAAGAACTGGATCAGTGTGGCGTAAATCTGGTTGATTTCTCCCTCCACAGCAGTCATGGAGGCGTTCAGCTTGTTATTGACTGCTGTAATCAGGTCGAAAGTCAGCAGGTTCTGTTCCGAAAGGCGTTGCAAGGTAGTCTGGGCGGCAAACTGCGCTGCTGCACGGCTGCTGTTGATCTTATCCTGCAAACGCTTGTTGCTGCCGGTAATTGCACCCCAAAGGCGGCGCAGGCCCTTCCGGCTGGAAAGCTGCTGCTCATAGCCTTCGCTGTCCGTCATAGCGGAAACACTCTCAAAAACAAGGCGGTTGATCTCCTGACGGTTGTTCTTGTGCGCCGCAATGATAGAATCAATGCTGGCGTTCAAATCTGCCTGCTCTTGCTCTGTCAATGCGGAAGACGGAATTACAGTCAATTCAGTGCTCATGATTCAATACCTCCCATAAGTTCTGCCAGTTAGTTTTTCATCCCGGCACGTTCCTGCCGGATGGATGTTATCTTCTGCTGATACTGGCGTTCATCGTCAGCCATTTTGCGGAGCCGATTCTCCGCCTGCGTCTGGGCCGTGTTCATCTGCCGGGCGGCATAAAAGCCCTTCCGGGCAGAACGCTGAGTATACTCCTTGCCGGTCAGCGCACGTCCAACAGCAACCGGGTCGGGACGCTGCCCGGACTTTTCCTGAAAAATGCCGGTTCCATGTTCAGCATCTTCCACCACACGGCCAATGCCCTGAATCATCTGCGCCTCGGTGGGCATGTAGATACGGCATCTGCCCTGCACGGTGCGCTCAACGATCTCCTTTACAAACTGCTCTGCATAGGCTTTATGGTTCGGGCTGGCGTACATATCCAGCAGCTTTTCGCCGGTCAGCTTCATGCTCAGTTCGTCCAGTGCAATTTCCAGCTCATCCTGATTCAGCAGATAATCCTGCGCCTGCTGGCAGAATGCGTCTTCGATCAGCCGGGTCATTTCCACGGCATCATCTTCAACGAACTGCCCGACCAATGCATGAGCACCACTGCTTCCGGCCATGCCGCCCACCACACCACTGACTGCAGATACAGCAAAGCTGACTGCGGTGCTTGCGCCGCCAGTGACAAGCCCCAGAATCATCTTGCCTGCAACAAAGGCCGCTCCACCGCCTATAATGCCGCCCGCAGTAGTTGCGAGGTTTTTGAACAGTTGCTTGCCGGAGATACGCCCGCGAAACGCATTGCGGATATCCGGCGCAGAGAGCACAATGATCATAACGCTGGATGTGATGAAATTGCCGCGCAGCAGCTTTTTGACATTGTTCATCGCTGCGGCACCGTAGATATTTGCACCATCCCGCAGTGCATTTGCAAGCACAGCAGAAACCTTTGGCCCCAGCAGATCCACAATCACATCCGTTGGCCCCTGCAAAAGCTTCGGTAAATCGGTGCGCATAAGCTGCGCTGTAATGACCGAGTTTGCAAATGCTGCACCGCCCACCTGCAAGCCGGAGTAGGCAGCTTCTTCTACCGCAACATCCATCGGGTCGCCCTGCCAGCAATGCTGTGCAAAGGTCAATAGCGTCGTTATGCCAAATGCGCTGGTGCAGATGATTGCACCATTCACTGCATCAAAGGCGATGGATTCGATCGTGCCAAATTTTGTGATGTTGACTGCCTGCTGGTATGTAAACTTGCCTTTGCGGACGATCTCCTTTGCCTGCTCCGGGTCTGTGACACCCGGAACTTCGCCGCGCTCAATGCGCTTTGCCATCAGTTCCACGGCTTTTTCGTACTGGTCAGCGGGCACTTCCAACTGCATCGGGGAACCATCTGCATTGACATAGCGATACTGGCCGTTCTCAAATGCTGCCTGCACAGAAGAAGCGGCATCATGGCAATATTTGGTCTGGATGTTGACACCGTTTACCATGCGGTCGGGGCCATCCTTGGCGTTATCGCCGCCCACGATCTTTGCATCCTTACCGGTCAGGAAATCATAGAGGTTGTTCGCCTGCTCGGCGGCATATCCATGTCCCTGCGCTGCCTGAAACTTGTCCATCTGGGTCTGCTGCGCCGCCGCATTCATGTCTGCGTTAACTGCGCCGCTCTGGACAGGTGCTGCGTTTTCTTTTTTCTCTTCGGTCTGAACATTCGGAAGGAACTCTGTTTTCTCCATTGCAAAATTCTCCCTTTCCACTTCATCGGAATGCTTCACATTATTTGCAAAAGGCCCTTTTCCTTTGTTCTCATTATAGCAAGGGTGTTAGACAGGAGCTGTCCATCTTCTTTTTTCTCAGAAAATCCTGTGTCGATTTTCCAAAATGCTCGCCTTTGTTTCGATATATACTGTCAAAAGTATACGACTTATATAATTATCGGTCAAGTCTCATCACAATAAAATCGTAAGTACACACTACGATTTATCTAAGGAGGCCGAACCATGGAACGAGAGAAGCCCACATTTGATATCCTAGGCCGCATTGAACAGGAACGCCTTTCCCGTGGCTGGTCTGAGTATGCCCTCGCAGAAAATTCTGGCTTGACACAATCTACCATTTCTACATGGCGCAGACGGAATCTTCAACCCAATGTAGCTTCTCTTGAGAAAATCTGCTCCGGCCTTGGTATCTCGCTTTCTCAGTTCTTTCAGGAGGAAGACTCTGTTTACTTAACCCCCGATCAAAAGGAAATTCTTGATCTATGGGCTAAACTCTCTCCTGCTCAAAGAACAGCGGTCTCTCAAATGCTGCGTTCCTTCCTATATATAAAGGAAGAGGAATAAAATTTTTTCCGCTCGTGAGCCGCTTGTGTCAAAAGCGAATTTCCGCGAGCACCCTCTCACGGCACACCCATTTTCAGAATGGGTGTGCTACAGGGGCGCTTGCAAAAATTCACTTTCGACACGCGCGTCTCACTCACGGACTATGTTTTTGTAGCTTCTTATATAAGATAAAATTCAACTATTCCACAGCAAAATACGGTCAAGCCCATGAAGGACTTGACCGTTTTATCATTTTGAATAATAGGTTTTAGATGCAAAATTCCCGAATTTTTGCAAGGTCACTGTTCAAAAGCGTTTCATGTTCCAGAAGTTCTTTCTGGACAGCAAGGAGGAAATCCCTGTTGTCGTGGAGAATTTTATATGCTCTGCGGTAAAGTTCTTCCAGTTTTGCTGACTTGATGGCTTCATTATAAGAAAGTCTCTGCTCAGACATTCTGTTGTCCCCTGATTCGATTCCAACGAAGCCACTACCTGCAAAGTGACACAGCCAAATATCCATGAGCTTATCTGCTTGCTCTATATCGGCCGATGCCTGAATATCCATAACACCATAGATCAGAGACACACCCGCTCTGCCTGCCAATGTTTTGGTCACTTCATCCAGAAATTCCTCTTCATTTTGTGCATAAGTAGCACAGCCATTTGCCATACCACCAATTACACCTTGGCTTCCACGAATCGTGACAATTCCAATGCTACCGGGGTGAAGAACTTCTCCGACTACTGCATGAGCAGCTTCATGTATCGCAATCTTCTGCAACTCTGTGGAGTCAGTTTCCTTATCCGTCTTTTGGAGTTTATATACCACCTGAAGAAGAGCTTCTATGATATCTTCCTTCTGGATGTGCTCATGACTTTGGTAGACACTATTCAGCGCAGCAAGGTTCATTACCGTTTCCAGCGTAGCACAGCTTACCTTGGGCATAGCCTTGACGATATCCGAGATCAGCACATCCTCTGCCAAATCTTTATCCCTGAGATAGTAGCTGACAATGTTCTCTGCATTCTCTCCAATCGGAGGTTGCAGGTAGATCACATAATCAAATCTACCCGGTCTCAACAGGGATGGTGGCATATACCTTGTATCGTTAGTAGTAGCAATCACAAAAAGATCTGTGTCCTTTGCATCATCAATACAGGCTTGCAGACAAGCCCATTCCGGAGCATAGGGAGAGGTGGATTCCACATAGAGGTTCAAATCTTCTAGGAGCAGTATACTAGGTGCGTCCTCCTTTGCCATAGCAAATACAGCCCTTAATTCATCCAGAAAACTGTTTTCCTGACTGGTTTTACGAAAAACAAAAGGCTTCCGTTCAGATTCTTCTATCAGGATAGATGCCAGCAGACTTTTTCCAAGACCAGGATCAGATTCCATCAGCAGTCCTCTGGGAATAGAAACACCCTTTCTTTTATAAGTCTCCGGTCTTTTTAGAATATCCAGAATCTGACGCAGAATGTCTTTCGTAGATTCGTAACCGATCACTTTTTCATCAAACTTATCCATTGTATTCTCCCTTTTTATTTGCGTTTTGATTTTTTGTTCTGAATCATTTGACCTTTTGCAGTTATCGGAACGCTTCCGTATCGAACGATATCGTCACCATACAATGCAGCTTCTCTTGCCTGCCTCATTTGGATATTGTATTGAAGCATCCCGTCAAACTCAGATTTCCATTGATTTGTTACCATCTCAAGCATTTTCCACTCAGATTTCCATTGAATATGAAACATATTCTGTGTTTGAAACGATACTGCACAAACTGCAAAATGAATATGTACATTAAATCTATCCGCATGAATTCCATAGGCTGTAATATAACCGTTCTTCGCATAGATACTTGCTATTCTTTCTGCTAGAGATACTACATCCTGTGGCAAAATGCAATCTGTTGCTGCGAAGGAAACAATGCGGTGTTTTGCAAACTGCGGAATTCCTTTATGTCTTCTCCTGACTTCAAAAAGCATCAGGTGATAAACTGCGCTCGGATCACACAAATATTCATTGGGAATCATCGCTGGCTGACAACCTGCTAAGGTATTTGTTATAGTATTCGCTCTTTGACTATCTTCTGCTGTTTTATCTAATCTAAGAATATATTGTAGTAACCGTTTTAAATCTTCCAAAGTTTCATACTTATCATTTTTGAGTTCTATATAAGACATATCTATGCACCTCCTCTTTTATCCCTTCCAGATCTTTTTCACTCGCGTAATATCCAATATTAGATATAATTTCATCAACAAGATCTGCATCTATTTCAGTAAAATAAATTGCACTCTTAAATACTTCTGTGGCGTTTTTACCAGTTTCATTCATTCTCTGTTGTAAATGAACTTTATCTTCATCTGTCAATCGTATACTAAAGATATTTCCCATTATAATCACCTTCTTTCCATTCATATATTTCATAAAGATAAATTAATATCATTGAAAATATAGATGAGAATTTATAGGATAAAATATTATTTAGACAGCATCCGCCTCCCCCTCCTAGCAAGAATAGCCAAATGTATATACACTATACATTCGACCATTCTTGTGCGACTGTTTGTACTACAACTATTCCATTCAGCCGCTTTATCCTAATGTTAGTGTCATTAATAAAGATTAACTTTCACCTTCCTTCTGCTCTATACATTATTTAGCATTAACATTGGATTACCCGTATGTACATCACTCCATCAAGCACTACTTTCAGGCAACAGAAAACCCACATGGAACATCATCCATGTGGGCTTTTTCATGTTACCATCCAACTGATTTCAAGTGGGATTCCTGTATAATATATTCCTGTACCGCTCTCTTGGGGATCTTCCAAGATCGGCCAATTCTCATGGCCTTTATCTTTCCTGACTTCAATAGCTTATAGGTGGTGTTCATGCCACATCCCAGCATATCGGCAACTTCTTCTGGAGTGATCAGAGTGTCATAGCAATCAAACATAACGGCAAATCCTCCTTTTGTGAGTTACTATAATGTTGCCGAAGGTCAAATCATACCAGATACAGAGAAAGGGCGACCACTTGCGTGATCGCCCTGAATTTATGTCGAAATGCTATTATGTGTCTCTTGTTCCTACACTTTCAAAAAAATTTTGCTTGTAAACTCCCATTTTCTTGATATCAAGGAACATTTAACGCTCAAATTTTTTCAGAAGTGTAGGATGTATATTTTAATTCTTGTTTGGACTCCACCCTATCACTGGTTGGTTTCTTTCAATAAACAGAAGTTTCATATAGTTTAAATAATCCCCATCAACTTTTTTCGGTATCATTTTATCAAGCTCGAATAGTGTAATTGGAGCTTCCATTGTCTTAGGTTGATCCAGCATTCCAATTATATACTCAGATAGTGCTCGAATCATCTCAGGACGTCTCTTTATTTTTTTCAGCTCCAACAACGTATCTTCTGATATTCCAGATTCAAATTCGATTTCATTTTCATTGATATAACTCGATAGATATGCAAACATTTTTTTGAGAATCTCTGCACTATCTTTTGTTTCATTTTTTACCGCGCTATATAGTAACACGCAAAAACATGTATTATATAGCGGAATACACCACTCAGAAAAGAAATCAGCGCCTTCTTCATATGAATATTTCCATGTTTGCACAATATCCTCTCTCCGGTCCGTAGTCCCCCAATTTCCATCTACAGCATTTGAAATATTCTCTTTCCATGTTGTAGCTGGATTTCCTTCTTTCATCTCTTTTAATGTCTCAAAAGCCATATCCACTAGTTCGGCCCGGTTAAGGATATTGTTGCATTTAAAAATTTTCTCCAATCTGGTCACAGATTCTTTATCGAAGAAAGCAGTTCCCATTGTATTATAAACCTTGACCACATTATTCCACAGACGCATCACAAGCTGTACTCCAAGTACTTGTTCAACTCTAATTCTAATATATAATCGGTCAGCCGATGTCAGTTTATCTTCTTTTCTCAATTCAATGAGATCTTTATATGTTTCTACGATTCCTACGATCACTTTTTTTGCAATTTGATCATTAGATTGTCCACTCTCTGCTTTGTTATGCGTTTCCTGTACCTCTTTTATTATATTGATTTTTTCAAAGCTTTTGCTTTTTCTTCGGAACACAGCCGCTACGTCCAAATCGCTTAATTTAAGTCCTTTTATTTCCCCCTCATCCTCTCGAAATTCACTAGGTCCTTCTACAAAGAACCCATTAAAGTACGGCATAAGTTTCAATTTCTTATTTAAGCGCTGAATACTTGTATTCAAAGCATGATTTCCTGACGATTTTTTATTTTCAGAGTCTGTGCTTAAAGAGCAATTATCTTCTCCGTTTTTATTGATAATAATTTTACCCGGTTGAAAGCTATAAATCTTATTTTGAATCAAGTAATCCATCCCTGTAATTACACCGTCTTTTATATTTTTTTTATCAGATTCAAAATAAGTATATTCTACTGCATCATATGCGCTTATGGGATTTCCCTTTCCAATTAATTCACGCAACTGACAATAAAGGTATACAACTGCATTTTTCTTAAAGAATCCCAGCCTTCCATCAAAATGATTAAGTGAGCCTGAACATATAACTCCAAATGCTCTCGATGGCCTGTCTCCGACCAAGGGATCAAACAACTCATACGCGCTTTTTCCCACCCAGTCAACTAGATTTTCCTGCTTTGGCATTTTTCGGACATCTGGCATATCTAATCGAAAACTATACCTTAAGATACTGTCGGCAACATTGCACCGCCGTATAAAGCCGTCCACTAACTTCTTCGCTGCTTCATCCTGCTTTTCTTGATTTCTCTTCATTCGTATACCTCAGTTATTTTAAATATTATATTTCACATGGTTTTTCAAATTAAACTCATTTATTCAATTCATTATATCACGTATAATTCTTTTTTCAATAACATTCTATCGTTTAAAAAAGTACTTTCACCTCTTTGTTGCGATTCATCTCAAAAAAGGCTATCCTATGATCACCGGAAGCGATCCGGGGACTGAGCCAAGCAAAACAAGGCTCACTCGATGCCTAACACACATAACCAGCAGGAGGTACAACGATGATCTACAATATAGCATAGCCCTCAAGGCACCGGCACCTTGCTACGAAGGAAACGTAGCAGTTGATCCTTGAAAACTAAATATAGAAAAAAGGAGATGTATTGCATGAGCACTTATCAAGCGCCGCAAGTTCCGCAACCATGTGTCACATTTGGAGATGAACGGCTCGTTGATCCATGGGTAGTAACCATGCTCCAGAATACCTGTAGTAATCTTCAGGTGCAAAACATGGCGTTGCAGCAAGAGAACACCGCTTTGAAAAACAAAAGCCAATCTCTACAGCAGCAGAGGGAGAATCCGATTTGTAAAGCAGCTGATCGCGCTTACCTGCGAGAATTCACCGCATATAAAACAGAGAGTCTCGCAAAATTCCCCGATGGAAAGTATTACCTCATTAAGGAAAACAATCTTGGAGAATTCTACAAGGTTGTCAAGCCCGTGTCAGACTGTACAGAGTTCTCTGCTCGATATGTGATCGACCCACGGGACGGCTCTAAGAGCATTGAAGTCCAGTACAGACTTCCTAACGGAACTCTTTCAGGCTTCAGTGTTGCCGATGACAAATTTCAGCAGAACGCTTTGATGCAAGAGTATTACAAAAGCGGCGGCACACTCCGCTGTGGAAAAGATGGTCCCCGGTTATTTTACATGCTCATTGCGCAGTTTCTGAGTAAGCAGGAGATCTATTTTCTACCTATACCTGGGTGGAATATCAACGCCTCAAGTTGGTTTTTCAAAGAGTCGGCAGGATGTGAGTCGTCGCTGAATAGTCCAATTCTTCGTCCTGATGCTCTGACATCCGAAGACCAACTGATGATGGCCGCAGTCATCGGATTATCCTTCTTGAAGACACGTCTTCCTGAAGACATGCAGCCGACTAAGCCGTTTGCTGTGATTTCTGAGAGTTTTTTGATCACAACAGAGATCACTCTCAATTGCAAGCTCGCCGAGCTTAAAAAGCAGCTGAGCCATCATCGAGACGACTTGCTTATTCTTATCCATGGAGGATTTTCGTCCACCCGGTATCAGAAAGCTACAAATTATGATTACCTCTCCGATGAAGCCGAGAAGGGACGCGCGAGTCGTTCGATCTACATTGTTCAGGCAAAAGAATTGACGCCGGAGATTCGTGAGCATTGCATTCCGATCCAGTTAAATCCGGCAGAGGCTTGCTCCGCTACTACCGGTGTAGATTCTGTAACATGGAATGATTTGATTTCCTTGGTAGAGGGCAATCCCAACGAATTTGATTCCCGCGTATATCGCGCATATAAGGAGGAACATGACAGAATGGAAGGATCAAGTTTTTGTCAGGAAATTGCCGTTTTACGTGCTGTAAACGAAATTATTTGCTGGACGTTTTCTCAAAAAGCGTCTTTATCTGAAGAGAAGGTTCGAGATGCTTATAAAGCCGCATTCGATCACTATCCTTCCCGGTGGGATTCTATGCTAAACACAACCGCATCGGATTGCTTCCGCAATGCCCTTTATGCGGCTGCTCGCGAACAGACCATCCGATTCCGGGACATTGGTGACTTAGACGAGACTTATTGCAAAGAAAAGGAGGTACTATATGATGAGTATAAGCTCTATCTCACCCTTGATCTTGTGAAACGTTTGGCTGCAAAGCACCTGCCGGAATTTCTTACATCTGACGTTCTGGCTCAGTTGACTGAAGCTGGCATTCTTTCGAGCTCTACTGTAAAGACGCTCACGCTCTCTACCGGGCATCCGAAAAATGTCAGACTGCGATCAATCAACCGCAGTTTCGTAAATGGATATGGCCGTCGTGATATTACAACTATTTCAACTTAAAGGAGGTTTTCTCATGATTGCAAGCCATAAAGTCCGAGCTTTTCTTGGCACCTATCAAGAGGGTCCTGAAAGATTCCCAGTCCACATTCAGCTCCATCCCGGAGTTGATTCCTCTAGCATATTTCTCACCGGCTCAAGCGGCAGCGGAAAAAGCACGGCAGGTCAAGACCTGGCAATTCAGTTTGCCAATCAGGGTCTTCCCGTACTCGCAGTGGATATTGGGCACACCTTGTCTCCAGATCATATTTGCAAATCATTGTCCTCTGAATTCGAGGCGCTGACCATCCGACATGATCTCTATGCGGCACCTGTGCCCAGTGATCTCATAAGTCCTAAGCTTTGTGGGAACTACATGGAAGACTCCTACGACACCGCCGTTGGACTTTCCGAAATCATTGGTCAAAAAAATCGTTTTGGGCCGGATCAAACTGCGCTTCTCACCGATGCAATAAAGTCTCTTGTGGATTGCAGACAGACTTCTCCTCAGATTCTGCCTGGCATTCTTGAAAGCCTTGAAAATTCCGACTCAGCAAGTGCCCGAAGGCTAGCCAAGCGTCTAACGCCGCTATTAAGGCATAATGTATTCGAGTGTCGCCCAACCGGAAGTTCTTCTCTTCCGATTACGCCTTACATACATATTTTTGACGCGAGCAATTTTCCAGACTCCATCAAGACCACCTTGGCAGACCTTCTGCTATATGATTGGTTTCGCTCAGCTCGTGAGATGCAGGTTCCCATTGTCATCATGGTCGATGAAGTACAGAATCTACAGCTTGGGCGCGGTACAGTCCTGAACCGAATCATTACCGAGGGCAGAAAATTCTCAATCGGATCGGTTCTGATATCGCAGTCTCTGAAATGCTTTAGCACAGATGAGCAACTGGCGTTGAGTCAGACGGGAACCAAGCTGTTCTTTAAACCGCCGCTCACAGAACTTCGAGCCTGTTCCGAGATGCTATCCGCACCGCAACGACGTGTCGAAACGACGGAGCTGCTTAAGACACTGAAGGTTGGTCAATGTCTTCTGAGGTCTGATTACGCCTATATAGGAGACGACCTTACACCATGCACTGAACGTATCTCAATTAATATTGATTTTCCGCAATAAAAAGGAGGACTTACTATGAACTATCCTTATGGTTTTCTGTTTCGCCCTACTGCCCCAGAATACGCTAACATGCTGTCAACGATGACTCCCGCCATTTATTTTACAGAACCCCCTTGTGTCGAAGGTAACTACTGTGGGGAACTGAGCTGCAGCTTTGCTCCCCTACCTGACGGAAGTCTCTTCTATAACTGTGGTTACATCATCCCGTCTAAGACTTCGCCTGATTATAATGAGGAGCCAGATCTTCCCTGGTATCCTTAAAGTCACTTTAATTAGACAGTTATTCTTATATTGACTAGGAAGCTATAAGGGCTTCAATGTTTAATCTTCAAGGAGGAAACACTTATGAAAAACAACACCGGTGACTTCATTAGTCTGACTGCGGCTGTTCGCCGCGCTCGAAGCGAAGGGTTAGATATCAGCTATTCAAGTCTCAGAAGATTTGTGGCCGCAGGATACATTCCACATGTACCTTGCGGCAGTAGGCTCTTTGTTTATTACCCCAACGTGACTGCGTTCATCAAGAATGGCGTTACAGCCGAGCAAAGCAGAGACTATCAACTCGCTCGTACCCGTAATTAACCGTCTGCCCTCGGCATTCTACAGATGCTGAGGGCATTTTTTGAAACAGGAGGTTCAAATCTATGTTCTGTGAAAATTGCGGTCATCTGATCTCAGATACCGCTAAATTCTGCTCTGCCTGTGGTCATCCTGTTGGCACAGCCCCAACTGCAAGCACACCTGCACCACCTGTCGTTCCAGTCAAACGAGAATCACCCCGGCTGAAAGCCTCGTCTGGCAATGGCAGCATCACACGAATGTCCGGAACAC
>OQWI01000516.1_pt1 | contig 17654 bp, 23 predicted proteins | sample 1691551 | NCBI WGS metagenome assembly OQWI01 (sample SAMN03418259, study PRJEB22391) | human gut metagenome | biome: human-gut; feature: organic feature; material: feces | host: Homo sapiens | place: Tanzania | collected 2013-01
GACCCGGTCCAGCTTGTGCCAAGCGTCCCTGTATAGGTCTGCCGGGTCACAAGTCCGCTCCCGGCCTCAATATTTGCAAGGTCATTCTGGATTTTCGCTAGGAATGCGGAAAACTGCGCCTGCATGGTGGTGGTATCCACCGTCAAGCCGTCCGTGACCAGCCCGCAGACAGCCGGGTCAAGCCGCTCATCGGTTATCATGCTGGCCGCGATCTTCGTACTGCCAGCGGGGATCGTAATTTTCGCAAGGCTGATCTGCCTCAGGGTACTGTTGTTTGTCAGGGCTGGGGCCGCTGCGCCGCTGGACGCTGTGCCCTTTAGCACCTTGATTTCCGGCAGGTCAACATAGTTTGTGGTTTTCCACTCCACGATCACACGGTCAATTCTGGTCAGTGCGGCGTCTGCAATGTCTACAGTCAGTTGCAGCAGCGCCCCGCTGGTAACATACTTGTCGTTCCACCAGACAATACCGTTCCCGCCCGCATCGGCCAGCCAGCCCGTGCCGTCTGTCACTGTGACCGCCATACCGGGCGTTTCCAGGGCGGCAACAGCAGCGTTACCAGACGCCGCAAAGACGCCGCTCGTGCGCCCGTGGAGCCAGTGCATAACCTCTTCCGCTCCTATGTAGGTATCCTGATTGTTCGGGAAGCTTTTAATACTTGCCATTTCGTATCACCTCTAATATGGTCATTTCCGGTTCTCCCAAAATGACCTCAAATTTCCGCTGATTGGCATCCATGGTGTACTTTACGCCGGTCACACGGGCCTTGAAAGACATTCCGTGCCGCAGAGATACACAGAAAACAATATCGCCCATGCCGTACACGGTCCCGTATTCGTCCGGCGAAATCGTAACGGTAAAGCTCTGCTTCCGGATTTGCTCTTTTAGCGCGTCCATAGCATCGGCAATGGCCTTTTTCTTTGTGGTTGCGTAGTCCTCGTCCTTTTCCACGCTGACATTAACCGACGATTCTACCCACAGCTCCCGGGCGTTGGGATCGCCGGAACCGGTAACGCCGACAATGTGCTGCTGGGCTACGCCCTCCCATTGCCACCGGACAAATGCCATGGTGTACATTTCACTGTCATCGTCGTTGATAATCAGGTCTTGGGCCGTGCCCTGTTCCGCTGAAAACGTGACCGCGTGAATTCCGTTGGTCCGGTCAACGCCTTTGAATATCTCAAAGGTCCATTCCAGTTTTTTCCCGTCCCAGACCATCCGCCTGCCAAGCTCCCCATATTCCAGTACAGGGGTGATCTCGTCAAGCAGCTGCCCGCCGTGCAAAATGCTTTCGTCCACATCCTCGGTGGTGGGGTCGTCGCCCTGGTAGACCTCCGTCAGACCCTTGACCGGGGCCGTCTTGACCTTCGGCAGACCCCGCAGATTGTTGTTGATAACGGTATACACGCCGCTTTCGATGTTAACAATCTTGTTTTTATCGGCAATGACTCTCCGATTCAGCAGGTAATCGGCGGTGTACCCGTTGGCGGTGATCCGGTTTGTGGAGGTCTGGATTTTGACCTTAACGATCACAAACGTGGTCTTCATGTTCGTGTCGTACACAATGTTCCCGACTTTCAGCGCCGTGACGTTGTACGCGCTGGCATCCGCTACAAGGGTCATTTTCCCAACCTCGTTATAGTGGGTCTCTTCCGATATACTGATTGCGTGGGTAAGCCCGTACCGGATATTTTGGGAAAAATCGCTGGGGTAAATCTCAATCATACGTGCATCCCCACAATCTCCGGTGCGAACGTCACATCAATCTGCATGTCCGTCAGCCCGCTGTCCGCCGTTGGTTTAAGCACATTGTCGCCCACGTTTAGGCGGAACAGATCACTTGTGATATCCAGCGCCCCCCGGCAGTCCCCGTCCACAGAGGAGTAGACGATTGTCCGGTCGTGGGTGATGTCGATCACAAGCCGCTCGTCCGGCACCATGCTTTTGTTGATAAGCAGGTATTGCCCGGTCACGGCGTTCTCGATCTTCGGATTGCTGACCGCCGCCAGCGCCACCAGCGTCAGCCGGAAGGGGATTTCCGTCTGACCGCCGTTGTGGACGTTGACAAACTGCCGCCGCCATGCCCGACCGAACTGATAGGATTTCGTCACATTCCACGGAAATTTGAACAGCTTTTCCACGCCCATAATGGTTTCCGTCTGGGAATCCTCTTTGCACCAGTAGGGGTAGGGGGCCAGCAGCGTGAACTGGAACTGCGCGTGGATCGTCTCCGGCCCCACCGTCGGCGTGGCGGTAGGCCGCACGTCGATGTAGTAATCATCACAGTACAGCTTTCCCGCCGCCCCGGGCCGCACAACGTCCAGCAGACGCTTTTTCTTTACGTCCTGACCGTCACCGACGATCCGCCCGGAAAATGTGATAGGGCGGCTCTCCACGTGCTCAGAGTTGACCGACGTGCCCACCTGGTTGATACCGTAGGACTCGTTCACCGTCACGCTCACGGTATCGATGCCATTTGGCTTGTTGATAAGATAGCCGTTTTCGTACAAAAACGTAATCTCGGCTCCATCCGCGTTGACATACCGGAATACCTTTGTCAGATTGTTGTATGCCATCACAGCCACCTCGCTTGCTCAAAATACGCCGCCGTCGCTGCCGCCAGCTGCACGGGGGTCTGCGGAACACTCTGTATGTTCTGCACAATAGTCACGCCCTGCCCATTTCCGCCGCTCCGGCCTCGCCGCCACTGGTCGGCTTCATGTGCATTCAGAATTGCCTCGCCACGATGCAGCACGGCAGGCATACCGTTGTACGGCACATAATCCGTTCCAATCGCCATTTGTGGCCCAAATGTGACCATACCGTTTGCGTTAGCTCCACCAGACACAAGTTTTACGCCAATTGTGACAGTCCCAAGTTTCCCTTGCAAAGCGCTCATCATCGTTTCCGCAAGTTTTCCGCACACCTCAGCTGCGGCACTCTGACCGTTTTCCAGCCCACTTACAAAACTATCCATCGTGGATTGTGCCGCTTTCCCAGCTTCATCCGCTTTGTCCAGACCGTCAATCATGTCTGCGTAGTCTTGCGCAATTTGCTCCGCCTGACTTGCAAACTCGCCGCTCATATTCGTAAAATTTTCGGCAAGCCCGCTCTGAGATTCCTCTATCCCGGTCATTAACGTTTCGAATTGCTGTACAATTGCTTGACCTTGCTCGGTTGTAGCACCGCCAGCCTGTTCCAGTGCCTCGGCAATGGTTGCTGCGTAAGCGGCTCCATCTTTGCCGTAAGATTGTAGGGATTCGCTCAGGCTGCCCAAACCGTTATCCGCCAAATATTGCAGATTGTCCGCATACTTGGTGTTAAAATCGATTTGAGATTGCATATTGCTGGTAATTTCGGACAGGCTTGTTGTTACGGTTGTTGTCGCCTTTTCAAACGGCCCGAACCATTTCTGGACGTTCCCAAGGACTTGCTCGTATGTCGCCTGATATGCTTCCATCAACGCTTCCGCGCTGGAAACATATTGGTCTGTGGCCTCCTGGAACCGCTCAGCAGGATCAGCGGCAGCTTCCGCAACTTTGGATGTACCGTCGATGAATTCCTGCGCCTGCTGTTCGTAGCTCTTTATTGCTGCGGACATGTTGTTGATCCGCAGCCAATCGGCGTTGCTGATCTCTTCACCGGTTTCGTATTTGTCGTAGATATCCTGGATTGCTTGCCGATATTCTTCCGCTTTGGCGGTAGCTTCTTCGTAGCTCTCGGCCTCACCCTTGAATGGGTTGTTGCCAAACAGTACATCAAAGCCGCTGTTAAGCCAATCCACGAAGCCCCCAGCAGCAGGAGCGAACGCAGAACCAACGGCCTCCTTGAGCAATTCCCAATTGTTTTTGAGCTTATTGGTCTTTTCGGCCATGGTATCCATCATTTTGCTGTAGGCGATTTCGGTTGCTCCTGTGTTGCCCATCTCCCGTTCAGCGGATATAACATCCTCCATGTTGCTGACCAGGATATTTGCGCCCTTAGCGCCCTCAGCGCTGCCGAACAGGTCGTTAATTGCCAGCCCCGCCCGGTTTGCCTCAGTCTGCAAAATGCTCAGCACGTCGGTCAGGCTCACGCCGGATGCCATCAGCTGCGCGAAGCTTTGGCCCGTGCGCTCCTCGATGATGTTTGCCGCCTTGGTCCCGGATTTGCCCAGCTCGTTCAGCATGGCATTGATCAGCGTTGTGGATTCTGCGGCCTGGTTGCCGTTTTTGGTCATGACGGCATAGGCGGCGCACAGCGTATCAATGCTGACGTTGTAGGCATTTGCGGTAGGAATGGATCGGCCCATGTTCTGGGCCAGCTCTCCGACTGTCACCTTGCCCAAATTCTGGGTGGTAATCAGCTTGTCGGAGATCGCCGTGGCCTGGGACGCTGGCAGCTTGTAGGCGTTCAGGGCCGTGGTCAGTACGTCAACGGCGGTAGCCGTATCCGTAAAGCCACCCTTTGCCAGCTTGACAGCGGTAGCCGTAAATTCTACGGCGCTGGCCTGGTCAACGGATGCGGACAGTGCATTGTACACAGCCTCAGCGTAGTCCGCGACGGCAACTCCGGTTCTCTGCGATTCCTTCCGGATGCTGTCAAAATATGCCTGTGTGTCAGTCCCGGCGGAAAGCAGGGTGGATACTTTCGCAAACGCGGTTTCCGCTGTGGCGGCAGCTTCCAGCGATTCTTTTCCAAACTCAAAAACGGCTTGTGCGGCCTTTTTGATCATCATGATTTTGGAAAATTTTGGAATCAGCTCATCCAGCGTACCGCCTAATCCGGTAAGCGATTGCTTTGTTCCCTCGGCAGGGGAGCCAAGTCCTTCCAGCGATTTATCGTAAGCATCGGCCGCCGCTTTTGCTTCCTCAAGAGCTTTCCGGTTATGATCTACCTTCTCGGAAAGTTCCTCAATTTCCTTTCCGGTTTTTTGCGTCTCCTCCGCACCGGCTCCAAGTGTGCTGTACAGCTCCACATACTTCTGCTTCAGCAGTTTCAGCTTGTTTTGCTGCTGCTGAAAATCATTGCTTACCCGCTTGGATTTCGAGTTGAATTTCTCGTAAGCGCTGCCAGCTTTATCCGCGCCCTTGGCCACGTCGTCCATGGCTGTTTTCCCGGTCTCACCGACCTTTTTCATCGGTGCGCTAGCATCATCAATCAACTTAATGGCAACTGCGAGATCAATTAAGCTTGCTATGCGTCCTCACCGCCCATCCACTCTAATTTGCTGCCGATATCCGCTATAATTTCCTCTGCGCTGCGGTTATCCTCTGATTTCGGTGGCTCCACGAAATCAATGTACCGCCGTCCCATATACCGGCCTCCGAACGCTTTTGCCACGCTCTCCGCAATCGCCATCAGCGTGTCGGTGCAGTATACCCGATACATTTTGTCGTCAACCTGCCGTGCGTAGTTGGCCATTGCCAACCGCAGCACGGCAGGGAAAGGGGAAGCCGTGACCAGCGCAGGATTTACAGCGTTTATCGCCTGGCAGTAGCCATTTACACCAACGCCGCCAGCGAAACGAAAAAATTCATCACGTCGCCTCGGCTAACGACCTTGTTGAAGGTAATAACCGCATTGGGGGCTTTTTCACCTTCGCCCAGCTGCCAAAAAGCGTCGGACAGTGCAGCGGTTTCCGCAGGGTGCTCCACACAGGCCCGCCGTGCCAGAGCCAACAGGTTCCGCTTTGCTGCATCCTTTGTGTTCTCGCCCTCTTTGGTCGTCTGCTGGATTTCCCTGGGCTTTACAGCGTCCAGAAACGCCTCGATTTTCTCAGCCAGCCCGAAGGTTGCCGGGATCAGTTGCTCATTGGGCAGGTCGAAAATAAATGTCATATCGTTCTCCTTTACGCCGCAATGGTTTCCTGCACATAGAATTCCATGGGAACTTCGTCCAGTGCGGAAATGGAAACATGGCCCAGCAGCTCCACGCTGACCTGACCCTTGCCGTTCTTGGTGGTCTGCAAGCTGAAGCCGCCGGAAGACAGCACATTTTTCAGGCAGATCGCGGCCAGCCCGCCGTCGCCCATGTCGCCAACCCACCACAGGGTATCGGTAAAATCAGTGCTTTCCAGCGCGGCCTTGGGAACGATTTTGTTCCCGCTGACGGTAGCAGCACCCAGAGCCAGCTTCAGAGCGGCGGCGGTCATGGTGACCATCGTGAAACTCATCTTGCATTCCCAGCTTTCCAGCTGCTTCAGTTCCTTGGTGTTGTTGGGTACGTTGTCGATGTCCTCGCCATCATCAACATAGGTCGCCACGCAGCTGGCCTGGATACCGCCGGTGGTGGCGCACACGATGTCCGCGTCCGCAGGCTTTGCGGGCTTTGCGGGGTCGAATTTGTTCAGAATCATGCCCGCGCCCCGCTGAATATTTTTGAAAGCCTCAGAAGAAATCTGAGTAAACATATTTGCCATTAGGGATTTCCTCCTATACAAAAAATTCGGCGGTGATATTTAAGCTCCGCCGTTTGATGGTGTTTTCCTCATCCGGCACGGCCCGCAGGAAGGGGGAACCCTTGGTAAGCCAGATATAGCCGCCGTCAACACTGACCAGACAGCCCTCCCGGCCTATTGCGTCCCCGATTTGCATTCCCTTCGCTGTGGGCACTGCCTCGGATTCGGTCTTGTACCAGATGTTCGCCACCAGCCCCACCGGCAGATCATCAAAAGCCGACGTGGCGAACGAGTATGTGATATACGGCATTTCCTGCTTGTCCGGTACTGCCGTCTCCGGGAAAGCAGGAATGTCGAAGCTGTTGAAAAACTGATGGAGTGCCTTATCTGCCGTCATTTGCTCAGCTCCCATCTCTCGGCTGTCACCTGACACATATCCAGAGACCCAACACTGGGGGACTGCTTCTCCGCCCCGTCGCTGGTTGCCCGGAAAATCATGCCATCTGACAGCCGCTTGAAAACGTCATGGAAGGATAGGGGAGTACTCCGTCTGGTGGTGACGGTGTACACGCTTGTAACGCCCTCTTTTTCGGCAATCCGGCTTTGCATGGTGGTATCCCGCACGATAGCGGCGTCGAATTCCGCTCCGTCGGTCCATGCTACGTTCCACCCGCCAGCACCGTCCGGCTCCCGTGTCTTCTCCATTAGCACACACGCCGTAAAAAAGTTGTCAATCAGGCTCATATCTTCCTCCATGCCCGCAGCCGCGGCCCGAATACTGTCCTCCAGCTTGTGCTTTCGCCGCTGGACGAATTTCCGCTTGCCTTGGAGTACGAATACCCGCCGAAAGATTCACTTTGATACGGGCTTTGTACGGCCTCGCCGTTCTTCTCCTGCCATGCGTTGATTTCATCCAGCAGCGCCAGCAGCTCCGCCGGTACGCAAACCTCAGTCACAATGCCCGTGAATGTTTCGTTCCGCAGGTCGGTATTGCCGTAGCTGTGTATCCCGTTGTTCCTGCGGCTGCCCTCGATCAGGTAGTAATCGCCGTTTTCCAGTCCGGGGAGGGACAGGCGCTTGTCCGTGATTTCCTCGCCGAAAAACTGCCACTTTTCTCCCGGGAAGAAATTCCGCAGGTACATAAGCAGCTCGTACAGGCTCACAGGTGCGGTCTGTCCCATGTTTTTCACCCCTTTCCGGTTTTATCAGGTCTTCGCGGCTACAGTGGCAGAGCCGGACTTGATGGCTTTATAGGCGGAATCCGCCTCAACCACAGTGATCTTCTGGCCGTTGGTCGCGGTGATCTCGCTGGTGCCGTCCCAAATGGTCCAGGTGCGCACATTCTGGCCGTAGGTCACGGTCTCAGCGCTGGTGCCGACCTTGTACTTGTACACGTTGCCCGCGTTGGCCTTTGCGGGGGTCACGGTAACGGCGGTATCCCCGCTGGCTTTTCCTGCCACAGAATTAACGGTCAGCGTGCCGATGGTGGTTCCGTTGTCGCCGCCGCCGATAGTGGCAATAGCGATACCGTCCAGGTATTCCGCCCACAGGCGCATGCCCATAATGGCGTACATATCGCCGGTCGCCCGGGAATAGTCTCCCTCCACGTGTACGCCGATCAGGTTGGTTTCGCCCATGACGGTGTAGTTCAGGCCAAGCTTGGCAAAGTCGCTGTCGCCCGGATCGACGTAATACAGGTCGATGTTTTCCACAGGCAGAGCGATAACCTTGCCCCGGGCAATGTACTTGTCGGGCAGCAGGAACAGCGTCCGGTAGCCCAGGAAGCTCTCCACGTAGGTCAGGCCGAAAACGGTCTGCATGGTGATTTCCTTCTCGCCCAGGTAGTCGTACAGGTCCAGGATGTTTGCGAAGCCCACGACCTCGGTAACGTCCTTGTCCATCTCGGCGAACTTGTTCAGCACGTTGCCCTTCGCCAGAGCAAGGGCCTGCTGGAAGCTCTTGGCGGCCACAGACAGGGTGCCGCTGTTCAGGAAGGTGTAGAAGTCGCCCAGGACCTTGTTCTGCAGGGCCACCAGGAAAGCGTCGTCGGTCCTTTCCACGGCCACCTGAGCGCCGTACTTGGCGACGCTCTCAATGGTCACGCTCTTGGCGTACTTGGCGACCTCGATATCGCCGTAGGCCACGGGATCGACCTTCATTTTGGTGAAAGGGATCTCCTCGCCCTCGCCAACGCTGGTGCCGCCCTGGAGGCTGCCGTCTACGCTGGCCTTGTAGGATACCAGCTTGGTGCCGGGGGCCTTACGGATGGGCCGCATAATGCCCAGGATGGTGCGCAGCGCGTCCCAGTTGTCGTTAAACCGGGTCACAAAGTCCAGCTCACGGGCCGAAACATTGAACTGCGCGGATTTCGTTACATTTTCTTTCGCTGCCATCTAAACAGCTCCTTTCAAAAATTAGTTGGCGTCATTCGCCATGCTTTCGGCAATCGCAGCCTGCCGCTCAGCTGTGGACAACACATACCGGCCCTTGTCGTCCTTCTTGTAAATTTCCGCCCTGCTCGCTGCACCGCCGGTGGTGCTGGGCGGTGTCTGGGTCTCAGTGCCCTTTGTGGTGGTCTTGCCGATCAGACCCTTGTAGTCGCCGGAAAGCAGATCATCCAGCGCCTTGCTGTCCTTGATCTTCTCGCCGTCCAGCTCAAGACCGTCAATCTCAGCTTTCGCCCCACGAATCACCAGTGCCATGCTCTCGGCGGGAATGCCTTTGCCCTGAAAATACGCCCGTGCCGCCTTTTCCTTGGCTGCTGCGCTCTCCTTGGCGGCGACCCCGTCCTTGTACTCCTGGAAATCCTTCTTTTCCTTTTCGTACTTGGCCTTGTAATCGTTGCCGCTGCTGTCCTTTTTCAGGTCGTCCAATTCCTTCTGCACGCCCGGCAGCTTTTCGGCGTCAGCCTTGTACGTGGAAATCTGGTCTTTCAGGCCGTTCACGGTGTCGGTGTGGGCCTCGATGATGGTGTCGATCTGTTCATCGGTCAGCCCCATGCCCTTCAAAAGTTTGCGAGTTAATGCCATTGTGTTCAGTCTCCTTTTCCTTGGCCCCATTCCTTCGGGGGCGACTGTGATATAAAAACCGCTGTACTTTGCGGGTTTTACCGAAATAAAAAAGAGCCAAACAACACGCACAATTCGCGTATTGCTTAGCTCCAATTGCTCTTTCCTGCGCCCAATTACGCAGGAGGCGAATATTTAATTGTTTTCTTTACCTCCAGAACGATGTACCCGCCGCCCTTGCGCCGTATCTCCACATCGTTCCCACGCTTCAAAATGGCCTCTATGGCCTTGATAATCTCAGGGTTCATATCTGCGCCCTCAAAAAGCTAAAAAAATTTTATTCTTTACGATTCTATGCCCCTTATATCACATTGGAGGGGCTTTGATACACATTTTTGCAATCCGCAAGCAAAAAATCGCAAAAAGAAAACCCCGCAGCGGATAACCGCCACGGGGTAGGGAAAGGGGAATATTATGCTTTATAGGGCATCAGCCGCTTTGAATGTTTCCAGCAACTTCGGGAACTGAATTGCGAAGAAATCAACCATTTCCTCATTCTGTGCCCAGCTCGAATTTTCAGCAAGCCCGCTTTCGAACAGAAAAGCATGAATGATTTCGTGCCGCTTGTTCTTTTTTATTTGAACCGCTAAATTTTTCTTACAGGTTGGGTCACCTTCGGAATCGGCGTAGTTGTCCACAAGCAGCTCCTTCACAGTTTCGTCGCAGATACCATCCGCGTCTTTCAACCGGCAGTCTTGGTTTTTACTGGTAATCGCCAGCGTATAAGCCGATCCGAGAATGTTAATTTCCTTACTTTCCATTTAGCCTCCGCTTTCCAGTTCGTCTTCCACGATTCGCCGCCATTCATCCATATGCCCCTCGGCAGCGGGGCGCAAATATGGGTGCGGGGGCCGTCTGCTTGTGCCCTCTTCCTCAAACTGCGCATATTCGACATTTGTTCCGATATACACAGCGTTGCCCTCCACATAGTTTGTAATGCTGTTTCGCAGCCGCCCGGTGATAACGTGGCACAAGTCCTTTGCGTAGCTCTCACATTCCAGGCCAATCCGCACAAGCGCCCGATTCAGGGCGGCTTTGATACCCTCGGAAATCTCCTGCGTGAAATCTGTCATGTCAAGATCCACCCGGAAACCGCCGCCTCCGCTGGAACTGTGGGTGTGGTTTGCCATAGTTTAACCTCTGTCGTTAAAAAATTCTGCCCAAAATGGATTTTCCTTGTCGAATAATCTTTTTTGCTCTGGTGAAAGTTTATGCGGGTAATCCTGAAACATATTGAAAAACGTCTTTTTATCAAAAGTGAAAATCCATTCGCCTTTGGCATCCACGGCGTTATCCACCCACCATATAGAATCTGTAGGGTTGTTTTTGAAAAGTTTATTTAATTGTTCCACTAGAACCCTTCCTTTGCTTGTCCGCTGCTGTGTTAATATATCCCATTAACGACTTGAAATCATCGGTATTGAAATTGCTGTCGGCTATGTCAATCATAAAATCATAATAAGCAGCAGGGCCGGATGTTTGCGTACAACCGAATCGTGTTTTTAACGTATACCGTGGATTCCCGTTGAAATTTGTCCATCCGGATTTGATACTTGATTGCAATTCCAGATATTGCAAAACACCTTCGTTAGTTTTTCTGACTATGGCAGCATGTCGGCCAGCGCTCAAGTAGTATTCCTTCCCATTTTCGCACATCTTCAACAGCCTATTGCCAACGGTCATTGAAGATGCTCCATCTGCTCGGAACGTTTTTATTCCATCGGCTTCTGACAGAACACGCAAATTTCTTGCGCTGGAAAAGAACCATCTACTTTCGCCGTCTCTGAAATCTAATACATCCCACCCTTGCTTTTGGCCTATGTAAGCAAGGCCGAGAGAGGCGCAAGAGCCCCTTGTCTTATCGCCTCCTGCCAAAGCAGAAATTATTTCATCCTCTGCAAGTTCTGCCTTTTGCATTTTCACAGGGTTATAGTCCAAATCCCCGTTCAGACTTGTCATTTCCAAATCGTCAAGGAGCTGTTTGTAATGGCTCTCGCTCGACTTAATGGGCGTGGACAGAATTTTTTCTTTTATTATACCACTGTTTTGTGAATAATCTGTGATAGTTTGCCATTTATTCGTAGCTTTAATTTCTTTCCCAGCCTTCCACTCCTCATAACTCACCTCGCCCAGTTTAGCCGCCCTGGGCGCATTCGGGTCGTGGAATTTATCCACAGATACAACGGTGCATCGGCAGTTGTAAATCAGGTATCCAGGTGCGCTTGGGTCTCCTGGATATTCCAGCTCATAGCCGTCCACCTTGAATTTCTCGCCAATATCGACCATCTGCCCATCAAGCAGCCTATGGGCGTGGCGGGTCTTGCCGTCCAGGGTCGCCCGCCACATCTGTTTTAGCTGGATGCCTAAAGATTCTGCGTACTTGTATGTTCCGATTCTTCCGGCGCACTCCGCCGCCGTGGTTGCCGTCCGGGCAGATCGTATGGCAGCGGTATGGTCCATTCTCAAAATCCGTTGTAAGCGGTCAGCAATATGGGGGATAGATTCGCCCTGTAAGATGCCCTGGGTAATGGCATTGTTCAAGTGCTGTCGGTTCCAACGCTCGTCAAGCGGGATATTTACAGACGGCAGGGGCAGCACGTCCGGGTCTTCCCGGATCATCCTTTCCACGGTGTTGTGGTCGTACAGCGTCCAGGACAGGTCAAGCCCGGTGTCACGCTCGATGGAGTACGCCGCATAGTTGGCGTTGAGGGCGTACACGTCCGTCAGGTCGCCCCGAACAATCTGCATGGCTATCTTATCGGAATTGACGCAATCTGCCGTCAGCGTTTCAACCAGAGCTTTCAGGCGGCCACTCTCAACCATTTTCCCTTTGCGCCATGCCAGATAGTCGGCTTTCGGCAGCTTCCCGGCATCCACAAGGGCAGCTTTCTGTTTGTCCAGGCGCTCAAAGTCCTTGTACCATTGTGCAAGCTTCCGCTGCATCTCCTCAGAGGCCTGCTTGTAGACAGCGGCCACACGCTTTTCCAGCGCTCCTAGCCGCTTGTCCGTCTCCTTGTGCCCGTAGTCGGCCATAGCTTAGCCCTCCGGCGGCCGCGTTTCCTGCTGGTTGACCTGTTGCGGATTCTGCAACAACTGATTCTCGATTGCGCCCATCCGCTTTAAGTCAGCTTCATCCCGGCGCTTTAGGATTTCCGGCACTTCCTCTGGCAAAATCCACGGGAGTTTGTTCAGCACCGTTTCATCGTCCAGGTATTCCGCAGCGGACAGGATCATGTTGGTTTCCTCTGCCTGATTGATAACCTTGTTCCAGGTAAATGCAGGCTCCGGGTTTTTAATGCCCGCCACGGTGCAGATTTGCCGGATGAAATCAATCAGAAAATATTCAAAATCTGCGCATTTGTTGTCCTGGGGCTGATACGCCGCCGAAATCTCCGTTGCCGTCTTTTCAGCGCCAGCCAGAGCCGCCACGTCAAGCATCTGGGCGTCTTCGTACAAATCCCGCCGCAGAATATCCAGCATGGTTTTCCGGGCTTCTACCGGCACGTCCAGGGTGTGAGCATCTACGTCTGTCCCGTCGCTTCCATCAACCATTGTCGCTTTAACGCTCTTCATCCGCTGGACAAACTGCGCTAAGTCTTTGTCATCCATTGCACCGGTGTTTTTCAGAATCCAGTACACGCCGCTGGTGTCGTCAATTTGGTTTGCAAAGCCGGATTTGATAAAATCATAGCAGTCAATGGAGCCACGCAGCCCCACAAGCTCGCTCTCATGGGTGTCGTTGCCGTATAGGGTGGCAATGGGCAGGCGGGTGTAGTTCTCGTCGCAGATATCCACAACGCCCAGATCGTTCCTGATTTCCCGGCGAATGTATGCCCGTTTAGCGGAAATCATTCCCGCATCGTCATTGCCCTCTGCGCTCCACTCGCTCACGCCGTCCGGCTCGTACAGCGTCGCCCTGAACAGCGTCTTGCTTCCCGTCACCCGGAACCAATACCGGATACCGGCCATCAACTCCGATGTTTTTTCATCCAGCAGGGGGACAAAGCCGGGGTCCCCCGGCGTGTCGGCAAACGAAAAAACTTCCAGATGGTCAAAATTCCAGTACCCGAAAGCCACTCCCTGAGCCAGTGCCAGCTTTGCCGCCGTCTGTAGCTTGTTATCAAAGTCGGCTCCCAGCTTGTCCTTGCCGTCCATGCTCACGCCATTTGCGCAGATATAGCCTACTTCCTGCGTCACAAGCCTCCGGAACATCAGCGTTTTAAGCCGATAGTCGCTGCTCCAAATGTCCGGCGTTTTGTTGCCGGACAGGGTGAAGAGGAACTTCTGGAATCTCTCGATTGTGATGTTGTGCTTGTTGTAGTACGCCATCCCATCCACAGCGTCATGGTATGCTCTGCTGCCCTGGTGGTCCCGCACCGCAGCCCGCAGAAATTCACCCAGCGTTCCCTTTGTGATTGCTTCTTGCAGATCCTGATATGTCTTCATTTGTTCCCTCCAAAGTATCAAATTTCGGTTGCTTACAAAAATGCAGCAGCTGCCGGTGAAAGCTCCGTGCTTTTCTTTACCTTGTACCGCATGATCGTGTTGCAAAAATAGCGGATATCGTCCATAGCATGATCGTTTTGCTTCACAACGCTATCGTCATTCTTTTTTTCGTCCCAACAATACAAGCCAAATTCTCGGATGCTGTCCACACAAGATCGGTGTATCTTGATGTTGCCATCCTTTAGGTAGGTAGCAGTCCGCCGGATTCCATCCAAAACGTTGTTGTTGGCGGCCAAAACCTTGAATCTCCGCTTTTGCAGCGACGTGATGAAGGACGCTGCCGACGGGTCAACGATTATCCGCTTGATGGTGTAGCCACGGGCCAGTTTTTCTATAGCGTCGCAATGCTCTTCATCTGTTTTGTTCCGGTTGCTTTCCCTTCCGGAATAATAATATTCTTTGATTCTGACCGCTTTATCTCCGGTTACGCTCCACAATCCAGCGGAACAGGGATTCCGTGTGCCGTAGTCGATGGATATGTAATATTCCGCCCCTTCCGGCTGATCGTCTGTTATATTTTCCTCTCCGAAATCGTAGACAAGCCCTTCCGCCAGAACCCACAGACCCAGAATATACCGCTGATAGAATACGCCGGTATACATCCGTTCGTAGCGCTCCCGGATTTTGGGAGCCAAGCTAAGGTTATCGGCCATGGTAAAATGCACATGGAGTGCATTCATTTCTTTTGCTGCCAGCACCCACTTTTTGTTAAACCAGTGTTCCGGTCCTGCGGGGTTGCAGTTAAACCACAATTTGGAGCCGTCCACAGAGCAACGGGCCGTTACCTGCTCCACAAAAGACTGCGGCATCAGGGCCACTTCGTCCAGCAGCGCACCGGCCAGGGTAATGCCCTGGACAAGGGCGTAAGAACTTTCGTCACGTCCGCCGAATAGGTAATAGACGTTCTCCCGTCCGCAGCCGTCCGAAACAATGAGCTTGTTTTCCTGCCGCTTTTCGACGATGCGAAGGTCAGGTGGAACCCAATCAGAGAGGTGGATTATCACGTTACGCCGCAAGCTCTGGATTGTCCGCCCACAAATACCGAACGTTTGTCCGTTAAACCGGGACATGCTCCACAGAATGAAGCCCACGGCCATGCTGACTGTTTTACCAGAGCGGATAGAGCCATCACAGATAATAGCATCTCGGTCCCGGAATTTCGGCTGATTCCACCAAAGCATAGCCAGCTTTTGGCGCTTACTCAACTTCTGGTAAATCATCCGTGCTTATCTCCCCAGTGGCCGCAATGGCTTCAAGCAGGTTGTTTTTCTCACCGGTTTTAACGGCCTGATCTCGCTTGTCAAACAGGCCGTATCGCTTGCCCAAAAGCTCGGCAGCCTTTAACCGCTCCTTTTCATCAGGTGACTTCTCCATTTCTCGTGCTTGCGACATATAATCACCGATATTCTCCACTACTACAACGGCGGCTTTAGACCGTCCACGCATGACAGATGTAAGATATTTCAGTATTTCATCCTGATTTGCTATCAACTGCGATTCTTTTTCGGCCATCCGCTGGTCAATGCATTTTTTGATCTGAGGTTTTATGAGGTTGTCCGCAGCTGTGCGATATGCTGTTTTAGGCGAATACCCGGCTCTGATTGCGGCCTGGGTAGCGTTCAAGTCAATTAAATATTCATCGACAAATCTTTGCTGCTTTGCCGTTAATTTAGCCACAATCTCACCACTTTTCGAAAATAGTTGTTGACATTTGCACTATATCGTGCTATAATAAATCCATCAAATGAAAGGAGGTAAATCCAATGGGTAAATACGAAAAGAAGCCCACCAGTCACATCAACTGGCGGCAAACCTTGGTTGATGGACTAATGGGCTTTTTCGTTGGGCTGGCGTTGATAATCATCGAGAAAATCATTGATTAAATCCAGCCACCATACAGGGGGAAACCCCTGTATGGTACGCCCATTATATCAAATTGTTGTCTGTCCGTCAATTGTTTTATTAGGAGGTAAACATGGGTATTGTTGGTACTATTGGGCTTATCATCGTAATCTATTCCGTCATCAAGATTTGTGTAGCCATCTATCACATCTGGAAGGAGAAGCACGATGGAAACTGAATATCTGTCCGTAACAGAGTACGCCGAAATGGTAAATCGTGATGTTTCCAACGTCCGTCGTGCACTTCTTTCCGGACGACTTCCCGGAAGGAAAATCGGAAACCAGTGGGTAATCCCTGCGGATGCCCAATTTCCGGATGATCGTCGGGTACGGTCTGGGAAATATATCAAAGACAAGTGCAAATAATTCCCTCGAATCCCTGCCATAAAGGCAGGGATTCTTTTTGAACAATTGTACAATAACGCATGGGCTTTGATACACATTTTTACAAAAATCCCATCTCTTTTGCCACGGCGTAAACAAACTCTTTGCTCCACTCGCACGCTGTCGTCTCCGCTATATGCAGCTGCACGGCAGCACCTGGGACATTGTGCTGCCGTTTCCTATAGACCAAATCAATCATTTTCAGGCGCTCTTCGCCTCTGTACTGGCCCTTTGTCCGGGCCAGTACATTTTTCACGGCTTTGTCGCAAAGGTACTCCTGCCAAGTCTCTGGGGCTGTGCCAGTGCCTAAATTGCGCATGATTGACTTTTTGACATAATCGTACCACCAGTATTTCGGCCTTGACATAGCCCCAGCTCCTTTCACATTTCAGTTTCTTTCAGGCAACAAGATTTCATTGGGTCTTTGATAGCAAACTGTATAATGGCGTACACAGTCGTTTGCCAGACGACCACCCAAGCATTTGTGTGGCCGTGTTTTACGCCATCCAAAAGTCGCTTATTTGCTGTGTTCCGGTCAATTCCGATGCCCATAAGCTTTTTAAGTGCTTTTTTGTGATTCATTTTGAACCTCTTTCGTTGCTGTTTTTGCGTACAGCATACGCTTGGGATAAGATGTAGACTGCGGCGGCAGGCCCAGCAAAAGGCCAAAATATTCCACAAAATTTTCTAAATTTGGCCTATGTTTGACGCGGGTTAAATATATTTGATGCGTAGAGTGCCGTCAAATGCAGTTTTGAGATGGAGAAGTCATTCCCTTCGAATGAAAATGAGTGTGAAACAAAAACAAATGTAATGGGTATGAGAAAATTAGGATATATATTGGTCTTTGCGACCTCGCTAACTATGATTTTGTCCTGTGGGCAGCGGAAAGGGGAGAAGGCACCGGTCTCGGTTGGTGTTGATGAAACGGAAATAGTTTGGCCTCTCGGTTTCGCAACCGACACATTGCTTGTGGATACATTGAAAGTCCGTGACGGTCAAACCCTCTCTAAACTTTTCACCGGTCTCGGACTCTCGGACAAGGCAGCATACGACCTTGTGCAGGCTTCGGACTCGATTTTTCCGGCAAAGGCCCTGCGCAGCGGACGCGACTGCTTCGCCTACACCGCGGACACTCTCGGGCTTCGTTATCTCGTGTATGAAAAGGACAGGGTCAATTCAGTGGTTTTCAGATGCTTCCCGCCTTACGGGGCATGGAATGTCGAGAAGGAGGTGGTCGTTGAACGGAAATATTCCGACGTCACAATCAATTCCTCCCTCTGGGTGGATATGAGGGATGCGGGTGCTTCGTCCCTTCTGATTCTCTCACTTTCTGACGTATATGCCTGGACAGTAGACTTTTTCGGACTTCAGAAGGGAGACCGTTTCAGAGTTGTCTATGACGAAAGGACTGAT
>OQWI01000518.1_pt1 | contig 17618 bp, 12 predicted proteins | sample 1691551 | NCBI WGS metagenome assembly OQWI01 (sample SAMN03418259, study PRJEB22391) | human gut metagenome | biome: human-gut; feature: organic feature; material: feces | host: Homo sapiens | place: Tanzania | collected 2013-01
ATTCGGCTATTGTCGCACTGCCCGATGATGCTTTGTGCCGTGGGAAAACTGATGTAAAGCACTTGCGTAATGGCTCTTTCTGATTTCTTGTCTTCGGAAATACTGAAGAAATTGGCAGATGCCTCCATCGAAAAGGGTAATGTTTATCGTATTGAGATGGATGAATCCAATGGGATTACGCCCAAGCATTCTGGAGACACTTCAAGACATAAGTATTTCATTGTACTCGGGTTTGACAATGCAGGTAATGTGTATGGAGGTGTGATAATGAACTCCGAGATTAACAAGTTTATGCCTCCGGCTATTGTGCAGTTACAGATACCGGTGCAGAGGGTTCGATATCCTTTTCTGATGCACGATTCCTATGTCAATTGTGCGGAGATTAAGGAAGTGAACATATCGAAATTTTCGGAATGGAAATACCTTGGCAAGATAGAAAGAATTGACTTTGACATCATCTGTGAAGCCGTGCGCAAGTCACCTGTAGTGACGAAGGCGAATCTCCAGAGGTTCGGTCTGTAATAGATGGTTTTATAAAGTGGTAACTATGGGAGAATTCTTTGGCTTGGTTTCAGCATTTTTCGGAAGTGTATTTTCAGGTGTAGGGGCTATAGTTGCGGTTCTGGCGGCTATCCCGTTATTGTTTCTGCTTAGTCCTCTGCTTAGTTTCATCTTTTTTTTGCACATGGCTTATTTCCATTACGGAAAAGAGACCTAAGCAAATACTCTAAGGAGATGCAGGAGTCGTTATCTGAGTACTATCGTAAAAAAGAAGAGGAAAGGCGTAGCGAAATTCCGGTAACAGTGGTTCTGACCATTCTTTTTCTATCCCTGACTATAGTTTGCACTTTAGGGGTGATACTTTATTTCCAATTGAACTGACATTTCAGCCAAGTTCCACACGCCCTGTTAACATGTTTCCGTTACAATCCGCGTTTTAGTAAAGTCCGGCGGAGGTGTGGCTGTGGGAGGCATGGCCGCCCATGGCCTTGTGAATGGGATGTCGGGCGCGAGCCCGACAGGGATGAGCGAAGCGAACCTCCCACGGCTACACCTCCGACCGGACTCGTTAAAAAACAGTGTAAGCGTCTCCCGCCGTTGCATATTACGGGACGGTGCCACATCTGTTTTTGCAATGACTTGATTCATAGGGGATTATGAAATCACATGTGGATTAGTGGCCAAAAAATCTTCGGAAATCCACGCTTAAAATAAACGGTACTTGATTATCAATGTGTTACAAGGACAGCCGTGGCATCGTCCCGCATGGCGTCATACAAGGAAAAATTTTGTCCCGTTTAGAGGATACGGACTCTGTAAAATATTGGCAATCAGTCCATTATGGACTTTTAGTGGAGATGGGCGGAGTCGAACCGCCGTCCAAACATCGCACCAAGTAGCTTTCTACACGTTTATCCGTCCTTTGGTTGTCGGCCCAGGCCTGCCGGAGGGCGGGCTAACCTTGGCTTATCCTTTAGGTCTTGGCGGAGTTTAAAGGAGTCCCTCCGTGCATCCGGTTTGGATGATACCCCGAACTCAGAACATAACCGGCCTAAAGTCTGCGGGATACTCGTCAGAGCCGCAACCTTGGCGGCCCGATTAAGGTGATCAACCTAGTTGATTACGCAGCGAGTGCATAGTTGTTGTTAGCAACTGAATTTACGGCCGCTGATATTAACGAGCAAACGTGCCATACGCTCGACGTGCTTACCACCCGACATCAATGCTGTCAAAACCAGAACATCCCCGGATAGTATAGATGGCAAAGGTAAATAAAATCTTGCAAAAGTCAAATTCGCGCAGACTATTCCTTCAGTTTCGAGTCAATGATAATCGTAACCGGACCGTCATTGACCAATGCCACCTTCATGTCCGCACCGAACACACCACGGTCGACCGGCTTGCCCAGAGCCTCAGCAAGCGAATCGCAATACCTCTCATAAAGCGGAACGGCCAGTTCGTGACCGGCAGCGCGGATATATGACGGACGGTTGCCCCTCCTCGTGGACGCCGTCAATGTGAACTGCGACACTGCAAGAGCCTCACCGTCAATGTCTTGGATACTCCTGTTCATCACCCCGTTCTCATCATCGAAAATCCTGAGCCCGGCAGTCTTGCCCACCAGCCACTTGACATCATCCTCAGTATCACCGGTCTCCACACCGACCAGCACCAGCAGTCCCTTGCCGATGGCCGACACCTTTTCTCCGTCAATGCTGACAGACGCCTCTCTTACCCTTTGTATTACAAGTCTCATGTCCTAAGAAATCCTTAAAAAATAACTTGGTAATCTTTGCTCGTCTTTTCGGTCTATATTCCTGCCTCATCAGTCGTGTACGTCCAGTACACTCCTTCTTCGAAAAGAAATCTATCCTCGAAAATCCTTCACAAATCTTTACCAACTTCTTTTTTCATGCTTACTAAAATCTTTCCAAGTTGTCCCACGAAGCCTTCAGATCCCCGTTCTCGATGCCGTGAATAATCTCCACCACCTTGTCGTTGCACGGAGTCGGCACACCTGCCTTGCGCCCCTGGGCACACACGGCGCCATTGATGGAATCCACCTCAGTCTTCTTGCCACGCTCGATATCCTGCAACATGCTGGCCTTCAGACGCGCATGCTTGCGAATCGCTATCGGTATGATAAAGAACGAGACAGACTTCTTGAACGCATTGTGGTAATCCAGAAGCCTTACCACATCCTTGCCCTGGATCGGCTCGATTCTTATGCCCGAGGCAGCGCAAACATCAATGCACTCCTTTATAAGTTTCTGGACAATTCTGCGTGACTCCTTATCCTTGGCCGCCTCCCCGAACGTGCATCCGAGAACGGCACTCATTCCGGAAAACGAAGCATTGATAAGAAGCTTGCTCCAACGCGTGCCGATGAAATTCTCATCCACCTCCACAGGTCCCATCATCTCCAGCATTGACTTTACATCCTCGAAATGATAACCTCTTTCCTTATAGATGCTGCCCAATGAAAATGTCAGGCTGTCAGGAGAACTGGTCAGTTCGCATACTCCAGGACCCGTCATCGTTGCGCCCCATGCCACAGTGCACCCGAGCACCCTCCGCTCCCCGACAATCTCCGCAATCTGCGGCTCCGGAAGACCGTTCTGGAGAGTGACGATGACGCCGTCCTCCGCCAGAAAACCTTTCAGGAAATTGACAGTGTCAATGTTGCCCTGCTGTTTCGTCATAAGGAAAATGATATCGTAAAGCCCCGTCATCTCCTTGTCTGTCAATGCATTGACCTTCTGGATGAAATCCATTGTCCCCGTGACGTGCGCCCCGCTTTTACGGAGAGCCTCCACATGCTTCTCATTATGATTGATAAGGTCGATCTGACCGCCTTTCTTGCTTATGAATGCGCCCAAAATGGTTCCCAATGAACCCGCGCCATAAATTGCTGCTCTCATTATGTTCGTCTTTTTAGCTCCGCAAAGATAGTGTATGTAAAGTAAATTTACAGGAATGTAAAGTTTTTTTACAACATTTAAATGGAATATCCTGTGTAACGTGCAGAAAAACAGCGTGTTATAAATAATGGCACAGGAGTGGCAAAACAAAACTCTGACCGGATGAGATATATGTCAATGCCGAAGGACTCGGCAGATTGACATTGATGGAACCTCCGGGACAGAACAGATGAACATATTCAATTACATACATGCGGCAGTCAGGACATTGCCGATGAAAGGGCGCAGGAACATCCTGAAAATCATGACTTTGGGAGTCGGACTCGCAGTCGGCCTCGTGCTGGCATCCAAAGTCTGCTTCGAAAAGACATTCGACGACTTCTACAAGGATGCAGACAGGATATATTATCTGAACGAAGCCATAGAACTCAACGGCAGATACCAAGTCTATTCTCAGGTTGCCGGCGGAGTCGCCCCGAAAATGAAGGAATACTTCCCGCAGATAGAGGAGGCCACCAGATTCAGGTATATATTCGCGACCGCCTCCATGGTAATGTCAGAATCGGACAAACGCGTGGATGCCGGACTGACTTGTCTAAGCGATACGTCATTTTTCAAGGTCCTTGACCGGAAATGCCTGGCCGGAAACCTGACCGAACCCCTTGGCATTGAAGCAAATGTTGTTATTTCATCCAAATTGGCGAGCAAGATGTCGGCAGCATTGACATCGGGCAAAAAAATGGACGAAAAGGCGGCCGCGGCAGCCGTTCTCGGACAGAAATTCACGATTGCCGGAGATACCAGGAAATACGAACTCACGGTCGGCGGCGTCTATGAAGAATTCCCGCTGAACTCATCCTACAGGCTGGACATGATAGTTTCCATGCCGAGCATCGGACACTTCATATACGACGGCTCGGAAAACATGGTAGGCAACGACCGCTATAAGGGATTCATAAAACTGAAGAAAGGCATTGACCCGAGCGAAATCGAAAACGGACTCCCTGGCTTCATGGACAAACATATGCCGATGGAAGAGTTGAGTGCTGCCGGCTATGACCTGCATCTTCCGATAAAGCCATTCGTGAAATTCCATGAAGAGGATGAAACTCAGCGGAATATGACACTTGTGCTGGCCTTCGTAGCCTTCGCGCTTCTGCTCACGTCCATGCTGAATTACCTCCTGATCGTGCTGTCGTCCGCCGCAATCCGTGCCCGCGAGATGGCACTCCGCAAATGCCTGGGCAGCAGTGCAAAAGACATCTTCGGGATGATGTTCGCAGAGGCGCTCGTGCACACCGCAATCGCAGCCGCCGTCGCCGCAATCCTCATCTTCGCGTTCAGGTCAATGATAGAGACCATCCTCGGTGTCAATGTCATTGCGCTTTTCACGGGACGTCCACTCGCATTGGCATTGACAATAATAGTCGTGCTCCTGGCATTGAACAGCCTCCTTCCCGCATTCTTCTTCAACCGGATTCCGGTGGCTGCTGCATTCAGGAATTATCGCGCCGGCAAGCGCATGTGGAAACTCGGACTCCTCGCGGTGGAATTTGCGGCTGTCGTTTTCCTGGCCGTGGTCATGAGCGTGATCACATTGCAATATGACAAGATGATGAACGCTGACCGTGGGTTCAAATATGATGACGTGGCGATGATAGCCATGCCGGAAGCGACTCAGTCCCAGAAGAATACGCTGATGAGCGAGGTCCGTTCCCTTTCCGGAGTGGAAGACGCAAGTTTTGCATATCAGAATCCTTTCACAGGCTATAGCGGTGACAATGTGAGTATTCCAGGCGAAGACCGCCAGTTGTTCAACATCCGTGATGCATATTATGTGGATGAACATTATTTCAATGTCTTCGGCATCAAGATTCAGGAAGGAAGCAATTTCGATCCGACTCTCAACAGCGATGCGGAAATGATTGTGGACAGGAACTTCGTGAAAATGATGAAGAACACTGCCGGCTGGGACGAGGTCCTCGGACGAGAAGTGATGGTAACTTCGCATGAAGCTGGTCCAGTCAGGATATGCGGTATCATTGACGATATGCATACCGGTGGCTTTTCCGTGGCAGAAGCCGATTTCGGCGGGCGCCCGATGGGTATATTCTATTGTGACTCAGAGAAATATGCAGGAATGTTCCATTACATATTCGTGAAATACAATAAGATGTCCCCGGAAGAGCTTCAGAAAACCGATGAACTTACAGGGAAAATACTGGACGGGCAGTGGTATAGAATATATCCGTGCAATGAACTCGCCGCTTCGAACTTCGTGGACACCCTCAATACGAGAAACTCCATCCTCGCGGGAGGCATAGTGACGCTCTTTATCGCGCTGATAGGCCTCATCGGCTACACGATTGACGAAGTCCGTCGCCGCAGCAAGGAAATCGCGGTCCGTCGCGTAAACGGCGCCCAGTTCTCCCAGATAAGGTCAATGTTCTTGCGCGATGTCATGGCAGTGGCCCTGCCGTCCGTGGCAGTAGGAGCCGTGCTGGCCTACATCGTAGCAGGGAGTTGGGAACAGAACTTCAGCCTTCAGGCAGGGCTCCCTTGGTGGATTTTCGTAGGCTCCATAGCAGCAGTACTGGCTATAGTTGCCATCATATCAGACATTTACGTAATACGCACAGCTGGAACCAATCCGGCAGACAGCATTAAGACAGAATAAAACGGAGCATAACAGAACAAATTAAAAATACATATATCATGATCAAGATTACAAACATTTGCAAAGTCTTCAGGACTGAGGAAATCGAGACAGTTGCACTCGACAATGTATCATTTGAAATCAAGGACGGAGAATTCGTCTCCATCATGGGCCCTTCAGGATGCGGAAAATCCACGCTCCTGAATATCCTCGGCCTTCTGGACAACCCGACTTCCGGCAGTTACCAGCTTCTGGGACAGGAAGTTGCGCAGCTGAAGGAAAAGGACCGTACCAAGTTCCGCAAAGGAAACATCGGCTTCGTCTTCCAGAGCTTTAACCTTATCGATGAACTCAATGTGTTCGAAAACATTGAACTTCCCCTCAGATATATGGATTTCAGCGCGGCTGAGCGCAAGGAGAAAGTGGAGGCGGTGATGGCGCGCATGAACATCAGCCACAGGGCAAAGCATTTCCCTCAGCAGCTCTCAGGCGGTCAGCAGCAGCGTGTAGCGATTGCACGTGCGGTAGTAGCAAACCCTAAACTGATTCTTGCCGATGAGCCTACCGGAAACCTCGACTCCAAGAACGGCAAGGAAGTCATGGACCTGCTCTGCGAACTGAACAGGGAGGGCACGACCATCGTGATGGTTACCCACTCACAGAAGGATGCGGCTATGGCACAACGCACCATCGACCTGTTCGACGGCCATATAGTAAGTGATGTCAAGAATGAATTGTAATGAGATATATTTTCAATAATTTCCTGAACACCCTCAAACGGTACAAGGTGTCCAGCCTGCTGAATATCATAGGAATGGCAGTGGCGTTCGCTGCCTTCTACGTGATAATGACGCAGGTCTGCTTCAACCTTGGCTACAACAAATCACTGAAGGACGCGGACAGGACATTCGTAATGTCCGTTCCTTCGCAATATAATGAGGGAAAGTTCAATATCTTCATAAACAGACCGTTGGGAGAGGCCCTTGTCTCAGGATCTTCCATGTCGGAAGGCGGAGGGGTGTTCAGCATGTATGTTTCTGATGATGTTTGCTATACGAGGCGGAATGATGCCCCGGTAAAGATGAATCTGAACCTCAATCAGTATTCCGCCGGCGGACTGCGGGCCTTGAATTTCGAGGCCGTGGAAGGCTCACTTGATGAACTCTCCAAGCCTTCAACCGTCGCCATATCAGAGTCTTCTGCCAAGAAATATGATCTCAAACTCGGAGACGGCATTTCGTGGAGTGACCCTCAGGGTGAAAAATGGGCGAGAGAGGTGGTTTTCATATACAAGGACTTTCCTGAAAACAGCGACCTGAGTACGGTCAATGCCGTTTATGACCTGAAAGACAACTATATTGACAATCGCAGTGAGTGGTCTTTCGATTATTGCGTGAAACTCCAAAATGCTTCCCAGAAGGAAGAATTTGAGAAGGAATCGAAGTCTATACTTCTCGATTACTTCAAGAAACTGTATGATGGCGCGGGTGAGACACTCTCTGACGAAGACATTGATGAAATCAATAATGAATTCAACATCAAGCTGATACCTCTGTCTGAACTCTTTTATACGAAAGAACTTGACGGCAAGCCGGGACGCACCGGAAATCTCACCACGGACATGACATTGCTCGCAGTTGCGGTGCTCATCATCCTCATCGCATTGATAAATTTCATCAATTTCTTCTTTGCGCTTGTTCCTGCGAGATTGAGGTCTGTGAATACCTACAAAATTTTCGGAGTGTCGCGTACATCATTGATATTCAACTTTATATTTGAATCGGTAGGTCTTGTCGCCATAGCATTGGCATTGGCCGCGATTATCGTCATCCTGCTTCTTCGTACCAGCGTCGCCGGTATTCTTGGCTCTTCGGCTGTTTTCGGGGACAATGTTCCAGTGCTGGCGCTGACGGTCGGCGCTGCTGTCCTGACGGCTGTCCTCGGAAGCATCTATCCGGCATTCTACATCACGTCGTTCCAGCCGGCATTGGTGCTGAAAGGCTCCTTCAGCGGGTCAGTTTCGGGACGCAGGCTCCGCACGGCTCTCATCGGCTTCCAGTTCGTCATATCAATGTCGTTGATTATCTGCGCCATGTTCATCAAGATGCAGCATACCTACATGATGAACTACGACATGGGCTTCAACAAGTCCTGCCTCCTCAGCGGTCATATTCCTTATGATGTCTGCTGGTACGGTTCCCAGAACGAAGCTTTCGAGGACAAGCTGCGCAGCAATCCTCAGATTCAGGACATCACGTGGGCCGACGGAAGTATTGTCTCAAGATCCAGAATGGGCTGGGGACGCGAATATAAGGGAAAGAGTATTAATTTCCAATGTTACCCTGTGGCGTACAATTTCCTGAAATTCATGGGGATAGATATCGTGGACGGCAGGGATTTCATGAAATCCGATGAGTCGTCTGAAGATGGAGTGATGATCTTCAACGAGCAGGCGAAGAAAGATTTTGACGTGGATTTCGTCACTCCTGCGCCTGGGCATGTGGACGGGACTGTGACTGCCGGCATCTGCAAGGACTTTAATTTCAAGCCTTTGCAATATGGTCGCGACGATTTCGCCTTCTATGTGTTCGGTAAAAACAGATGGCGTAGCGGACTTCATCAGGTCTATATAAGGACTGCGCCTGGCGCAGATGTCCAGTCAGTCATCAAGTTCGTGCTTGCGACCGTGAAAGAGATGGTGCCTTATGCTGATGACGAGCTGTATAGCTTGGATTTCTTCGACAAGGAACTCGGGACCCAGTACAGGCAGGAGAGCAGATTGTCCACGCTTATCAGCATATTTACGCTGGTGGCAATCATCATTTCCCTGATGGGAGTCTTCGGTCTGGTGCTTTTCGATACCCAGCACAGAAGCCGTGAAATCGCAGTCAGGAGAGTGATGGGCGGAAGCGTCGGCGATATACTCAAGATGTTCAATGCCAACTATATACGCATTGTGCTGGCAAGCTTCGTGATCGCTGCGCCGCTCAGCTGGTGGGTCATCAACCGATACTTCGCGGGCTTTGCATACCACACATCGGTTCACTGGTGGGTATTCGCATTGTCCCTGGTGACAGTGCTTGCGATTACAATGCTGATTGTTACGCTCCGAAGCTGGGACGCTGCGACTTCCAATCCTGTCGATTCGCTTAAGAATGACTGATTTACAAGAGTTTTGCAATTGCGGAACTTGAGTTGGTTTACATTAATATATCTTCGCAGCCGCGCGGTGCTGGAAATGGCATTGCGCGGCTTTTTTGTGATTGTAAGCGGAAAAAATGTATTTTTGTATTTCAAATTTCGCAAGTGCGAAATACCGCTTTTGGAGCCCGCGAGGGCGATGGTAAGTCCCTTCCCCGAGGGGAGGGATTTAGGGTGAGGGTAACGTGAACAAAAAAAAGTGCGTTGGGTTCACTGCCTTCAAACTAGTGACAACCCTCTTGGGGGATAGCAAATTTGATAACTTGCGAAACTTGAGTAAGCAACAGTAGTCCTCTATTAAGCATATAACTATGGATAAAAGAATTCTGACACATCTTGTCCTCCTGACATTGATCATCTCCTGCTCGAAAGGCAAACCTCATCAGACACCACATCCTGACCAGGGCGCGGTGGTGGTGACTGCCGACTGGAGCGGGAAGAGCAGCGAGGCGGACATCCCCCAGAAGTACGTCCTGAGAATCGCTGACGTGAAACAGGAAGTGAGCGGAGAAAAGAACACGTTCAAGCAGCTTCTGGACCCGGGACAATACAGTCTCGCGGTGTACAACACGCCTGAGCATATAGTTGTTGCAGGCAATGTGGCTTCCATGGAAAAATCGTCGGCAGGTGACATTGACCCTGCGCCTTCTTATCTGTTCGCCTCTGTGCAGGAAATCACTGTCCTGGCGGACGACTCGCTCCGTGTAACGGCTCCTATGAAACAGCTGGTCCGCAGACTTGACCTCGAACTGACAGCCACGGAAGGCGACTACGGTCGTGTGCAGTCTGCAACGGCGACGCTTTCGGGAGTGGCATCGGCAGTGGACATTGAAACAGGCGAACGTAGCGGGGCGGCAACTGTGACGGAAACCTTCACGCAGGACGGACAGGCATTCAGTTTGTCTTTCAGGCTGCTCGGCATTGTCCCGAATGAATCCCAGACGCTGGTGGTGAACATCACATACGCAGGCGGCGAAACCCAAAGAATCGAGAGCGGACTCAGCGACGCTATGAAGGGGTTCAATGATGAGGCCAAGCCGATGAAACTCACCGGGAGCCTGCATCTTCCGCTCGAATTGGGGTCTTCTGCGGCAATCGGTGCGTGGAACGGAGGCAACTCAGAGACTGTTTTTTCTGATAAAGTGAAATGTTATAAGGCAGATGACCTTAAGATCGGTGATTACTTCTACTCGGACGGGACATGGAGCGACGGCGGTCTCCGCAAAATCTATTCTGACGGAAGAAGGGAAATTGCCGACCCTAAGCCGGGTCCGGACAGAAGTGGGGGAAAGATGGTTATCGGCATTGTCTTCCAGACGGATCCGTATCGTATCGGATTGGCCGAAAAGGAAGCTCTCGGTGGCGAGGCTCATGGTCTTGTAATGGCGCTCAGGAACACTTCGGTCACCAGTTCCGTTCAGTGGGCTGCTAACTTCAACTACCTTGATGAGGGACTTACAAAAATTCTGACCAAAAAGCAGCTTTACGAAGATATCAGCGGATATGCGAACAACAAGCATATTCTCAGCAATCGTGGCAGTTTCGACAATTATCCTGCATTCAAGGCGTCGAAAGAATATCCGGCTCCGGCGCCTGCGACTACGACCGGCTGGTTCCTCCCGTCCTCAGGCCAATGGTGGGACATCCTGCAGAACTTGGGCTCAAGTCATGATTTGGCCCAGTCAGATCAGCAAAACTCATCGGCCACTGAAGATCCTGACGCAGCTGGGTTCGTTTGGAATGGTAATGTGGCCGCCGCTCTGAACGGATGGCTGTCAGAGGTCGCGGCTGAGGGCAAAAGCACATTCGACGAATCAATGATGTGGTTTTGGTCGTCTTCGGAGTACTCGAATGGCTACGCGCTAGCTTGGAATGTAACTATTTATGGTTGGTTGAAAAGCAGTCATACGTCGAAAGGATTTAGGGGATATGTACGTCCGATTCTCGCTTTCTAGGATTTTATGTCATTGATGATAAATACATTCGTTATGAAAACATACAATATATTATACAGATCATTGCATTTGGCGGGGCTCCTCCTTGTCATTGCGTCGTGCGGAAAGGATGAGGCCGTGTCGCCTGCTGGTGCTGAGTCGGGACAATCTCTGGCTGTCTCCATCATTGACAGTGGATATGCATCGGCCGAAGGGCCTGCTACCCGTGCGGTTGAGGATGGTTATATCACCAAGTTCAGCGAAGGTGATGCCTGTGGCCTGTATTTGCTTCGAGGCGGCCAGACTGTCTATTCCAACCTGAAGCTGACCGCTGAAACGGATGCTGCTACAGGCAGGCTCGTCTGGAGGCCGGAGACTGGAAAAAGTCTAGCCGGAGGATTGCCTGATGAAAACTATTATATCTACTATCCATATCAGTCGGACATGACCGGCAAGACTGCGGCTTCTACAGGTGCGGCATTGACAGATGCGGAATTCTTTGCTCCGCTGATCGACTCGTGGCAGCCGCGAAAAGACCAGAGCGCTTATGAGGCCTATGCCGCCTCGGACCTTATGACGGCCAATGGAAGTGTGGAGACCGGCACAGACAACAGCCTCACATTGACTTTCTCAATGGCACACCATATGGCGTTGACCGTAGTGGAACTGCCGGCGTTTGGTTACAGGTTTACTAATAAGCCCAGCATCCCGGACTATGTCATCTCCGGTCCGACAGAGTTTGATTCCGAGGCTTTGCCGTATCTTATTTCCGACGGAATCTGCCGCTATCTTTTCCATCCTTCTGCAGGCGTGGAATTATCCGCCTACAATGACAGGCTGCAATGTGAATTTTCGATTGAAATCCAGCCCAATCAAATTTCCGGCGGCAGTTACAGGATATACAAGATCGATGGCGGAAGGGTCGTGAAACTTCACACCTTGCGGGTTGGTGATTTCTTTCTGGCCGACGGCCATCTGCTCCCGTATGATACGGATAAGGAGAAGGTACAGGCCTCCAATGTCGTGGGCATTGTCTTCCAGACCAATCCGGCGCGTGTCGGGGACGCTGAAAAGAAAGTGCTCGGAGGTGAGGCGCACGCGCTTGTGATGGCTCTGAAGAATGCAGCGGTCGATGTTACTTTTTGGATTACCAGACCTACCGAGGCATACTTGCCTGCTTGTCGCTCAAAAGCGGAGGGTTATAATGACATAAGCGGATATTGGAATAGCGAGCAGATGCGTAAAGCTTGTGGCGACTTCAGTAATTATCCGGCGTTGAAGGCGGTAGATGAATACAATAAATATTATCCTGTTCTTGCGACTACGACCGGCTGGTACCTTCCTTCATCTGGCCAATGCTGGGATCTGCTGCAGTATTTAGGTGGTTGTTCGGCTCTGGCTGATCCGGCGGAGCAGACCTCTGATGCTTTAGGATATGATGAAAGATTAGGTCAAGGCGATGTCCCGGCCGCATTGAATAAATGGATGGCCAAGATTGCCGATAAGGATAAACATACATTCGCATCTTATGATAATATCTGGACATCTACGTGGAGTAGATCTTCGGTCCATAATTGGGACATCTATGCAGGCGGTGTTTATTGCCGCTATTTGTATACGGCCATAGATTATGGTAGAATGATAGTGCGTCCTGTCCTGGCGTTCTAGCCTTCGCCGTCCCTGTGAAGTGACCTTAAAGCTTACAGCACTTCTGGCGCTGCATCGCCCGATAGCATTTAGCTTCCATAAAAGTTTACTTTTTTTGGTAAACTTTTTTCAGGACGATACATTTTGCGTGACCTGTAAGTCGCTGAATAGTAACTATTTAACGCTTTTCAGAGTTGTATATTTCGCAACTCTGAAAAGCGTTAAAGCGTTGATATACAGTAGAATGCGCGTTGCATGTCCTGTGTCGGGACTGTAAGCGTCTCCGCGGTTACGTATTGACGCGTTTTTAGCCAGTGTCCCCACAGATGTCGTGCAACCTTCAAGTGGCTGTGTATCAGCTGTTTAACCGAAATCAGAGTTGTGGTTTTTGCAACTCTGAAAATGCCTAAAGCGCTGATAAACAATGAAATACGCGCCGCGCGTCCTGGCGGGAGTTGTCAGACGGCATTGTGCCTCATAAAACTGTAAACATTCAGAAGCATTATCTTTTATCCAGATTTGAGCAGATATAAAAACTTTTCTATATTTGCCTCGTCAGAAACAATATGTGACTTCAATGGGAAAGACGGATGACAGCGGATTTGTGAACGGACTCAGAACAGGTGATGCCGAGGCGTGGCGTCATCTCTTTGTCCGTTATTATGCTGTGTATCTGCGATTTGTCACCAAGATTGTTGGAGATGCGAACTCGGCGAAAGACATAGTCCAGGAGGTCTTTATGAAACTGTGGAAGAATCGCGACCGGCTTGATTCTGTCGCCTCGGTGGAAAAATTGCTCTATGTGATAGCTAGGAACAGCGCATTCACTTTTCTCCGTGACAGGAAGTCATTTGCGCAGGTGGAAGAGTCCAAAATCGAGGACAAAACTATGCTTTCAGTGGAGGAGAAACTGCTCCGGAAAGAACGCAGGAAAATGCTTGATGATGCTGTGAAAACATTGCCAAAGCAGCGTAAGACCGTGATTGATATGAAAATGGAAGGGGAAACAAACCGCTCAATATCTGAAGAACTCAAATTGTCAGAAAAAACAGTTGAGAGACATATCACTCTGGCACTCAGCGAACTGAAAACCAAGTTCCGGTCGTAGAAGTAAATTTTTCTTTTTCTGATTGGGGGATTCTCCCTCTTTTCGAGTTTATTGTACAGTATGAGCTCGAATTCAGATAAAAACATAAGTAAATTCCAGGACTTGCTTCTGGAGAATGAGGATAGTCCCCAGTTTGATGTGGTTCTTGACGAACTCCTCAGGCAGGCGGAGTCAGAAGTTTCAGGGAAGGACGTCTCGATGGGCGAGGCGGCTTTCGATAGTTTTGCGAAAAATGTCGGTCTGACAACCCGCAAGAGATGGCATTCGGCGCTGCGCATTGTCTCGAACATTGCAGCGGCTTTATTCATCCCGCTGCTGATTTCCTGCCTTTGTCTCTCTTTTGGAACAGATGGAGAGCAAGAGACCATATGGAATGAGGTTTCCACAGCGTATGCGAAAAACGCTTCTGTGGAACTTTCCGATGGGACATCTGTGAAATTAGGTCCGTGTAGTCGTCTGATATATCCGGACAAGTTCTCGTCTTCTGAAAGAAAAGTATTTATCAGCGGAGATGTTCTCTTTGATGTCGCAAAGGATCCTGAGAAGAAATTCGTCGCAGTTTCCGACAATATGGATGTAATCGTCCACGGCACCCGCTTCCACGTAACCTCTTTTATGGATTTCAAAAACGAGGAAGTGGCGCTTGTCAGCGGCTCTGTAGAACTTTGTATGCACGCCGACGGGACATCAGTAAAACTCGTTCCGGGCGATATCATACGCTATGACAAGGAAAAAGGCAATATAAAAAGATTACATTTCGATGTCAATAGTTATGAACGGGTTCTGGATGTTGATGGCCTTCAGTTTGTCGATGCCACACTCTCAGAGATAGTCGGCACGCTTTCACGCCGCTTCAAAGTGGATATAAGCGTGGAGGACAGCATTGCGGGGGAGAAATACTATGCATCGTTTATCAACGGGGAAAATCTCGATGAGATACTGAATGCGCTCAATGTAGAGCGGCATTTCAGAATTAATCACATTAATAACAAAATTAAACTAACAGTAAGATGAACCTGAAATCTTTTATCAGGATGTTCGTCACCTTGCTGACCGCAACTCTTCTGTCGTGCGTACTGGTTTCAGCCCAGGACATATCGTTGAGTATGCGTGATGTCAAAGTGTCGAGAGTAATCGCCGAAATCCAGGCTCGATATGGATATTCGGTGGTGGTCAAATCGTCAGGAATAGATATGGAGCGAAAGGTTTCTGTGTCGCTGGCGGATGTTGACGTTGAAACAGCTGTAAAAAAAGTGTTTGAGGGACAGCCGGTGTCTGTCATCGTAAGCGGACGCACAGTGCTTGTTTCCGAGAGCCGTGTGGCGGAGAAAGACAATGTCGGCAGGTCTGACGAACGCTTCAACTTGAAAGGCAGCGTAAAATCCGATGACGGAGAAGCTTTGGTCGGAGCCGGGATTGTGGTCAAGGGACGCCATGGAGCCGGAGCGGTCTCCGACATTGACGGAAAATTCAGTCTTGACGTCGCTTTGAATGAAATTCTCGTCGTTTCGTTTATAGGCTTTACGGACGTAGAAATTCCTGTCAGGAATACGGCTCCGCTTGAAATCGTTCTTTCCCCGGATACGGAGTTCCTCACGGAAACCGTGGTCATAGGCTATGGTACTCAGAAGAAAGTGAACCTTACCGGCGCTGTGGCTGTTGTTGACGGAGACAATCTGCGCAACCGCAATGCTGCTTCCGTGGGTGAGATGCTTCAGGGTGCAATGCCTAATGTCATGGTCAAGACTTCAGGACGTGCGGGCGATGGCGCTACAGTGAACATCCGAGGTGTGACCTCAATAGCCTCATCAACCGGACCTCTCATTCTCATTGACGGCGTAGAGGGGGACTTGCGTGATGTGAATCCGAACGATATCGAGTCTATTAGTGTTCTTAAAGATGCTTCGGCGTCGGCAGTCTATGGTGCGCGTGCCGGTTTCGGAGTCGTACTCGTGAATACCAAGAACCCGACGGATGAAAAGATAAAAGTATCCTACAACGGAAAGTTCACTTTCGGAACATCCACGGTGTCAACAGATTTCGAGACCAGAGGCTACTACAGCGCATATATCAATGATATGTTCTTTCGTACCTATCAAGGTACACCTTACACGACTTACACTGCAGAGGACTACCACGAACTGTGGATACGCCGTAACGACAAAGTGGAAGATCCGTCGAGACCTTGGGTAGTCGAGAAGGATGGTGTATATAAATACTACGCCAATTTCGACTGGTACAATTATATGTTCAACAATACTCGTCCGACTCACGACCACAACCTGAGCGTAAGCGGAAGTACGGGTAGAGTAAATTTCCTCTTTTCCGGCAATTTCTATGACCAGACTGGAGCCAAGGCGATAAAGCCGGATCATTATACCCACTATACTTTCCGCACGAAAATCGGAGTTAAGGTCACAGATTGGCTCGAACTCACCAACAACACCAACTGGTCGAGCCGTAAGCAGTCGTTCCCAGGTAGCTCCAGCGCTTTCAACCAATATTTCTCCAGCGCATGGAATCATGCCCTTGCAAGTATTGTCCCGATAAATCCGGACGGTACATTTGTTTACTACTCTTCAACAAGCCCTACATACAGGGTGACAAACGGAGTTCATGCAATCGCCGAATACGGCAAGCATGATATGGCGGACAAGAATACAGAACTCAGGACTACCTTTGAAGCCGTTATCAAACCGGTGAAACAGTTTGAGATAAGGGCAAATTATTCCTACACAGACCTGATGTTTTATGCGTTCAACCGTTTCGTGGATGTCCCTTATTCCCGCATACCGGGCAAGATTCTCTATATGTCGGCTTCTGACGAGGCTGCTAAAGACAGAATCCAGGAGAGTTACAACACTACCCGCAGGAATGTCTTCAATGCTTATGCGACATTCGCAGATGTTTACGGAGAGAAGCACGACTTCAAGGCTATGGCGGGTGTCAATTACGAATATAAATACTACAAGACGAATTATATGCGTCGCTACGATCTCTTGAGTGAGGAAATTTCGGATTTCAATATTGCTGTAGGCGACAACATATATACTCGTGGAGGTCAGAACGACTATGCAGTCCTCGGTTTCTTCTATCGTCTCAACTACGCCTATGCGGACCGTTATCTGGTCGAGACCAGCGGACGTTACGACGGAAGTTCGCGTTTTGCCAAGGGACGTCGTTTCGGATTCTTCCCGTCATTCTCCCTCGGATGGAGAATCAGTGAGGAGCAGTTCTTCAAAAATGCGAAGCATGTGGTCAATAACTTGAAACTCAGGTATTCCTATGGCTCCCTCGGAAACCAGAGTGCAGTGGGATATTATGATTACATACAGACAATCAGCACCTCTGGCCAGCTCAATTACCGTTTCGGTGAGGGTCAGAAAGTTTATTACGCCAATGAGTCTTCACCGAATGCGTCAGACATCTCATGGGAGAAGATATACACAAATAATATCGGACTCGATCTCTCGATGTTCAGAGGTAGGCTCAACTTCAGCGGAGATGCATATATCCGCGATACGAAGGATATGATAATGCAGAGCCAGGCACTTCCTTCAACTTACGGCGCTGCTGCTCCGAAAAACAATTCGGCGGACCTTCGCACTCTCGGTTATGAGTTCACGATTTCGTGGAATGACAGTTTCCGT
>OQWI01000522.1_pt1 | contig 17550 bp, 10 predicted proteins | sample 1691551 | NCBI WGS metagenome assembly OQWI01 (sample SAMN03418259, study PRJEB22391) | human gut metagenome | biome: human-gut; feature: organic feature; material: feces | host: Homo sapiens | place: Tanzania | collected 2013-01
AATTACAAAAATGTTAAAAATTTGTTGCTTTTGAATGGTGGGTCCATATATAAAGTAACTAACGAAAAGAAAATCACCTTAGCTTCTGTTGCTAACAAAAGCGAAGATGAGATCTACTGGATGTTTTATCATGGAAGACGTATTCCAGCTGAGCAGATCTATGCCTTACCTAACTATGAATGGGTTCATCTAGAGCTTAAGAAGGTTGGTGTAACACTAAAGTTGCTTTGGGAGGAGTATTCAGCTGAAGAAATCTCAAAGGGAAATATTCCTGTTAAATACACCAAGTTTTGTAATGACTACTCAGATTTTATCAATAAATGCGAGCTTGTTAGCCATATTGAGCACAAGCCTGGGTATGAGTGCGAGGTAGATTGGGCTGGAAAGACAATGTACTTCAACAACGGAAGCAAAAATATCCCTGTATATTTGTTTGTCGGTACCTTGCCTTACAGCAGATATAGCTACGTTGAAGCAACCCTTGATATGAAGCAGGATACTTGGTTACGTTGCCATGTGAACATGTACGCCTTTTTCAAAGGAGTGCCACGTAGAACCATCTGCGACAATTTAAAAACAGGTGTAATTAAGCATCCACATGAAGGAGATGTGGTGTTAAATGAAGCTTATGAAGCTTTAGGTTACTACTACAACACTGCCATTTTACCTGCAAGAGTAAGGCGACCTCGTGATAAAGCAACAGCAGAAGGTGTTGTAGGTGATATTACCACCTCTATTATCGCTAAGTGCCGCAACATGAACTTTTTGAGCTTAGCTCAATTGCAGGATGCGGTAAAGGTGAAGCTTAACGAATACAACGATACACCTTTTCAAAAGCGTGAAGGCACAAGAACTTCAATATGGAAGGAGGTTGAGCAGCTCTCTTTACAGAATCTACCTATTGTGCCTTATGAAATCCCAGAGCGAAAGCTTAACGTAAAGGTATGCCCAGATAGTCATATTGTATTCAAAAACAATCACTACTCAGTTTCATACAGATTAAGGGGCGAATTCGTAACTGTTAGTACAACCTCAACTACAGTGAAGATTTACTTCCAAAATGAGCTTATCGCCTCTCACCCTCGATTTGCTGACACTGATAGGAACAAATATAGCACTCACAAAGAGGATTTACCGTCTGAATTAAATAAACCAAGGTTTGATAAACAGAGGCTTATTGATTGGGCTTCTAATACAGGTCCTAACACCTTAAAGGTGGTGGAAAAAATATTTGATTCTGTCAGTTTTGAAGAGCAAGGGTACAACTCAGCTTTGTCAGTACTTAATCTATCCTCTAAGTATGGCAAGAACTTATTAGAAAGAGCTTGTAGTATAGCCCTTTCAAGAGTTAGTACCCCTAGATACGGCCAACTTAACCCTATCATTAAATCTCTCGAAGGTAAATCGGCTAATAATGATCTTATGCCCTCACAGGATAAAACTCAACCAAGTGACAGCGAAGTTCATTTAAGAGGTGCTGATTACTATAAGAACCTTATTGAAAGCCAGCAAAACAACGTAAATGAAGGTAATTCAACTTTATCAGATGAGGAGCAATTAAATGGCTAACATAAAACCTTTACCAAAAGCATCCGTCTTAAGTTACGACACCATCCAAAAGCTTGTACAACTTAAGTTAAAAGATCTAGCTGATTATGTTAATGAAGTTGAGACTCTAGATGTTTGTGCAGATATGTCTTTCAAAGATAAGTTCTCAATGGTAATTGATCGTTTGTACAATAGTCGTTCTAACGAGACTATTCTTAAATTAAGAAGGGCTGCTCACCTAAGAGAACCTCAAGCTTTCTTAGATCATATGTACTTTGAAGAAGGTAGACACTTAAGCAAAGAGACTGTTGTTAATTTGTGTACTTGCGACTTTATGCGCTATGGCAACAATATCGTAATTGAAGGTTCAACTGGACAGGCAAAACCTACCTTGCCTGCTGTATTGCTAATGCTGCTATTGAGAAATGCTTTAAGGTCAAATACGTAAGAATGCCTGACTTAGATCAGGAATTCTGCGAGTGGAGGGCTAACCCTGAAAAAAGGCGCTCAACCTTTAGAAAGAGATTAGCTTCCCCAGCCTTGCTAATTCTAGATGAGTGGTTATCAAGACCAATATCTGAAGAACTGAAAAGATTGATATTTGACGTTGTTGAAGACAGACTAGGCAAATCAAGTACGATCTTTTGCTCTCAACACAGCTTTTGTAGCTGGATGGAACAACTAGGAAATGGTTGCGAGACCGAGAGCCTCGTTGACAGAGTAATCCATAACGCAACAAGCATCGTTCTAGACGGAAAATGCAATATGCGTGAAATTGCTCAAAAATATCACTTAAAACAAAGTAGATAGGCGCCAGCAAGCTGACGCTAGAAAAAACGGCGATGGGCTAACGCTCATCGCTATTTTTAATAAATTGATCCGAATTGAAAAATGAGGAGATCCTTTTGCGCGAATTCTAAATGCAAAAATTGCGTATTAAAAGATCCTTTAGTGCGCAATAATCACAAGATTAAAGTTTTAACTTAAGTTACTTCTCTAGAGCTCTTCTAATAGCATCATCAATCAATGGTGCAACTAACATAGAGCCAGTAATATTTAAATGATTTAAATCTTCGTAAATTACTTTGTTATTTGCTTTCAGATAACATTGGGTTCTGTCACAAATTAAGTCACTTAAATCTATAAAGCTGATGTTGTCATATTCTTTAGAAACTTTTTCAATAACAGAGTTGTAGAAGTTTCTAGGCTCATTATTGTCAAAGAATGTTCTGTCAAAACTACATAATTGCTTGTGGAAAACAATTGGTCTCGGATTACATTTTTGTGGTGCAAAAGGTAACGTAGGATTGTCTTTTACAATAATTACTTGTTTATTGTGCTTCTTTAATAAATCGAAGGTTCTTTTGGCTCCTATTAAGTGTAATTGCTCACTAGATAAAGAGCTATTTGAATTTAGCGTATCTGTAATGTCATTTCTAGAACATGCTGGATTGTGGGCTAGAACAAAAACTTTGACATTAGGATCTAACAACTCATCCATAAAAGCTCTATCCCAAACTTTAGCCCCATTACTTCTCATTTCTGACCAGTGCTTATCAGCATTTTTAGTAAGTGATTTAAAACCATAGTAAGGGACATGACCTGATATGCTAAAAGAGTGAATGTTATAAGATCTGTTTTTTAGATTGTACATACCTTGTAATAAATGTGCTGAGTGAGAGTCTCCCATGATTGCAACAGAAATTCCTTTACTTGGATCATTCTCTATGAGGCAATTATGATCTTGGGAAGACCATTCAGGGTATTTTGTTAAGCATATTTTGTAATGCCATTCTGCTATTTTCATAGGTTCAATCTTCAATCTTGAATTTAGATTCTGAGTATAACTGTATTTATACTCAGTAATACCATAGATTCCAATAGCAAACATTACTATAAATAAGCCTAAAGCTTTCTTATTGCCATTCATGCCATAACGTAATTTCGGTTCAATAAAGTAATAAGTAAGAGTTGCTAATACAAACGATAGAAACACTGCTGTAATTCTAATAGTTCTAGAAGGTATGCCTGCTTCAATGATGTTACACACTGACAATAGAGGCCAGTGCCAAAGGTATAGTGGATAACTTATAAGTCCTAGGAATACTAATACCTTGTGAGAGAGAATATACTTATTGATAATAGCATTAGGCCCTGAAACTATGATAACTACGGAGCCTAATATTGGTAGTATAGCTTTAACACCTGGGAAGTTATGAGCACTGTTTTTAAGAATTAAAAATCCTAATGCTAATACTACGATACCAGCTATACTTAGGTAGTTATCTCTTTTTATAGAGATAGTTGTTTCTACTTTAGTTTTTGCAAAACAATTAAAGTAAGCTAAAAGTGAGCCTGCTGACAACTCCCAAAAGCGAGTGTAAGGCATAAAGAAAGCTTTTGATGAAAAGCCTGTATAAACATCATATACATTTAAGGCAAAAGAAACAACTGTAAAGGCAATTAGAAATAGTAGTAAATTGATTTTACATTTGTAGATTAGGTACAAAAATAGTGGGAATATAATATAAAATTGCTCTTCCACACCTAATGACCATAAATGTAATAAAGGCTTTTTATCAACACCTACATCAAAATAACCACCATCCTCTCTGTAGAGAATGAAGTTTGAAATATAAGTTGCACCGCCAAATAGATGTAAGGATAGTCTTTTATATTCATCTTCAAAAAATTCGATGTTTGCAACAACAATTAAAAAAAGAAGTACCGCAATTAAAGCAGGAAAGATACGTCTAACACGACGTACATAGAAATCTAGTAGATTCTCTTTAAATGAAATATCAGAAGCGTAAATCTTTTTGTAAAGTATAGATGAGATTAAATATCCTGAGATTACAAAGAAGATATCAACACCGATAAATCCACCTTGAAACGCACCTTTAAAAGAGTGAGGAAAGGCATGGAAGAATACTACTGCAAGACAAGCAATTGCGCGTAAGCCATCAATATCAGGGCGATAATTTGAATTATGCTTTAGCTGATTAGGTTGGTTGGTTGGTTGGTTGGTTGGTTGGTTGGTTGGTTGGTTGCATTTTCCGTACCACAATTAAAAAAACAGAATCTCAAATTTGAGCCTATTTTAGTTAATTTAAGTCTTTTGATCTACAAGAAATTTCTAGAATTTCGAGAGGGGGATGCGGACAAAATCCTGGACACCTAAACGAGGTGATCTATGGCATATACAGTCCAACAAATTATTGCAGCATTAAAACTGTATGACAAAATTAAAAAGGTTGTTCCTACAGTCAGGTAGTTAGGTTATCCAGCTGCGCATACCCTGTATGAATGGATAAACCAAAGAAAGGCAACAAATGGTAAGTTTCCAAATCTTATGCCCAGTGGAGTCAAGAGTATAAATCTTAAGGTTAAGATGGATCATGATGGCTATTCAGCAGAGCGTAAGCTTCAGATCCTAAAAAGATGTTTTGAAGGAACAGAAAACATTCGTGATGTTGCAATTGAAGAAGGTATTTCTCGCAATATAATATATATATGGAGAAAAAAGTATCTTAAATACGGAGTATTTGGCTTGCAACAGAAGAAAAAGAAAATCAAAAGGACCGATTCGCTTGAAACTCAAGTAGCAGATGAGAAAAATGAGCTAAAAGGTCAATCTCCTAAAACCTCTAAAGCAAGTTCTGATGACATAGCTCTGCTTAAAAAGCAGGTAAAAGAGCTGCAGATGAAAGTTGACGTGATGACAGAGGTCTTTGAAATATTAAAAAAAGGGAAAGGCACTGATATAAAAGCTTTAAAAAACAAAGAGAAGTATCAAATTATCAGTGCCTTAAAAAACAAGTATTCGATTCTCTCTCTGCTTAAATCTCTATCGATGTCAAAAAGCAGCTACTATTATGTTGAACAGTCTCGGCTCAAAGATGATAAATATCAGTCTAGCAGAGCGTTGCTAAAAGAAACATTTATAAAAAACTATGAATGCTACGGCTATAGAAGACTCTATACTGCATTAAAGAACGCAGGCCACAAGCTTTCAGAAAAAGTCATAAGAAGGCTTATGAAAAAAGAAGGAATAAAGATTGTCAAACGTAAAAAGAAACGCTTCTCTTCTTACCTTGGAGAACTTTCTCCTGCAGTACCTAATATAGTGAATCGGGATTTTTCTGCATCAGCCCCAAATGAAAAATGGCTGACTGATATATCAGAATTTGCATGCAGTAAGGGAAAACTCTATTTGTCAATTATAAGAGACTGCTTCAACGATGAAATTGTTTCTTATAAGATAGGAGATAAACCTACAGCAACTCTAGCAAATGATACTTTAACTGAAGCCATAAAAAAACTTAAAAGGACAGACAGCAGACCAATAATCCATTCTGACAGAGGCTGTCATTACAGATGGCCAGGATGGATATCATTAACTAATGACAACAAACTTATACGATCAATGTCTAAAAAAGGTTGCAGTCCTGATAATGCCGCCTGTGAGGGATTCTTTGGAAGAATGAAGACAGAATGCTTTTATAATCATTCAATTGAAGAGCTTTCTTTAGATGAATTAAAAACATACCTGAGTAATTATATCCAATGGTACAATAACGACAGAATCAAAAATACATTAGGAGGATTGAGCCCGGTACAATACAGGCTCAGATTTGGTTAGTATTAGCAAAGGTGTCCAGGATTTTGTCCGCATCCCCCTCTCTATTCTCAATACAATAGAGACTCAACTGAGCAATGCTAGAGTTGAGGCTATAAACAACAAGATTAAGTTGTTTTTACGTAAAGCCTATGGCTTTAGAAACATTCAAAATATGCTCGATATGATCTTACTTGGATGTTCAAATATATTTATTCCACTTACTAATCGAGGTGGTAAGGGGCTGAAAGTAGCTTAAATTAAGGCTCTAACGTGTTCTGCTTTCAATTATTTACCCATAAATATGCACGAAGAGCCTTTTTTAGCAAAAATATGATCATTTAGCCCCTTTTCCAAACAACACAACCTTAATTGTTAGCAGAATAATCTTAATATCTAAAAGCACAGACCAATTATTGATATATTCCATATCAAGTTTCACTACATCATCAAAATTCTTGATGTTACTCCTACCGCTTACTTGCCATAAGCCTGTAAGGCCTGGAGTCATTGAAACACGAGCTTTGTGTTTAGGTTCATAATTATTATATTCATCTACAGTAGGTGGTCTTGTACCAACTAGACTCATGTCACCTTTTAATACATTTATAAACTGAGGTAGCTCATCAAGTGATGTTCTTCTAATAAAATGACCAACTTTTGTGATTCTTGGATCATTTTCCATCTTGAACATCAAACCATTCATTTCATTTTGAGACATCAATGATTTTTTTATTTCTTCAGCATCACTTCTCATTGATCTGAACTTATAACATTTAAAGATCCTTCCATTTCTACCTACTCTGTCCTGAGAGAAGAGTACTGGACCTTTAGAGTCAAGTTTTATAATCGGAGCTAATACTAAATATGCAACGCAAAAGATGATGAATCCTAAAATACCGCCAGTGTAATCTAATAAGCGTTTTGCAATAGCTTTTTGATTTGAAACAAACTTACGACTAACAGAAATACAGTGCAGATTACCAAATTTACTTACAATAATAAAAGACTTAGGTAAGTAGTCAAATACTTCAAGATTAATCTTTATATTAACTCTAATTCCCATTTCCTCGGCTTGAGATAGGACATTCTTCAGTTCTTCATTATCATCAAGATTGACGGTAACAAAGAGTTCATCAACATTATTATGAGTAATGTAATCTAATAGAGTTTGATATGAGCAAACGACATCTATACCGTAGATTTTTTTATTTTGTTTAAAGGTTTGAGGAACTGAAATACCACAAATTTCACGTCTCCAATCAAAATTTGTTAATAAACCTTTGATAGTCTTTCTACAGTCATTGTCTGTTATTACGAGAATTTTGTTAGAAAACTTAGAGTTTTTATAAAGTCTTACTAATACGAATTTAATCAATAATCGTGAACTAAATTCCAATACCAAAAAAATAACGCCAAAATATCCAATAACAAGACGTTTAGAATCACCTAAACTGTGTAGTAAGAAAAGTATTAAAATTAAAAGAGAAATTAAAAAACATGTTAACTGCAATACAGCAACAGATTCTTTAAAAATACCTCTAAAAATAAAACTTCTGTTCACTCCTGTAAATGCAGTTGAGAACAAGTACTCAAATATGAAGATAAACAGGTAAAGTCTAAAAGAATAAAACTTAACTGTTGTAAGAGCAAAGCCAAAATATAAAGAATAGGCTAGATATAGAGATGCAAAAGCAACAAAACTTCCTGACAAAGCAAGAACATTTCTTATAATCTTATCAGAACTATCTTTATTCATTGTATTGATAAATACCTATTCTTCACACACAAAAACTTTGCCATTCTCATTTTGGTATAAGTTAACTTATCCAGTAAAGATATTTAAATTATTAGTAATAAATTTGCAAAAGCTCTTTAAGCAATCAAAAGACAAACAAAAACAGAATTAATACTTATAACAACTTTTCAAGTTGAAAATATAAATCTGTTAAATCATGGCATTTAAAATCATGCCACTCTTTTTCTTAACCTTTCAAAAATATCTGTAATATAGTTTTAGACTTAATCTTTACCACTATTTTTATCAATTGTAACTTTATCAACGGATTCTGCATCGTCAGAATTGAGATTATCATGGTGGGATTTAGAAAATTGTGATCTATATAGTACTGCATAAGAGCCATTCTTTTCTAACAGATCATTGTGTGTCCCCTCTTCAACAACATGACCGTCATTGATAACTAAGATCTTATCGGCATCCATAACAGTTGAAAGTCTGTGAGCAATCACTATGGTAGTTCTGCCTTCCATAAGCTTATCTAATGCTCTTTGAACCACTTTCTCTGACTTATTATCAAGAGCAGAGGTAGCCTCATCTAAGATTACGATTGGAGCATTCTTTAAAATTGCTCTTGCAATAGCTAAACGCTGCTTTTGACCACCAGATAAAAGTAAACCACGTTCACCGATTACAGTATCAATACCATTTGGCAATTTCTGTACAAACTCATCAAGATATGCACTCTTGATAGCACGGTTAATCTCATCATCGGTAGCATCAGCTTTACCATACATTAAGTTTTGTCTTACTGTACCATCAAAGAGGAAGTTGTCCTGGAACACCATAGAGATCTTGTCTCTTAAAGATGATAAGGTAAATTCTGTAATATCAGTTCCGTCAATTGTGATGTTGCCTGAATCTAATTCATATAATCTTGGGATCAAAGAGCATACTGTTGACTTACCACCGCCAGAGTTACCTACTAAAGCAACTTTCTTACCTACCGGAACTGATAAGTTCACATCCTTTAAGATCATTCTCTGACCGTCATAGGAGAAGTTTACATGGTTAAACTTAATCTCTTTTGATATAGCTTTAAGTTCTTTTTTACCCTCTCCATCATTTGCTTCAAATGAAGGTGTATCTAAGATAACATAGATACGCTCTAATGCTAATAAAGCTGTCTGTAAACCTACATAGTTATTACCAATACTCTTAATTGGAGTATAGAGCATGATTAGAGCAGCCAAGAATGCTACGAAAGTACCTGAGGTGATTACACCTGTGGTAATTAAATACATACCATAGTAAAGCACACCTGCTACACCGCATGCTGTAACTAAATGCATAGCAGGAGATAACCAGTTGGTATCTCTTGTCATCTTCATAGAGAATTTAAAGATATCCTCAGCTTCTCTATGAAACTTCTCATACATAGTCTTGATAAGGTTAAAGGATTTGATGATCTTGATACCAGAATAGGTTTCTACATAGGTAGTGTTGATCTTTGTCTGAGCCTCAACATTCTTAGACATGATCTTCATAACCTTCTTTCTGGCAATCTTCATTGGGATCACCAACAAAATCAGTACACCTAAGGCAATGAAAGACAATTGCCATGAGTTCCAAAGCAGAACCGCCAATAACCCTAATGAGGACCAGAACTTCGATAAGAAGAGTTTTACGTTAGTAATAAGACCTGTAGTAGCAGAATCTGCATCATTACAGAATCTTAAAAGAACAATACCTGAGGTATTCTTATCAAAGAAAGCAGATTCACTAACTAATAACTTCTTATATAAAGCTAATTTCAAATCAGTTGAAATTCTTGCACCTACATAGGTATTAACGATATTTGAGGTATAAATACAGATACCTTGCACTAAGGTAAATCCAATAATAATAAAAGGAACCTTTAAAGCAAATTCAGTATTTTTATCCACCATTACGTTATCCATAAATGGCTTTAAGAACGATGCAACAGCTGCATCTAAGCCACCTACGGGGATAGTAAGCAACACACCTAATATGGTTAAAAAGATATATGGTTTTAAAAATGGCCAGAATTTCTTCAATCCTGCTAATGGAGATAGTGATCCTTGCTCTATGATCACATCAAGTCTTTGAGCTGGGTGTTTTTTGTTCATTAGTTACCTTTTAACATATACGCTTGTAACCTTTTATTATAACTTTTTTATCTCTTTCTTTTAAGTACATAAAAAAAATGGTTAAACCTTATTGATTATTCATTGAGAAAATTTTGGAGGCAGAACAAAAAAAATGGGACATCAATAATCTCTTTTCCCTATTTAAGAAATCAATTAGCAAAAAGCTTTAGAAAGATGCATATTGCAGACAACAATCATAATTGACAACAATTTAATATTGTAAAACAAAACAATATTACATATTCAGGTCTCTTGAAATTGACCTTAAGTTCCAAGACGCCTAACTGATTGAAGTAAAGACTCGTTAAGTTAGGCGCATCTAAGACTTTTTAGTACTAAACGTTATTTAAGATCTTCAAGCAATGATCTGTAACCATCATTTAGTAATGGGAAGATAAAGCCTGATTTTGCATTTAAATCAGTCTTCTCAATATGAAAAGTGGTAGCGCCCCTTTCTCTCTTCCACTGATTTACAGCAAGTCTTGTAAAGTAACGAGTTACAAACAGCTTTAGATCATCACGTGAGAAATTCTGATACTCTTCTGCTAAAGTATCTAAAATTCTCTGTGGAGTGAATAGCTCTTCTTGATGTAAAACGTGAATTCTATCTAAAATCACATAAGGCATTAAGTCACGCTCATCAGTCTGACCTGGCTTTAATTCAGCAGTTGGAGCCTGAGCTGAAATGTATGACATATCAGGCACATCAAGTTTCAAGCCTCCTTTTACAACCTCAATACCATCATCAGCTATATGCTGATTGATTTTTAGAATTCTGCTCTTAGAAATATCACCAATTGGAGATAGACCACCTGCTGTATCTCCATCCATAGTGCAATAACCTACAGCATCCTCTGAAGCATTACAGGTTGACATTAAAAGCTTGTTATAACGGTTTGCGATCATCCAAATACCAGGTGCACGAGAACGAGCCTGAATGTTCTGTAATGTCAAATCGTCACGATCCCAGTTAAGCTTATCATCAGGTGTTGTTCCATTGATGATATCAACATAATCTTCAACTAACTTTGCAATTGACCACTCATAATGAGTTGCTCCGATGTTATGAGCAACTTTTTCTGCTGCAGTTCTGGTTACAGAGCCTGATACAGCTGAGCCTTGATATACAGTGGTTAAGACCTGAGGCATGATCTTTTCTTTTACATATGTCTGTTTATCACCTGTAAAAGCAGGTACCTCAAACTTTAATGCAGATAAAAGCTCTTTATACTCGTCATAGCCTAACTCTTGTAGTGCTGCTAACTGACCATAGCAGACACAAGTAGCACAAAGACCTGAATCAGCACCACCTGACATAGATAGAGCAAAACCATGGGAACGGGTCTTTAACATCCAGTCAAACTGACCTAATGCTACAGCTCTAACAATAGTGTCGTACTCATTTAAGAACTCACTGATACCTGATGATGCTGTTACAAAATCAGCTCGCTTAAAAGATAGATAGTTACTCTGTGAGACTAACTTACCGTCATCAGCAATAATTGACAGACCATCAAAGATATCAGAACCGCTTTCACAGCCTAATAAGTTAGTTGTTACAACGGTACATTTTAGATTTGAAGATAAGGCTACAGCATCTACAACACGCTTTTTGTCATCAAAAAGTTCAAAACGCTTGGCCTCAGGACAGATTAAAAGCTCTACCTTATCAAGATAAGCTAAATCACCTTCATTAAAGTAAATACCCACTTTTTTAGTTGAACCGTTTAATTCGACGTCAAAAGTATTACTTGGGGTAAAGATTTCAGATCCTATATTAAAAGATAAACCTTCTACACAAGGAGTTCTAAAGAAACGAACTCTTGAGTCACAGCTGTTATAGCATGAGTGTAAAACACTTACACCTATGATCTTGCTTTTCTTTAATAGTACATAAGCATCATAAGACTTATTATCAGAGCCTGTTAAAGGCAGACCTACACCTACAACTATCCCCTCAGGCAGTGAGTACTTTAAATTTAACAAAGCATGCTGTGCACCTTTAGTTAACTCACTGTGCCAGAACAGATCACCACAGTTGTAACCAGAAATTGCAAGTTCTGGAAAAGCTATAATGGAGATACCTTCTTTTACAGCTTGTGCGCATTGTTTGAGAATTTTATCAAGATTGCCATTAAGATCGAGAGGTGTGGTGTTGATTCGACCTGCTGCAATGTAGTTTAAATCTGCCATACTATAAACTCCAATGAAGAATTGTGTTGTGCATACTCAATTTGCTAATCAATTTACATCTTTGGTAAACGAAATGGTGATCCTCGTAAAAGAGAACTTTTGCAAAATCAGTTGCATCCATAGTTGTTTTGCATACCGTCAAAAATAACATAATTTAGGTCATAATGATTAACTACGCCCTAAAAATGAACATTGAGATAGATTTTATTGTTTAGTTTATTTTAATTATGTTTTACACCGGTGCTTTAAATTTAGAAGTAAAGCATTATTGATGAATTTCATCACAGAAAGATGAATAAGCTGTAAGAGTTTTCAAAGCAGGATTGCTACAATTGAGTACAACAATTGTGTAAGTGCGTATGAGCACAAAATAAAAAAGTGAATAAGATTAGAGAGTTCATTTTATAAAACTAAACTTGATTTCAACTAAGCTCAATCTATATTCAGAATATGAACAAAGATATAAACCAATTTTTATCAAGGATCGGTATACGTGAGCAACAAGAATTATATTATTTCACAAGGTCACTGCAGACATTTAGGTGCAACTATTGAAAAAGATGGTGTAAATTTCGCCGTTTGGGCACCAGATGCAGCCGAAATTGATCTTTTACTGTTCGATGCAGTAGATGACGATTCCCCTTATGTAGTACATCTGTCCTCTACAGTTTTTAAATCCACCTACTTTTGGCATGTATTTGTTCACAATATAGGTGCTGGTCAAATCTATGCTTATAGAGTAACAAAAACTGTAGACAGTCCACAGGCACAATCTCAGGCAGAAGAGATTAACAAGATCTTAATTGACCCATATGGAAAGAGAGTACTCTTCCCTGATGATTACAAAAGATTCTTACCTAAAGACGAGAAGCTTGCTTTTAAATATGCACCTAAGAGTGCTGTCATCAATGTGGACGAGTACGATTGGGGTATTGATACTTTTCCTCACCATTCACTTGAGAACACCATCATCTATGAGATGCATGTAAAAGGATTTACGGCTGATAAAAGTTCAGGTCTTTCAGATGAACTAAGAGGCACCTACAAAGGTCTTATTGAAAAGATCCCTTATCTTGTAGAGCTAGGTATCACAGCAGTAGAGCTCATGCCCGTATATCAGTTCGATGAAAAGGATGCTAGACCTAATATGGATAACTATTGGGGCTACAGTCCTATGGCATTTTTCTCAGTACACGAAGGCTACAGCTCCGATAAAAGTATTGAAGGACCTGTAAAAGAGTTCCGTGACATGGTCAAAGCCCTTCACAGAAACGGCATCGAGGTTATCCTAGATGTGGTTTACAACCACACCTCTGAAGGTGATGAGAACGGTCCTAGTTACTGTTTTAAAGGTTTTGATAAGGATGGCTACTACATCATTAAAGATGGCTATTATCAGAACTACTCTGGATGTGGCAACTCTTTAAATGCTAACCAGCCTGTTGTAAGAAACCTGATTATTGACTCACTTGTCTTCTGGCATGAGAAGATGCATGTTGACGGATTTAGATTTGATTTAGCTTCTATTCTAACCCGTGACAAATTTGGCGCCCCAATGAACGACAACACAACCTTGTTGTCTATTGATGCAAACAGACGACTTGCTGAGGCCAAGTTAATTGCAGAGCCATGGGATGCAGGCGGTCTGTATCAGTTAGGTGCTATTTCAGGGTCTAAATGGAGAGAGTGGAACGGACAGTTCAGAGATGATGTCAGAAGCTTCATGAGAGCAGATCCTGGTATGGTCAAAAAGTTTGTTTTAAGACTTTTAGGTTCTCCTGATATTTACAACGAGCATATGGTTGATGCTCAAAAGTCTGTTAACTTTATCACCTGTCATGATGGCTTTACCTTGTACGATTTGGTTTGCTATTCACACAAGCATAATCTTGCTAATGGAGAACATAACCGTGATGGTAATGATAACAACTATTCAGCAAACTACGGCTTTGAGGGCCCTACCGATGATGTTCATTTAAATGAATTAAGACTTCGTCAGGTGAAAAACTTCATGGCAATTACCATGCTCTCACTGGGTACTCCAATGATCTGTATGGGAGATGAAGTACTGCGCTCTCAAAATGGTAATAACAATGCCTATTGCCAGGACAATAAGCTTAGCTATTTAAACTGGGATCTTAATGAGCAACAGCGTGAGATGTTTGATTTTACCAAGACACTAATTGGTCTTTCCAGAATCGGTAAAATTAAGCATGTAAATGATACACCTCACCATAAATTAGACAAATTGCTCACTAATGCCAAGATCCAGTGGCATGGTATAAAACCATTCCAGCCCGATTGGTCTGATATGTCTCACTCAATTGGCTTTTTATACTACTACAGTAAACAAGAGATGTATGCCTACATCTTTGTTAATGCCTTTTGGGAAGATTTGACTATCGAAATACCATGCGTTCCAGGTCACCTTGATAAGAGCTGGTACCAGTTCATCAATACATCTCTAGGACCTGGTAAAGACGTAACTCCATTCTATATGAGTACCAGGTATCACGCAGGTGAAAAGATTAAAGTAAAAAGCAGAACTGTTTTAATGCTACTGTGCCCTAGCACTTAACTTTTAACAACTACCTATTTAGCAAGTAAATAGGTAGTTGTTCATATCAAAAAAAATAAATATAGCATTTAATAAATATATATAAAGTACTTTTTAATCTTTAATAAAATAAAGTACACTGGCATGTTTGGTTTTACTGAAGATGAGACCTTAAAGTTCTTAAAAGACTATGATCTTGAATATTGTTATCCAATAGTAAAAGAGTACTACGGTGGTTACAAATTCTACGACAAAGAAATCTTTAATCCTGTAGATGTTGTTAACTTTGTAAAAAACAATTTTGAACAAAAGCGAAAAGGCATAGCTTCAGAAATTAAAACAGATACTTACTGGTGTGATCTTGTTTCTAATAAAGATAAAGAGTTAAAAGAAAAACTAGATAATTTGTCTAGTTATGCAACAAATATCATTCAGATCTTAATTAATGGTAAGTCTGCTACCTTTCAATTAAACGATTCCATGAACTATGACATTTTATCAGAGAATAGCTTTGACGACTTTTGGTCTCTGTTACTACACAAAGGATATTTAACAGTAGATTGGAATGCAACTGACGCCTTAGATGATAGCAGTATAAGATACAATAATATTTGTGCAAAACTTCCTAATCTTGAGATACGTGACTATCTTATCAAGCTCTTTCAGTCAAAATTTGGCTCTGAATTTATAAAGCATAACCTGCATAATAAGCTTGTTGATGCTTTGTCTTGTGGCAATCAAAAAGAAACTTATGACATCTTCTTTGACATGCTACAAAAATATGTCTCAATACGAGATACAGCAACCAAAGCTCCTTTATAGAACTACTATCATGGCTTTTTAAATGGAATTTTTACCTGTTGTGAAAATCTCATCACTGATTACCATTCTAACTATGAATCAGGCAACGGTTATCCTGATATTACCTTTAAAGCAGAGCGCAATACCAAAGCTGTAATCATAGAGATTAAAGTAGAGCCTACAGGTTCGGATATAGCAACCTTAAGTGAAACAGCACTGTCTCAAATTGAAGGGAAGAATTACGCTGAACCTTTTATGGGAAACAGAATGATTCAAAGTATCTATGCTTACGTAATTGCCTTTGCAGGAAAGAACTTCGCTGTTAGCGTAAAAAAGCTGAAGTAAAAGAATCTTTTCAAATAGAAAGCAAAAGCATCTATTCTTAATGAAGATGAGTAAATAAGTTAGATTTGCATGAAGCAATGTTTGCATCTGTATAAGCTATGTTGATGCAAACATTTCAAAATAAGGGATCTCTGTGTGCAACTATTCAGTTTAGCTTAGTCTTGATGTGCACCTAAAATCTTACAAGCTATTTCAACTGATGATTTATCAGGCATTGGTGTATTTTTGAGCTTGTAATCAATACCTAGAGCTTCATATTTATGTACACCTAATGAATGATAAGGCAGTACTTCAACTTTTTTGACATTTGATAAAGAATCAATGATCTTTCTTACATTCTGTAACTGTTCATTGTTATCAGTAATGCCTGGAACCAAAACATGTCTTATCCATACTGGTATATGCAGTTCATCTAAATGATGAGCGCAAGACAGGATGTTCTCATTGCCGATACCTGTTAGTTTTTTGTGTTCAGCACTGTCAGAATGTTTAATATCTAATAACACAAGATCTGTGTATTTCATAAGCTCATCGAACTTTTGCTTATACTCATCAGTATCTCTATAAGGACCTGCTGATGTATCAAGACAGGTGTTTACACCAAGTTCCTTGAACTTTTTAAATAATTCAGTTACAAATTCAATTTGAACTAATGCTTCGCCACCGCTTACTGTAACGCCGCCATCTTTGCCCCAGTAGTTTTTATAACGCATGGCCTTATTGACTACAGTATCAACATCGTAAGTCTCCCCTGTTTTCATTTTCCAAGTATCTGGATTATGACAATAAAGGCAACGCATTGGGCAACCTTGCATAAAGGCCACGAAACGAACACCAGGTCCGTCTACAGATCCGAAAGTTTCAAAAGAGTGGATATAACCTTGAGTCATTACATGTGTCCTATAAATTCTAGTTTCTGATAGATACTTGATGCTCTGAATCGTTATAAGTAATTCTATCTTATTCAGACAAAGGGCGCCAAAAGGCGCCCTCTTTATACAGATTATAGTGTAATTTTTCTAAATTACATTGCCTTGTGGCAAGTTCTAGAAATTACATCTAACTGCTGCTCACGAGTTAAATCGATGAACTTAACAGCATAACCAGATACACGGATTGTGAAGTTTGCATACTCAGGCTTCTCTGGGTGCTCCATAGCATCGATTAACTTCTCAGTACCGAATACATTAACGTTCAGGTGGTGAGCTCCCTGGTTAAAGTAACCGTCCATTACCTGAACTAAGTTCTTAACACGCTCTTCCTCTGAGTGACCTAATGCATCTGGGCTGATGGTTTGGGTGTTTGAAATACCGTCTAAAGCATACTCGTAAGGTAGTTTTGCAACTGAGTTTAGAGATGCTAATAAACCAGACTTCTCTGCACCGTATGATGGGTTTGCACCAGGAGATAAAGGCTCGCCTGCCTTTCTGCCATCAGGTAATGAACCTGTAGCCTTACCGTATACAACGTTAGAAGTAATGGTAAGAATAGAGGTTGTAGCCTCTGAGTTACGATAGGTATGGCGCTTCTTGATCATGTTCATGAAGGTCTTGAGCAACCATACTGCAATCTCATCAGC
>OQWI01000530.1_pt1 | contig 17390 bp, 14 predicted proteins | sample 1691551 | NCBI WGS metagenome assembly OQWI01 (sample SAMN03418259, study PRJEB22391) | human gut metagenome | biome: human-gut; feature: organic feature; material: feces | host: Homo sapiens | place: Tanzania | collected 2013-01
ATTTGCACAGCGCTTATGCTTCTTGCATTTGCGTTCGTATTCGCATCATGCTCTAGCGGCAGTGATTCAGACGATGATGATAGCAGCACAAAGGTTTTGCCACCTTCTGTAGAAGAAAATGTTCTTGCCGGAAACTCTTATCAGTATTCACAGAAAGATTTCGAAGAGATAAAGACAATTACTTATGTCTTTAAAGACGACACTGTTACAGAAACAAGAGTTGAGCAGAAAACAGGAGAATCACCAGAAACAGAAATAACAGAATACAAATACACTTACAATGCAAATACCGGGCTTCTTTATTTGAACATTGTTTCTTGGACTGTCGATGGCGAAAAAATGACTTCAATGGATGATGTGTACAAATATTTTGCAAAAGATAACGGCTGCACTGTTGCAGAAGCAAAAGAATACTTAGGCGATGCGGATATGTTTGCAGAAAATATTTCTGTGTGCTATTTCGTAAAGGATGATGGCAATATTCTTTTGGGCGACTACTTTGACGATGACGAAGATGTTGAAGTGTCTAAATTCGTTTATGCGGAAGAACCTGCACTTAGAGCAGATTTTGATGATGGAAAAATAGAACTAAATGTTGCCGAAAGAGATTCCTGGGAAATAAAACTAAATGCAAAAGAAAAAACTTTCTCTGGTGACGAAATTAATGGTTCATACACTGTAAAAAAGGCAACAAAAACTTTGAAGGATTTAAATGGTGATTATAATAAATATAAACCAAACGAAGAAAATGGATACATCACAATTAAGTTCTCAAAGCTTCCTACCACACTGACATCAACTTCTTACAATATGAAAACAGGCACAGGGTACAAATTCATTTTTAACCCTAACTGCGATGAATATAAAAAACTGTAAGGTTAAAAAAATAGCATTTTATAGTTGCTAAAAGACAGGCTGTCCAAACGGGCAGCCTTTTTTAGTCTCGTTGTCAATCTGGCAATTTGTCATTGTCGGACTTGATAAGACAATCTAAAAATGATTGCAATATACGCATTTGGATTTTCGGGTCAAGACCGACAATGACAGAAAAGATACTTGTTAGACATCCCCATGATATCTAAAGTTTTTGTTGAATTCGGGAACAAAAAAAATAACAATGTCAGCTTGTAAAAATCTGCCGCAATGAAATATACTGTAAAAAATTTTCAAGGAAGCAGGAATAGAAACTTTGCCTGAGATAGCGTCAAAGTTCTTATGGAAGACAGGAATGGAATCAAAACCAACAGAAAATCTAACGAAAAAATACAACGAGCTTACGGCAGTGCAGTTCATCGAGCTTTGGGAAACGGTCTGGGGCGCGGGACCTTCACCCGAACAGGCGGAGCTTGTGATGAAAAACACTCTGTTCCGGGTTTCGGTTTTTGACGGCGGAAAAATCGTTGGCATGGCGCGGATGCTCGGCGACTTTGGTCTGGACTACTTCATCAAGGATGTTGTTGTCCGCCCTGAATATCAGAAAATGGGAATCGGAAGGCTTCTGATTGATGAGCTTTTGAACTTTGTCAGAAAAAACGGAGTGAGCGGAACAAATATTTTCGTGGAACTCTGTGCCGGGCCGGACAAAATTCCGTTCTACGAAAAATTCGGTTTTGACTACGACGAATCGCAGCGGCTCAAGCTGATGTGCAAGGCGGAGTAAATGAAAATCAGGGTTATGAAAAAACGCGACTGGAAAAAGTGCCTTGAGCTTTGGCAGAACATTCCGGAAATGGGCTTGAACAGCATTGACGACACGAAAGAAGGCATTGTCCGCTTTCTGCGCAGAAATCCCAAGACATGCTTTGTTGCAGAAACAGACGGAATTTTTGCCGGAACAATCATCGCGGGGCACGACGGCAGGCGTGGCTACATTTACCACACGGCGGTTCTTCCCCAGTTCAGAAGACGCGGAATTGCAACCGCACTGCTCCAAGCCGCAATGGGCGCGCTTAAAAAACAGGGAATCGCAAAAGTCGCCCTCCTCGTCTTTTCCGACAACGAAAGCGGAAACACATTCTGGGAAAATCACGGCTTTACAAAACGAAGCGACATCACATACCGCAACAAAGTAATCAGCGACGCGGAAATGGTAAGGAACAGGGAAGAAAAATGAGCGGGGAAAATATTTGGCTTGACTGGGCGGTAAAACTTCAGAGCATAGCGCAGGCCGGACTCACTTACGGAAAAGACAAGTTCGACATTGAACGTTACGAAGAAATCAGAAAAATCTCCGCAGAAATTGTTGCGCACAAAACAGAAATTCCGCTTGAAAAAGTGATTGCGGTTCAAGACAGGGAAAAACACAACAAGCCGGTTTATGCTTGGAAAATCTGCAAAATCTTCATTCTATGTTCAATAAAAAAAGACGGAAAATTCACGGCAAACATCGAAACAACAGAAAGAAAATATTTTTCACTTGAAGAAATTTATAAGCTCAATCTTGCGGAAGAAAAAAACAATCTTGAGCAGATAAAAATGTGCTTTGCGGCTTATGAAAATAAAAACTGGCAGACACAGCTGGACTGAAAGAATTTCATTTTCCTCACCGCTTGTCCCTCTTGTATCCGCTCGGAATCGTGCCGTAGAATTCCTTGAATGTCGCGCTGAATTTGCCCTGGCTCTCATATCCGACCTGGGCTGCGACTTCGCTTATCGAAAGGTCGGTTCTGGAAAGAAGCTCTGCGGCTTTTTTCATGCGGTGCTCCTTGATGTGCGCAGCAAGCGAAGTTCCGTACACGTCCTTGAAAACTGTCTTTAGAGTCGTCGTGTTCATGCCGAACCTGCGCGCAAGACCGTCAATCGTAAACCGCTCCGAAATATGCTCGCACATAAAGTCGTGGACTTTCTTCACAGTCTCAATCTGCCTGTCCTGAAATTCCGATCGCTCGTTGATTTTCTCGTGCTTGCTCTCAAAGTCCGGGCAGCTTGTCTTCATCAGCCTCTCAATTATTCCGTGCATCGTGCGGCTCTTCTCCGAATCCGACGCTGAATAAAAAACCTCCTTTCCGTCGCGCCAGCTTTCAATCAGATCAGCATCCTTTAAGATTTTAAGATGATGGGACACGGCAGGCGCGGTCATTTCCATGAAGTCCGCAATGTTCACGACGCACTGCTTTGTGTGGCACAGAAGCATGAAAATCCGCACGCGCACCTCATCGGCAAAAACCGCAAAACATTCCGCGGTTTCCCGCACGGTGTTTCCGTCTGAAAGAATCTCCCTGAGCAGATCCAGATTGAAATATTCGTTGTGTCCGTGAACAAGCTTCATTTTTTGCCTCCCGTCAAGCGTCCCAAACGGAAATTTGTTTTTCCGAAAAGGAAATAAATCTTGCGCCGCCCTTGCAAATATCCGCCACGGATTATATCTTGAATATAAAGATTAAACAATCGCTTAATCGAAGGAATAAACAGGACTGACTTTCCGGAGGAAAACATGAAAAAGACTTACAAGATTGAAGTTGACTGCGCGAACTGCGCCCTAAAAATGGAGGACGCAACAAAAACTGTTGAGGGCGTAAAGGATGCCTGCGTGAATTTCATGCTTCAGAAAATGACCGTGGAATTCGGCGACGGACAGGACGACAAGAAAGTGATGAAGGCGGTGCTCAAGGCGTGCAGGAAAGTCGAGGACGACTGCGAGATTGAGTTTTAAACGCCCGATGTCATTCCCCGGCTTGATCGGCGAATCTCTCTGTGAAAGATTATCGGGTCAAGCCCGGCAATGACAATTAATTAAGGAAGAATTTATGACAAAAAAACAGAAGAAAATGCTTGCAAGAATCATCACGGCGTTCACGCTGCTTCTGGTGCTGAACGTGCTTGAAAGGTTGAACGTGTTCTCCGCGATTCCGGGCAAAGTTCCGCTCAAGATGATTCTCTACGTGGTTGACTATCTGATAATCGGATACGACATTCTCAAGAAAGCCGGAAAGGGAATCTGGAACCGCCAGGTTTTCGACGAGAATTTCCTGATGGCGGTCGCAACAGCGGGAGCGTTCGCGCTTGAAATCTACAATGCGCACGGAAATCTTCTTCTGATTGACGACTGCAACGAGGCGGTCGCCGTAATGCTTTTCTACCAGATCGGCGAATTCTTCCAGAGCTATGCGGTCGGAAAAAGCCGCAGGAACATCACTGAGCTTATGGACATCCGTCCGGACTATGTGAACATCGAAAAGAACGGAAGGCTTGTTCAGGTTGACCCTTCTGAAGTCGCGCCGGGAACCGTTATTGTGGTTCAGCCCGGAGAGAAAGTTCCGATTGACGGCATTGTAATAGAAGGAAACTCAACGCTGAACACAAGCGCGCTCACAGGTGAAAGCCTGCCGCGTGAAGTCAGCACAGGAACGGAAGTCATAAGCGGAAGCATAAACATGAGTGGAGTCCTAAAAATCAGGACGACAAAGAATTTCGGAGAGTCGACCGTCTCAAAAATCCTGGAGCTTGTGGAGAACGCCAGCTCAAGAAAATCCAAGTCCGAGGAATTCATCTCCAAGTTCGCACGGGTCTACACTCCTGCCGTCTGCTGCAGCGCGCTTGCGCTTGCCGTTCTTCCGCCACTCGTCTGCATCATCGCAAAATCTTCTCCGAACTGGAGCGACTGGATTTACCGCGCGCTCACCTTCCTCGTAATCAGCTGTCCGTGCGCTCTCGTAATCAGCATTCCGCTAAGCTTCTTTGCGGGACTTGGAGGCGCAAGCAGGGAAGGCATTCTCATAAAAGGCTCGAACTACCTTGAGACGCTATCCAAGTCAAAAATCGTCGTGTTCGACAAGACCGGAACGCTGACCCGCGGAGTCTTTGAGGTTACGGCGGTTCACCACAGCAAAATCGGAGAGGCAAAGCTTCTTGAATACGCCGCGCTCGCAGAATGCTCATCATCCCACCCGATCAGCAGAAGCATTCAGGCGGCCTACGGAAAGGAAATCGACAGAAGCCGTGTCGCGGATATCGAGGAAATAAGCGGACACGGAATCACCGCAAAAGTTGACGGACACAAGATCGCTGCGGGAAACCTCAGGCTGATGAAAAAGCTCGGAATCGAGGCTGCGGAATGCCATTCGCTCGGAACGATAATCCATCTGGCGATTGACGGAGAATATTCGGGACACATCGTGATTTCCGACGTTGAAAAACCGACATCCAGGGAAGCTCTTTCCGCTCTGAAAAAAGCCGGAGTCGCAAAGACCGTAATGCTCACCGGAGACGCGAAGAAAGTCGCTGATAAAGTGGCGGCGGATCTTGGAATCGACGAGGTTCATGCGGAGCTTCTTCCGGCGGACAAGGTGAATCAGGTTGAAAGGCTGATTGCGGAAAAGAAAAAGAACGACGTGCTTGCGTTCGTGGGCGACGGGATAAACGACGCGCCGGTTCTATCGCGTGCCGACATAGGAATCGCAATGGGAGTGATGGGCTCGGACGCCGCGATTGAGGCCGCCGACGTTGTGCTTATGGACGATGACCCGCTCAAAATAGCAAAGGCAATCAGAATCTCGCGCAAGTGCATCGGAATCGTCTATCAGAACATCTCGTTCGCGCTCGCAATAAAATTCGCCTGCCTTGCGCTCGGTGCGCTGGGAATCGCAAATATGTGGCTCGCAATCTTCGCCGACGTGGGCGTAATGGTTCTGGCAGTCCTGAATTCCGTCCGCGCCCTGAACGTGAAAGGGCTGTAGGAGAAAATTCACGGCTTTGGTTGGATTGCGGCTCTGTCATTATCGCAGCTGGCTATACTGTCATTTCCCCCGGCCTGACAGGGGAATCAGCGTTCAGCACAATAAATTTATCCGGCGGCAACTTACAATATCTTGAGGCGGAAAATGAGATACGGCTTTATTCAGAGACTTATGTGGACAGTTTTCAAGGGAACGTTCAGAAAGCAGCTTTCAAAATCGTTTGACGAGCGGAATCCTGCGGAGGTGATGAAAAACGCCCGCAAAAAATACAGGAAAATTCTGTTCGGAGTTGACGAATTTGAAAAAGGCGACCGTTTTCTGATGAATATTCTGAGCTGCGCAATGCTTTCCGCCGTGCTTTTGTCAACAGAAAAAAAATATTTCCTGGAAGAAGTCCGCGTCTATTACCGCAGGGCGATGTGCGGAAACTTTCTGATGAAAGCAGCCGCCAAAAAAAACAGGGCATACACGGCAAAAGGGCGGAAACTGCTGAAATCGCAGGCAAAAGAAAGCGAGAAAAACACGAATCCCTATTCCTAGAAATTTTCCGTTAAAGACGGCGAAACCTTGAATCAATATACGGCGACTTTCTACACCTGCGGAGTCTGCTTCCTTATGACAAAGCTAGGATTAAAGGAATACATTCCGGCAATGTGCAGTTTGGACTACGACATGGCCGCCCTGAACAACACGGAGTTTTCCAGAGAATTCACGCTTGCCGGCGGCGGAAAATACTGCGACTGCCACTACAATCATATTGCTATAAATTGAACTCAAATGATTGCCAATGAACAAGCCCGGCGGAACATTCCAGACACGCTTCTTGCGCGGTGGTAAACCAGGTTGTAGTTCAACCTCATTACCGACCAGGCGTTCTCAATTCTGTTGCGGTTCATCAGAAGCCGAAACTGTTCATGCGTAAGCATGCGCTTCATGTTTTTCCTTTGAAACTCGAAATTTGACCTATTTTAAAACAAGTCAAGCTTCCTTTCCAGCAATAGCGCACGACCTTTTTGTCCGCAATGAGTTGGACGAGGAAAGAAAAGAAGAATGCATCAAGCTGTATACAATGAAAAAAGAAAAACAAATCTTTACAGAGTTCCGTTTTATTTATAATTACAGTCCTATGGAAAATAACGGATTTGCTAAAGGAATTTTTTTTTATTTAGCCCAAATTTCTTTCAATAATATTTCAAAAACAAAAAACTGCCCTCTATTTCTAAAGGGCAGTCGTTTTGTTTTAGCCTCGTTTTTTTTTGCCGTCTCTAAAAGTTTGTCTTTCAGAGACATTCTGAAATTACTTGTTGTTTGTGATGAGCAGGGTCTTTGAATCCAGCTTAAGTGTTGTTTCAATATCCGTGTTCTTGCCCATTTTCAGAATGCTCAGCTGAGTTACAGAATTCTTTGAAGAAAGGTGAATAACAGCAGAGAAGTATGGAAGAAGTGCCTTTGGAGCTGAATCTTCAAGCTTGTCGCCTGCTGAAGTTGAGCTGAACCAGATTTTTGTCTTTGTTGCCTTTGCGTAGCTTGCGACTGTCTGCAAGTCGGCTTCTTTTACTTTTGAAAAATCAACATCGTCAATAACAACTCCTGCAACTGCTGTTCCGCCAGCCTTGAGCGCATTCAATGTGTTAACAACTTTTTCCAGACTGATGTTGTCCTGATTGAAGTTCAAAATTGTTCTGTTGCGAAGAATCTGCTCCTTTACGTCAGCGGCGTTTGCGATTGCCTTTTTCTTTGAAATTTCGTTGTAGATTCCATCATACCAAGAAATTACGTTTTCGCTGTGCTGGTTGAATGAAACGTGAACAAGCTGCTTTCCGTTAAGAAGTGTGTCCATTCCGAACTGAACAAGCACGGAGGTTTTTCCAAGTCCTTTTTTTGCTGTAACAAGTCCTAGTTCTCCAACCTTGAGCCCTCCGTTTGCCGCTTCGTCAAAAATGCGGATCGGGCTTCTTTCATATAATTCCTGCTTTGCCATAATGCTGCCTCCTGAATTTTTAGCTTGATTTTTTTAACTTTTGCAGAAGGTTTTGCGCTTCAAAATGTTTTTTCTTGCAAAAAGTTCTGTGTCCGTTTGAATAAGTATAGCACATAAATTTTATTTTACAATAAAAAAATCTCCAGCAAAAGAAAATTCTTTCACTGAAGATTCTGCGGTTAAACTAGGCTTTTATAATTTTATTTTGCCTGTCCAGCCTTTTTCTTTTCTGCATAAGCCTTGATAAGCTCGTCGGCAACTGCATTAGGAACTTTGCTGTATTTTTCAAATTCCATTGTGAATTCTGCTTTTCCTTGTGTAGAAGAGCGGAGAATTGTTGAGAATCCGAACATTTCAGAAAGAGGAACTTCTGCGTTTACAGTTGAGTTTCCGTTTTCATCAGAAGAATCGATGATAACACCGCGTCTCTGGTTGATAAGTCCGAACATATTTCCCTGGAATTCTGTAGGTCCTGCAATCTGAACTTTCATGATTGGCTCAAGAATTGCTGGTTTTGCCTTTGCGTAGCCTTCACGGAATGCGCCGATAGCAGCAGTCTGGAATGCTATGTCTGAAGAGTCAACCGGGTGGTACTGACCATCGTTGATTGTGCATCTTACGCCAACAACTGGTGCTCCGATGAGAGAGCCTTTTTCCATTGCTTTCTTGAAACCTTTGTCGCAAGAAGGAATGTATTCGTTTGGAATTGCTCCACCTTTGATTGCGTCAACAAACTCGTAGTCTTTTTCTGAAATTGGCTCCATAAATCCTGCAACGCGTCCGTACTGTCCTGAACCACCAGTCTGCTTTTTGTGAGTGTAGTTGAAGTCAGCGCGCTGTGTGATAGACTCGCGGTATGCAACTTCTGGCTGAGAAACTGTAACTTCGCATTTGTATTCACGTTTCATGCGCTCAACATAAACTGCAAGGTGAAGCTCGCCCATTCCCTTGATGATTGTCTGATTTGATTCAGGGTCAACGTAAGTCTGGAATGTAGGATCTTCTTTTGTAAAGCGGTTGAGTGCCTTTGACATATTTGCGGCATCCTGCTTGTTTACAGGAGTGATTGCTTCTGAAATAACAGGCTCTGGAACGAACATGGAAGTCATTGCAATGTTGAGTCCGCCACCGCAGAATGTGTCTCCTGATGCGCAGTCAACTCCGAACAACGCGATAATGTCGCCTGGCTGACCTTCGTTAATGTCTTCCATTGCCGCTGAGTTCATGCGGACAATGCGTCCAACCTTGAACTTTTTCTTTGCGCGTGTATTGTAAAGCTCATCGCCTTTTGTGATTTTTCCCTGATAGATGCGGACATAAGTAAGCTGACCGTACTGACCGTCGTCAAGTTTGAATGCAAGAGCAACACAAGGCTTGTTTTCAACATTGAAAAGCTCAACCTGCTCTTCATTCTTGTCAAGGTCAAGTCCGTAGTTGTGAACTTCTGTCGGGTTAGGAAGGTAGCGTACAACACCGTCAAGAACTGGCTGGATACCTTTGTTCATGTGCGCAGAACCGCAGAATACTGCTACGAAGTTTTCTTCAAGAGTTCCTTTGCGGATTGCGGCGATGATTTTTTCTTCTGGAATGTCTTCTTTTTCTTCCATGAGGTCTTCCATGAGCGAGTCATCAAACATTGCGGCCGCTTCAAGAAGTTCTGCTCTCTTTTCTTTTGCCTGTTCTACAAGTTCAGCCGGAATTTCTGCAACGCGGATTTCTTCACCGTCATGTCCTTCAAAATAGTAAGCCTTCATTGCGATAAGGTCTACAACACCCTGAAGCTTGTCTTCAAGACCGATTGGCAGTTCCACCATATATGCATTGAGTCCGAGCTTGTCGCGGAGCTGTGCGCATACACGAAGCGGATTTGCACCCTGACGGTCGCATTTGTTTACGAAAGCTATTCGTGGAACATGGTAGCGTTTGAGCTGGCGGTCAACTGTGATAGACTGAGACTGAACACCTGCAACAGCGCAAAGAACAAGGATTGCTCCGTCAAGAACACGGAGTGAGCGTTCAACTTCAACTGTGAAGTCTACGTGGCCTGGAGTGTCGATAAGGTTGATTGTTGTGCCTTTCCAGTTTACCTGAGTCGCTGCTGACTGGATTGTGATTCCACGCTCGCGCTCCAAATCCATAGAATCCATTACAGCGCCTACACCGTCTTTGCCATGAACTTCATGGATCTGGTGAATCTTGTTGCAGTAGAACAAGATACGTTCTGATGTTGTTGTTTTACCAGAGTCAATGTGCGCACTGATACCGATATTACGTACTTTTGTAATATCAAAACCCATAGTGTATACCTCTCAAAAAAAAATTCGTGAGTCGGCAGAATACGAAATGCAAAGATTTCCGCATAATGCAATTAATTCAAGCAATTTTATTAAAAAATAGCGGTAAATTCAATAGGTCTTGCGCTGTTTTGAAGAAAGTTTAAAAATTTAATAGAAATGCCGTTTTTATGTTCCATTTGATTTTTCTGTTTCCGCCTTTAAAAACTGTAGTCGCTGAAGGGCTGCATTTGAATTCTCCTTCATTTTCTGCAAGTGAAAATCCGATTCCGGCTTGATGAAGCATTATTTTTTTAGGATAAACTGTGCTTGCGAATGAAAATGTGTTTTTCCCCGAGTTTTCTTTTTTGTAGGAAAAAGTTGCGTTTGCCGAGGAGCTTTTGAAATTTCTTGAAGCCTTTATTTGCGTTGAATATTCTTTTTCATTTTTTTCCGTGGAATAAAGAAAAGATGCGTTTGATGAAATTTTGAATTTTCCGCTTGAAACATTCAATGCTGTTTTTGCGCAGTATTCGTTGAAATCAGTTGGAAGTTTTTCGATTGTCTGTCTTTCCGCGGAGTAAAAAAGAATTCCTGCGCTTGCTGAAGTTTTTCCGAGCCAAAATGTGTACTGCGGATTAATGCCTGCTTGCGTTTTTATTCTGTTTTCAGATATGTCAGCGGTTATTAAAGATTCGTCTGCAATATAATAGAAAGAATGAAGCAAAAAATCGCCTAAGAGAATGAAATTTTGAAGCCTTGCCCAGCAGAAATTTCCGCCGAACGGACTTTCGTGAATTCCTGCCGCTCCGGAAATTCTAAAATGCGGAAAAATAAAATTCAGTTCAGTTTCCGCCGCTCCCCGTTTTTCCGTGGAAAAAAATCTTTGCTTTTGAAACCAAGATGAAGTGTTTTCCCTTCCGTATTCAAAAAGTCCGCCAGAAAATGAAATGCTTGCGTTTGGAATAAACGGGGACGAAAATCTTTTGAAGGCAGACGCGTAAAATTCTTTTGTTTCAAGAACTGAAAACTGAATCGTTGGCAAAACAGAATTTTTGTTTCCCGGAGAAATTGAAATTGCCGCTGACAGCGGAGTTTTTGCAGAAGTCCAAGAGGGCAGGGCAGGAGAAATTCCCGGTGTTAAAAGCGATGGCTTTTTTAGCGCGCCCGGAACATAAAAGCTTGGATGCTTTAGCCTTGAAATTCCCTGCGAAAAGCGCAAAGTTCCTGCAAGAAATTCCGTGGATGCGAATTTTGTTGCCGCTGAATATTTTATTCCGTAGCGGTATTTTTGCATCGCCTCGAATTCAGAAAACGAAGAGCTTGCAATGTCGTGAAAAGTTTCTGTTCCGATTCCTGTAACCCAAATGGCAGTTAGTCCGCGGAATTTTAACTTTGCGCCGGAATCGTATTTCAGCGAAAAATTTTCCTTTCCGTCTTTTACAGGAAATTTAAAATTGTTCCCGGAATAAAATTCAATTTGCGCATGGCAAATGCTCGCCGCCAAAATAATTGCTATAAAAGTAATTTTGTTTTTCATCAATTTATTTATTTCTGAAAAAAACAATTTTCTGCATGATTTTTGTGAAAATTAATCAGCTATAAAATTTCAATGGATTATTAACCGAGTTTCTTTTAGAAACATCGCGGTTGAGCCTAATAATGACAGTAAATATAGAATTTTGATGGAAAATTATGACATTTTTTGCGTTTTTATGCTTTTTCACTTGAATAACATTGAAAAATTTTATATACTTTACGCTATATTTTATATCATAAGCATGTCAGATTGCAGCCGCTTCTTAGGCTTTGCCAGGTAAAAAGGAAAATCAAGTAAAAAAAGATATTTTCAAGCGGTTCCGGTCTTTCATGTAAGGAAAAGGGAATCGTTTATGGAAGATTTAGAAAACAAAGTTGACGGGATTACTATGCCCGCAGAGGATTCACAGGTTTCTGTGGAAAATTCAAATGAATCATCGAATGAGCCTGAGACAATTTCATTTGCAGACTTGGGACTTGATGAAATCACTCTTGCCGCTATTGAGAAAAAAGGTTTTAAAGTTCCTTCACCAATTCAGGTTCTTGCAATTCCGCGTCTTTTGAATGGAGATGCGAACGTTATCGCAAAGGCCCGCACTGGAACTGGAAAAACCGCCGCTTTTGGACTTCCTCTTGTTCAGGATTTGCGTGAAGAAAGCGACCATGTCCGCGCAATAATTCTTGAGCCTACACGCGAGCTTGCCATGCAGACTGCGACTGAAATGGCTTCGTTTACAACTGGAAAATATCCGCGCACTGCTGTTGTTTATGGCGGAGCTTCGATGGGCGAGCAGATGAGAGCTTTGCGCCGCGGAGTTGAAATTGTTGTTGGAACTCCGGGACGTGTTCAGGACTTGATTGACCGCGGTGTTCTTGATATCAGCAAAATCGATTACTTTATTCTTGATGAAGGCGATGAAATGCTTGACATGGGATTCATCGAGGATATTGAGAATATTTTTGAATGCGCAAATCAGGATTGCCGTGTTCTTTTGTTCAGTGCGACAGTACCGAAAGAAATTTTGAAAATTGCCCAGCGTTTTATGGGCGAATACGAAATTGTTGAAGAAGAAGGCTTTGAAGAAGAGCCGCTTTTGATTGAGCAGAAATATTGGGTTATGCGCGAAAGTGAAAAAGTCGATGCTTTGGTTCGTCTTATTGATATTTCGCCTGATTTCTTCGGACTTGTTTTTGTTCAGAGAAAATCTGATGCTGACTATGTTTCAAAGTCACTTGACGAGCGCGGATATGAAGCCGCCGCATTGCACGGAGATATTCCTCAGGGACAGCGTGAAAAAATCCTTGCGAGATTCCGTTCAAAGAAAACAAGAATTCTTGTTGCGACTGATGTTGCTGCTCGCGGAATTGATATTGAAGGCGTAACTCACGTTGTAAACTACGAGCTTCCTTTTGACGGTCCGACTTATGTTCACCGTATTGGACGTACAGGACGTGCCGGAGCTGCTGGAATGGCGGTTACTTTTGTAAAGCCGGAAGAAACCCGCAGACGTCTTAATTATCTTATTAATACTGTAAAGAAAAGTTCCAAGGGCGAAATTGTTGAAGACAAAGTTCCTTCAATAGAAGAAGTTCTTGAAGCAAAAAAGAGCCGCCTGTTTTCTGATATAAAAAACAAGCTTGGACTCAATCAGGAAAAATCTGAATCTCAGGCTGAAAGTGATTCTGTTTCCGCGGATGAAAATGCAGAAGCTAATGCTTGTGCAGAGCCAAAAGTTCCTCACTTAAGAAAAGGCGATCCTGTTTTTGACAAGCTTGCGGAAGAACTTTGCAACGGCCAGAATCCAGAGGAAGTTGTAGCTTCATTGCTTGCAGTTTCTTACGGCGGAATGCTGAACAAAAACCGCTACGGAAAAATCAACACTTATTCTGTTGAATCAAAAGGACGCGACAGAGACCGTGGCGGACGCCGTGAACGCGACCGTGGCTCAAGAAGAGGCGGAGATGCTTTTGTTGGCGATGATCAGCTTAGGCTTTATGTTCAGATGGGATGGGACGACGGCTACAATCCAAGAAAGATTGCGGATTTCTTCCATGACTTGCTTGGCGTTCCGGGGCGTAAAGTTGATGCTATTGATATGGCGGACAAATTTTGTCTTCTTTCTTTGCCGGCTGACGATGGAAGAAGAGCTATTGAGCTTTCCGAGCGCGATCGTTCTTTGCCGCATATGCACCTTGACACAAAAGTTACTGGCGGCGGACTTGGTGAGCGCGATTCATTTGGACGCGACCGTGGCTCAAGAAGAGGCGGACGCGACAGAGGACGTGAACGTGACCGGGGATTTGGACGCGACAGAGATTTTGGTGGACGTCGCGAACGTGATAGAGACAGGGGATTCCGCGGAGGTTCTCATGCAAGAGCTGGAGTTCACACTGCTACACAGAGAAGCGGTTCATCTTCATTCTTCAAGAGATCTGATGCTCAGGAATATTAATTTCAAATTTTAGATAGAAACGCTGCTAGAAATGGCGGCGTTTTTTTATTCTAGTCGCATTGACTTCAATGCTATTCATCAATAAAATAAAGAAATGTACGAAATAAAAGATTCAAAGCCGTTTGATACTGACGAAGAAGATTTTGACACTGTAATGGCTAGTGACATTTCATTTACAGGAAACATACGTTTTTCAAAGCCGTTTATGATAAAAGGAAAAATGAATGGAACAATCGAGGCTTCAAGTGATTTGCTTATCGATACAAATGCGGAAGTCAATGCTGATATTTCAACAGAACGTGTGCTTGTCCGCGGAAAAGTTGTAGGAAATATAAAGGGAAAAAAACTTGTTTATGTTGCTTCGACTGGTTCTGTAATTGGAGATATTTCTTCTGCGCAAGTTGTGCTTGAGCCGGGTTCTGTTTTTTCTGGAAAATGCTCAATGTCTGGAATGTAGTTTTTCAAGTTGAATTTTCAAGGTGCTGATTATGAATAAGAAAAATTGTTTTGCATTTATTATATTCTTTGTTTTTGTTTCCGCAGTTTTTTCCCAAGCCTCTCGTCCTGATGCTCTTAAGCTTTACCGTGAAGGAAAATACAAAGATGCGGTGGCTGTTTGTGAAGCTGAAATTTCTAACAATCCGAACAACATGGATTCCTATGCGGTGTTGTGCTGGTCGCTGGTTGGAAATAAACAATATAAGGAAGCCGAGCTTAGAGCTATAGAAGCGCGAAAAATAAATTCCTATGATATTCGTTTAATGGAAGTTCTTGGCGAGGCTAAATTTTATCTTGGAAAAAACAATGAAGCTCTCGATATGTTTCAACGTTATGTTGCAAATTCTTCGGAAACTGCGGCGCGGCTTGGAACTGCATATTATTACATGGGCGAAATTTATGTCCGCCAGACAAAATATGAGCATGCGGACATTTCTTTTAGCGCGGCTGTAAAATATGAGCCGATCTATAGCGCGCATTGGTGGACAAGGCTTGGCTACGCGCGTGAAATGTGCGGCGACTTTAAAAATGCCGTTACAGCTTATGACAGAGCGCTTGGCTTGAATTCCCAGAATTACGATGCTGTCCGCGGAAAAAAAAGATGCCAGGAGCGTCTTTAGTTTTTGGCTGATGAAAAATATTATTCATTTTGAAACTCTAGGCTGCAGGCTTAATCAGGACGAAACGGAAGGAGCCGCGCGTTCTTTTTCTGATGCTGGTTTTATCTGTGAATTCAATTCTATTTCGTCTGCAAAAAATCCTTCTCAAGATGTAATTTTAAGCGTGATAAACACCTGCACTGTTACAGGCAAGGCTGAACAGAAAGCTCGGCGCATAATCAGGCTTCTTCTTGAAAAATTTTTTAACGCGCCTTTGATTGTTACCGGCTGCTATGCGGAACTTGCTGATTCCGAAATAACTTCGATTTCCAAAAACAGAATTGTAATTGTTCCCGGCACAAAAAAATTTGTTTTAAAGGAAATTGCCGTTGCGATGAATGGTGGCGATCTTGATTTTAAAAGCGGAAAATTTAATTTTGAAAATCTAAAATCCTTTGTTAGCAAAAAAATATTTTCATTTGAAAGAATTGATTCTGCAAAAAAAATTCCAATGGCGATTAATCCGTTTGCTTTATATACGCCTGTTTTTGAAAAGCATAGTCGGGCGACTTTGAAAATTCAAGACGGATGCAATAATTCGTGTTCGTTCTGCAGAATTCATTTTGCCCGAGGAACTTCTGTTTCTCTTGAGCCTGAAAAAATTCTTGAGCGTGCGAAGGAAATTGAAAATTTAGGTTCTTCTGAAATTGTGCTTACAGGTGTAAATTTGAGCCAGTATGCTGGAATGTCAAAAGACGGTGCAATTTTTGATTTTAAAGATTTGCTTTCATTTTTGCTTTCTAATACAAAAAAAGTAAAATTTAGAATTTCTTCTTTTTATCCGCAGCATATAACAAAAGAACTTTGTGCAGTTTTGTCTGATAAAAGAGTTCAGCCGTTTTTTCATTTGAGCATTCAGTCTGGAAGCGATTCTATTTTGAATTCCATGCGCCGACCTTACAAACGGGAACAAGTTGAAAATGCGGTTCAGCTTCTTAGAGAATGCAAAATGAATCCGTTTATTTCTTGTGATATAATCGCAGGATTCCCAGGAGAAACGGAAGATGATTTTGAGCAGACTAAGTCATTGTGCAAAAAAATGAATTTCGCTTGGATTCACGCTTTTCCTTTTTCTGCAAGACCTGGAACAAAGGCTTATTCAATGAAACCGCAGATTCCCGAACGCATTAAAGGCGAAAGAGTAAAATGGCTGTTTGAAAAGGCTGTGGAAGGCAAAACCGCATATATTTCTTCATTCAAGGGAAAAATTCTTCCTGCAATTGTAGAAAACAGCCGCTCTTTAAGACTGTCTTCTCCTTCTGCCGCAAACTTTGTGCGCGTAAATGCTGTTACAGAAAATTTTCTTCATGCAGAGTGTCTGGTGCCTTCAAAAGGTTTTATTCCTGCTCCCGGAACCGAAGTGGAATGTTCAGGAACACTTGTGCTTTAGAATATCTCTAAAAATCCGATAAACGGGCTTCTTGAAGACTCTCTTTAGAAACAGAGTTCTATTCCTGCTGAATACTTGAGCATAAATTTGTTTGTGTCGTTATACAGAACAGACGAAGAAACCATTATACCGAATGACTTTGGAATGTAAAGCTCAAGGCTTGCCCCGACTCCGCCGCCGAGTTCGTTTAATATGTATCCGCCTTCACCGTAGACGCTTGCCCTTAAATACTTTGCAATGTTATAAGATGCTCCCAGAATTCCGCTGCATGTTAAAACAGGTTCTGCGGTATCATCTGTTTCATAATACGAACTGTCATAGTAATAATCATCGCTTTGTGGAACCGAGAAAAAAGCTGTTCCACCACATCCGGCTTCAAGGTTTCCGCCTATAAACATATTGTCAGAAAGACCGAGTGTTGCCGTGTAACCGACTGTAATATAGGCAGATTTGTCATTTGCGTAAAAGTTTACTGCACCCGGAATAAATTCATATAGCAAAGAACATATTGTGTCACGGGGATCCTGTTTACTGCTTTTGGAAGATGCAGATTTTGCCTTTTTTTTCTGTTCTTTTTTCTGCTCTTGCTCTTCTTTTTTCTGTTCTTTTTTCTGCTCCTGCTCTTCTTTTTTTTGCTCTTTTTTCTGCTTCTGCTCTTCTTTTTTCTGAGCATCAAGTTCGGCCTGTTTTTTAAGGCGGTTCTGTTTGAGCATTTCTTCGTAGTCAGACTTCTGCACTGATTCTGTTCGCCAGTCTATATCTACAGAAGGTGTATACTGGTAAGGGCAGTGCTTTAAAGGCATTACTGTCTTTATTTTTTTTCCTGTACTGACGTTGCGGAATTCAATTTTTTCAATAACAAGCATGTATGAAGACGGGTTTTTGTAACTTTGTGTACGTACAGAATAGGTAAGGACTGCTT
>OQWI01000535.1_pt1 | contig 17362 bp, 19 predicted proteins | sample 1691551 | NCBI WGS metagenome assembly OQWI01 (sample SAMN03418259, study PRJEB22391) | human gut metagenome | biome: human-gut; feature: organic feature; material: feces | host: Homo sapiens | place: Tanzania | collected 2013-01
TGAAACTGGGTATTTGCTCCATTGCACAATCTTCAAAATTTTGTGCAAAGATACAGCATTATTTGCACATTCCCAAAAGTTTTGTGCTGTATTTTCTATTAAGGTGTAATAACCTGTGTTTTTTATACATATAATCATATGCACATTGTAAATTTGTCTGTGCAATAAGCTAAGTAGAACATTTTTGTGGCAATATTAAACAATAAAGGGACATAAGCACTATTTAATGTGTTCTTATGTCCCCTTGTTTTTATTCATAGCGCATCGACTTTGCCGGATGTATATGCGATATAAGATAGCTTGGTGCTATAAGCACAAACATGGCTATCAATAATGTGGCGATATTGAGGGCTATAATGAATAGCCAGTTTATCTCTACCGGAACCGTGTCCACATAATAGGTTACGGGGTCAAGTTTTACGATGCCTGTTGTCTTCTGTAGTATGATTATAGCCAAGGCAATTACGTCGCCAATAATCAGACCCTTGCCTATGATGAATGCAGCAAACCACAGGAAGGTGTGTCGCACGGTAGAGTTGCGTGCTCCTAACGCCTTTAGTATGCCAATCATCGTTGTGCGTTCGAGGATGATGATAAGCAGTCCGCTAATCATGGTAACCACAGCCACGGCAGTCATGATGGCAAGTATAATCCACACGTTAAGGTCGAGCAGGTCGAGCCAAGAGAATATCTGTGGCGACAGTTCGCGTATGGTCTTCGACGAGTATGTGTTGCCATATTGGTCTTGCGTACGGTTTACGCGTTGTGTAAGGATGTCGGCAGTATGTCGCAGACTGTCAAAGTTGTTTACTGTCAATTCGGCTCCCGTAGCCAGGTCTTCTGTCCATCCATTCAGCTTCTGTGCCGTGTATATGTCGCAGAAGCACGTTGTCTTATCGTACTGTGAAAGGTTGGTCTGGTAGATGCCTGCGATATTGAACCTTCTGGACCATGTGGACCAACCGCGAGTCGATGCACCATGCGCAGTTAACCGAGTCGGTAAACCCGTTTAACCCAAACGCCCAGGCGATGTACAGTCAACTGGAAGGGCTTGGGATGACACAACAGCAGGCATCAGGCTGGATTGCCCAGCAGATCACCAATCAGGGGCTGATTATTTCCGCCAATGAGATCTTCTGGATGTCAGCCGGGATATTCCTCGTCCTGCTGGGGCTGGTGTGGTTTGCTAAACCGCCATTTGGCGCAGGTGGCGGCGGAGGCGGTGCGCACTAAGTACAACTAAGCCAGTTCATTTGAACTGGCTTTTTTCAATTAATTGTGAAGATAGTTTACTGACTAAATGTGCAGTTCCTGCAACTTCTCTTTCGGCAGCGCCAGTTCTTCGTTGCTGTTGATGCGCACGTCACGTTCCAGAATGCTACGCGCAATATCCTGTGCTTCCTGCAACGAGTGCATCTGGTAAGTGCCACACTGGTAGACGTTCAGTTCCGGGATCTGATTCTGATCCTGCACTTTCAGCACGTCTTCCATTGCCGCTTTCCAGGCATCAGCAACACGCTGCTCATCTGGCGTACCAATCAGACTCATATAAAAACCGGTGCGGCAGCCCATTGGCGAGATATCGATAATCTCTACACCATTACCGTTAAGATGGTTACGCATAAAACCAGCAAACAGGTGCTCCAGGGTATGGATCCCTCTTTCTGGCATCACTTCTTTGTTCGGCACGCAGAAGCGCAGATCGAACACGGTGATTGCGTCGCCATGCGGGGTGTTCATTGTTTTCGCCACCCGAACTGCAGGCGCTTCCATCCGGGTATGATCGACTGTGAAGCTATCTAACAACGGCATTTAGCCACCTCCGGTAATTTTTTTAAAAATTTTCTGAACTCTTTCTTCCCAGGCGAGTCTGAGTATATGAAAGACGCGCATTTGTTATCATCATCCCTGAATTCAGAGATGAAATTTTGGCCACTCACGAGTGGCCTTTTTCTTTTCTGTCAGGCGTGTTTTTCCAGCCACACCGCAAACGGTTCGGTATCTGCGGCTTCCATTTCCTGCTGACGGCGTTCAGACGCCTCGCGCTCGGCTACAAAATCCTCTTCGCGCAGAATTTCCAGCGGCTCTTCACGCAGCAGATTACGGTAGGCTTCTGCAAATGCTTTGCCTGTTCCGCCAATACCAGTATCAATCATAGACCTTAAGATACGGGCAGAGAAAGTCAGATCGGGATTATCGAAGCAGGCGACCAGTTCATCACACACTTTCTGATACGCTTCGCCGCCGTTAATGCTATCCAGCGTTTGCGCGACGCGTTTCAGATCGCGGAACAGATCTTTACCCACCTGCGGTAACGGGAACTGCGCGGTTTCGCAGCCGATACCCAGCGTCAGACCCGGTTTGCGACCTTCGAGGATCACCCGGTTCCAGTTAACGCGTGTACAGGCAAGTTCGCTACTGCTCATTTCCGGTGCATCAGCCAGCGCACACCAGACCATAAACAGGTCGAGGAATCGCACCTGCTGTTCATCTACACCAATCGGCGAGAACGGGTTGATGTCCAGCGAACGCACTTCAATATATTCAATGCCGCCACGTAACAGCGCATCAGAAGGCGACTCGCCGCTGCGGGTAACGCGTTTTGGACGAATCGGCGCGTACAGTTCGTTTTCAATCTGCAGCACATTGCTATTGATTTGCAGCCGCTTACCATCTTTCTCAATACCAATCTTCGCGTACTCTTCCGATGGCGTTTTGATTGCCTGTTTCAGGCCCGCTACGTACTCGTAAAGATCGTTGAAGGTAATACCAAGATTGCTTTGCGATTTATTGGTATAGCCAAGATCGCTCAAACGAAGAGAGGTCGCATACGGCAGGTAATACATACCGCACTCGGTTTTCTCAAACGGCAGCGACGTTGGTTTACCTTGCAGGAATGAAGAGCATATTGCCGGAGACGCGCCAAACAGATAAGGAATGACCCAACCGAAGCGATAGTAGTTGCGAATAACGCGGAAATAGCCCGCAGAGATTTTCTCTTTAGCATCAGCGCCCGAAATATCGCCACACTTCGCTTGCCAGAATGCCATAGGCAAAGAGAAGTTGTAATGCACGCCGGAGATGGTTTGCATCAGCGCGCCGTAGCGATTTTTCAGCCCTTCACGGTACAGCGTTTTAAAGCGTCCGGTGTTAGAAGTGCCATACTGCGCCAGTTCGATGTCCTGACCTTCTGCGATGTAGCATGGCATACTTAACGGCCACATCCGCTCATCGCCCATGTTGCGCGCCGTATAGCGATGCAGGTCGCGCATAAAGGTCAGCATATGTTCAATATCACCATCCACTGGTGTAATAAATTCCAGCAATGCTTCCGCAAAATCGGTAGTTATCCATTTATGCGTCAGTGCGGAACCTAATGCTTCAGGATGACCTGTTGTTGCCAGTGTGCCATCAGCATTAACACGCAAAGTTTCGCGCTCCAGCCCACGCTGTATCCCCTTTAACGCCTGAGGATGTTTTTCCAGCCAGGCCAGCGCCTGTGATACGTCCGGGATCAAATTGACCTCCCGCCTGTCAAAATCGTTTTAATTAGCATAACTGTAATGGTGACCATATGTGCAGGCCTACAATTAGTGCCACCACATCATGCCCTGAACGGTCGCTGCTGCAACTGCAACATAGCGTAACGCTTTACCAAGGCACAAAAAAAAGATTACCGGCCCCCAGGAGATGCGCATCCATCCCGCTAACAGACACAGTAAATCGCCAACCACGGGCATCCAGCTTAATAATAGCGTGACTGCACCATAGCGTTTCAGCCAGCCGGTAGCTTTCTCTTGCCAGCGCGATGTTTTACGCAATGGAAAGAAACGCCCAAGGATAACGTTAGTTAACCCTCCAAGGCTATTACCCATTGTTGCTGTTAAAACTAAAACCCAGGGATGACTGATCCCGGAAAGCAACATTGCCACCAGCACGACTTCGGAGTTGCCGGGTAATAGTGTAGCGCTGAGAAAACTACTGGCAAACAACGAGAAAAGCGATAACGCTTCACTCACAGCAAGCGAACATCCACAGCGTCCATGCCTGCTGCACGGGCCGCCTGAATACCGAAATCGGCATCTTCAAAGACCACACACTGCGTCGGTTGCACGCCCATACGCTGCGCGCACAACAAAAATGTGTCTGGCGCGGGTTTATGGTGTTTGACGTGATCGGCAGCGACGACGGCGTCAAAATAATGGCGTAATCCCAGGTGCGCCAGCAATGCCTCAGCGATGGCGCTTTCACTCCCCGTTCCTACAGCCATTGGGCGACGACCATGCCAACTTTTCACCACTTCAACAAGAGGAAGCGGCTCGACACTATCCAGTAGCATACTTCTTACTGCTTCTGTTTTTTCACGCGCTAACGCATGCGGGTCGAGATCGGCCTGATTCAGCTCAATAATTGCCTGAGCAATACGCCAGGTGGGCGAGCCATTAAGCGCAATCATTGCCTGAACATCGTACTGAAGACCGTAGTGCCCTAATACTTCGCGCCACGCTTTACGGTGCGTAGGCTCCGTATCCAGGATTGTGCCATCCATATCAAAAATTAAACCTGCATAACGCTCGTACATGGTCTTCTCGCAAGTCGAAAAATATGACGCTACTTTAGCGTAATTGCTTGATTTTGTCGCTGATGGCGAAGGAGAAGGAAATTCAGGAAATGGATAAAGTAGTTATTTAGAAATGAGATATTTTTGAAAGAAATTTTTTGGAGAAGATGGTGCATCCGGGAGGATGACTCACTGGCGTTCGCCCTTCGGGCCGTTGCTAAAGCAACGTTATCCTTCCTGGTGCCTGCGGTTAATTCCGCTACCTCTTCGATATCTTCATTGCTGAAGATTTCGGAGAATATGGTGCATCCGGGAGGATTCGAACCTCCGACCGCTCGGTTCGTAGCCGAGTACTCTATCCAGCTGAGCTACGGATGCAAATGGCGGTGAGGCGGGGATTCGAACCCCGGATGCAGCTTTTGACCGCATACTCCCTTAGCAGGGGAGCGCCTTCAGCCTCTCGGCCACCTCACCACACGCCTCTTACGAGTGCTTCGAAGAACTTGTTTATCGCTCATCGTCGCTGCGTGGCGCACATATTACTTTCTGAGACTTATAAGTCAAACAATTTTTCCCACTCTTTTATCGTTTGCACACTTCACGCTCAATTAGTCTGTAAAAACGTCAAAAAGAGTGTTTTATCAACAGAAAAACGGAGGTCTGACAGATAGCAGTAATGTAAAAAAATGGAGACTTAAGTTGAATGAACGGGAGTAAAGCGAAAAGACTATAGAGTGAAGGAGAAATTTTGAGGGTGCGTCTCACCGATAAAGATGAGACGCGGAAAGATTAGTAACTGGACTGCTGGGATTTTTCAGCCTGGATACGCTGGTAGATCTCTTCACGGTGAACAGAAACTTCCTTCGGGGCATTTACGCCAATACGAACCTGGTTGCCCTTTACCCCTAAAACTGTCACGGTGACCTCATCCCCAATCATGAGGGTCTCACCAACTCGACGAGTCAGAATCAGCATTCTTTGCTCCTTGAAAGATTAAAAGAGTCGGGTCTCTCTGTATCCCGGCATTATCCATCATATAACGCCAAAAAGTAAGCAATGACAAACACATTACATCTAAGCAGTCATGGCATTACATTCTGTTAAACCTAAGTTTAGCCGATATACACAACTTCAACCTGACTTTATCGTTGTCGATAGCGTTAATGCGAATGCCGTGAAGCGAGTCCACGGCATTGCCTGACGCTTATATTATTGCAATTTCGCGCTGACCCAGCCTTTCACACTGGCTAACGCTGCAGGTAAGGCCGCAGCATCCGTACCACCGGCTTGCGCCATGTCAGGACGTCCACCACCCTTGCCGCCCACCTGCTGAGCGACCATACCAATCAGTTCCCCTGCTTTCACACGATCTGTGACGTCCTTAGATACGCCTGCAATCAGAGAAACCTTACCTTCGGCTACCGTTGCCAGCACGATAATTGTCGACCCCAGCTGATTTTTTAAATCGTCAACCATGGTACGCAACATTTTCGGCTCAACACCGCTAAGCTCGCTAACCAACAGCTTAACACCATTAACATCAATTGCCTTACTGGAAAGATTTGCGCTCTCCTGTGCGGCAGCTTGTTCTTTAAGCTGTTGTAGTTCTTTTTCTAACTGACGCGTACGTTCCAGTACTGAGCGCACTTTATCAGCCAGATTATTGCTATCGCCTTTCAGCAGATGCGCGACTTCGCTTAAGCGATCGCTGTCTGCATGAACGGTGGCGATAGCACCTTCTCCGGTTACCGCTTCGATACGACGAACGCCTGCAGCAGTACCCGATTCAGAGATGATGCGGAACAGACCAATATCACCAGTGCGGCTGGCGTGAGTACCGCCACACAGCTCGGTGGAGAAATCGCCCATGCTCAGCACGCGTACGCGCTCATCATACTTCTCGCCGAACAGCGCCATCGCACCTTTCGCTTTCGCCGCTTCGAGATCCATGATGTTGGTTTCGATCGGCAAATTGCGACGAATCTGTGCGTTCACCAGGTCTTCGACCGCACGAATCTCTTCTGGTTTCATCGCTTCGTTGTGTGAGAAGTCGAAGCGCAGCACCTTGTCGTTAACCAGTGAACCTTTCTGCGATACATGAGTACCCAGAACCTGGCGCAGCGCAGCGTGCATCAGGTGCGTTGCGGAGTGATTCAGACGAATACGGGCGCGACGAGCCTCATCAACATCAGCCTGCACAGCGTCGCCCACTTTCAGAGAACCCGCAGCAAGTTTACCGATGTGACCAATCGCCTGGCCGTATTTCTGCGTATCTTCCACCACGAAGGAGAAGTTAGCGCCTTTCAGTTCGCCTTTATCACCAACCTGACCGCCGGATTCCGCATAGAATGGCGTTTGATCCAGCACGACCACAGCTTCCTGGCCTGCATTGATGGCATCAACCGCTTTACCATCAACAAACAGCGCGGTCACTTTGCCGTTCAGTTCCAGATGGTCATAGCCTTTAAATTCAGATGCACTGTCAACACGGATCATTGCGTTGTAATCGGCACCAAAGCCGCTGGCTTCGCGCGCCCGACGACGCTGCTCTTCCATTGCTGCTTCAAAACCAGCTTCGTCAACTTTGATGTTGCGCTCACGACAAACATCAGCCGTCAGGTCAACCGGGAAGCCATAGGTGTCGTACAGACGGAAAGCAGTTTCACCATCCAGCGTATCACCAGAAAGTTTTGCCAGCTCTTCATCCAGCAACGCCAGACCGCGCTCCAGAGTACGAGCAAACTGCTCTTCTTCAGTCTTCAGCACCTGCTCAACCTGCGCCTGCTGGCGTTTCAGGTCTTCACCCGCAGAGCCCATAACGTCGATCAGCGGACCAACCAGTTTGTAGAAGAAGGTTTCTTTCGCGCCGAGCATATTACCGTGACGCACTGCGCGACGAATGATACGACGCAGTACATAACCACGGTTTTCATTGGACGGCATTACGCCATCCGCGATCAGGAACGCACAAGAACGAATGTGGTCAGCGATTACGCGCAGCGATTTATTGCTCAGATCGGTTGCGCCAGTGACTTTCGCTACCGCCTGGATCAACGTGCGGAACAGGTCGATGTCATAGTTAGAGTTAACGTGTTGCAGCACCGCAGCAATACGCTCCAGACCCATACCGGTATCTACAGACGGCTTCGGCAGCGGTTCCATCGTGCCATCGGCCTGGCGGTTGAACTGCATGAAGACGATGTTCCAGATCTCAATGTAGCGGTCGCCGTCTTCTTCCGGACTTCCCGGAGGGCCACCCCAAATGTGGTCGCCGTGATCGTAGAAGATTTCGGTGCACGGGCCGCACGGACCAGTGTCACCCATCTGCCAGAAGTTGTCAGATGCGTATGGCGCACCTTTGTTATCGCCGATGCGAATAATACGTTCGCGCGGGATCCCTACTTCTTTTTCCCAGATTTCGTAGGCTTCGTCGTCGCTTTCATAGACGGTAACCCACAGACGCTCTTTCGGCAGGGCAAACCATTTTTCGCTGGTCAGCAGTTCCCATGCAAACTGAATGGCATCGTGTTTGAAATAGTCGCCGAAGCTGAAGTTGCCCAGCATTTCGAAGAAGGTATGGTGACGCGCGGTGTAACCGACGTTTTCCAGGTCGTTGTGTTTACCACCCGCACGCACGCAGCGTTGGGAAGTGGTAGCGCGGGAATAATTACGCTTGTCGAGCCCAAGGAACACATCCTTGAACTGGTTCATCCCGGCGTTGGTAAACAACAAAGTTGGGTCGTTATGGGGTACCAGGGAGCTGCTGGCAACTACCTGATGTCCCTTACTATGGAAAAAGTCGAGAAACGCCTGACGGATCTCAGCGGTGCTCTTGCTCATAATTATCCTGAAATCAAGCTAACGAAATATCGCCACCAGCTCCAGCGTGTCTTAACCGCCGGGCTGGTAACTGAAAAGTGGGAATAAGATAAGTTTTCTTGACTGGGAAGTAAAATACCGTATGCGTTCAGTCGGCAAAATTTCGCCAAATATCCTGGATATCTTCCATCAGATAGCCACGATAGAGCAGAAAACGCTGGATCTTAACTTTTTCTGAAAAGACAGTTGGCAAAGGTTCACCATATTTTCGCGTCGCCTGATCGCGCGCCAGTGCGCACCAGTCGATGTCACATTCACGCATCGCTTTTTCTGTCGCTTCGCGGGAAATACCTTTCTGATTCAGTTCCTGGCGAATACGCGCAGGTCCATAACCTTTGCGGCTACGGCTGGCGATAAAGCGCGCCACAAATCGGCTGTCATCGAGATAGCCATGTTCATGGCACCAGGCAATAACGCGCTCGTAATCTTCTGCCGTAGCATCAATCTCTTCTGGGCCATTTTTGCCCATAATCGGTGCCGCGAGTTTACGTCGCAGTTCTTGCTCACTGTGATCGCGCACCGCCAGAATGCGTACCGCACGATCCAACAGGCGAGCATATGCCGGGCGACGGGACGTTGATTCTGTCATGGCATATCCTTACAACTTAAAAAAGCAAAAGGGCCGCAGATGCGACCCTTGTGTATCAAACAAGACGATTAAAAATCTTCGTTAGTTTCTGCTACGCCTTCGCTATCATCTACAGAGAAATCCGGCGTTGAGTTCGGGTTGCTCAGCAGCAACTCACGTACTTTCTTCTCGATCTCTTTCGCGGTTTCCGGGTTATCTTTCAGCCAGGCAGTTGCATTCGCTTTACCCTGACCGATCTTCTCACCTTTGTAGCTGTACCACGCGCCTGCTTTCTCGATCAGCTTCTCTTTTACGCCCAGGTCAACCAGTTCGCCGTAGAAGTTGATACCTTCGCCGTAGAGGATCTGGAATTCAGCCTGTTTAAACGGCGCAGCGATTTTGTTCTTCACCACTTTCACGCGGGTTTCGCTACCCACCACGTTTTCGCCCTCTTTCACCGCGCCGATACGACGGATGTCGAGACGAACAGAGGCGTAGAATTTCAGCGCGTTACCACCGGTAGTGGTTTCCGGGTTACCGAACATCACACCAATTTTCATACGGATCTGGTTGATGAAGATCAGCAGCGTGTTGGACTGCTTCAGGTTACCCGCCAGCTTACGCATCGCCTGGCTCATCATACGTGCCGCAAGGCCCATGTGAGAGTCGCCGATTTCGCCTTCGATTTCCGCTTTCGGCGTCAGTGCCGCCACGGAGTCAACGACGATAACGTCTACTGCGCCAGAACGCGCCAGGGCGTCACAGATTTCCAGTGCCTGCTCGCCGGTGTCCGGCTGGGAGCACAGCAGGTTGTCGATATCGACGCCCAGTTTACGTGCGTAGATTGGGTCCAGCGCGTGTTCAGCATCGATAAACGCACAGGTTTTACCTTCACGCTGCGCTGCGGCGATCACCTGCAGCGTCAGCGTGGTTTTACCGGAAGATTCCGGTCCGTAGATTTCGACGATACGGCCCATCGGCAGACCACCTGCCCCAAGCGCGATATCCAGTGAAAGCGAACCGGTAGAGATGGTTTCCACATCCATGGAACGGTCTTCACCCAGGCGCATGATGGAGCCTTTACCAAATTGTTTCTCAATCTGGCCCAGTGCTGCCGCCAACGCTTTCTGTTTGTTTTCGTCGATAGCCATTTTTACTCCTGTCATGCCGGGTAATACCGGATAGTCAATATGTTCTGTTGAAGCAATTATACTGTATGCTCATACAGTATCAAGTGTTTTGTAGAAATTGTTGCCACAAGGTCTGCAATGCATACGCAGTAGCCTGACGGCGCCCCGCATCCCGGTCGCCGCTGAAGCATTCCCGCCGGGTAATGCCTTCACCGCGGGCAGTGGCAAAAGCAAACCAGACGGTGCCGACAGGCTTCTCTTCACTGCCGCCATCCGGCCCGGCGATACCACTAATAGACACGGCGTAATCAGCACGAGCCGCTTTCAGGGCGCCTATCGCCATTTCCACCACGACGGGTTCGCTCACCGCGCCATGCTGCGCCAGCGTCTCTTCGCGTACGCCGATCATCTGCGCTTTGGCTTCGTTACTGTAGGTGACAAATCCGCGTTCAAACCAGGCGGAGCTACCGGCAATATCGGTAATCACTTTCGCTACCCAACCACCGGTACAAGACTCGGCAGTTGTTACGGTTGCGCCACGGGCTTTCAGCGCCTGCCCAACCTGTTCACTTAACTGCATCAGTTCACTGTCAGTCATCACAACCTCTGTCAGTCAAAAATTTATGCCGGACAAGATAGCACTTTCGTCAGGAAGATGGTGTTGGCGTTGCAATTTTACGAGGAGGATTCAGAAAAAAGCTGATTAGCCAGAGGGAAGCTCACGCCCCCCTCTTGTAAATAGCTACTGTACTCGCGCCAGCGCCACGGCTTGTCCTAACTGCCAGACCGCCATTGCGTAATGGGTACTGTGGTTATAACGGGTAATGGTGTAGAAGTTCGGCAGACCGTACCAGTACTGGTAACCTGTTCCAACATCCAGACGCAGCAGGCTGGCTTGTTGATGGTTGCCCAGCGGCTGCTGTGGCGTTAAACCTGCCGCGGCAAGCTGCGAAATGCTGTACCTGGTTTTGAAGCCATTTGGCAAGCCTGGAGCCTGACCGTTTGCCATTACCGCGACCTGATCGCCTTTCACCCAGCCGTGCGCTTTGAAATAATTCGCCACGCTACCGATCGCATCAACCGGATCCCACAGGTTGATATGCCCGTCGCCGCTGAAATCTACCGCATATTGTTTGTAAGACGACGGCATAAACTGTCCGTAGCCCATCGCCCCGGCAAAGGAACCTTTCAGATTGAGCGGATCGTCCTGCTCGTCGCGCGCCATCAACAGGAAGGTTTCCAGCTCGCCAGAGAAATACTCCGCGCGGCGTGGGTAGTTAAATGACAGCGTTGCCAGCGCATCGAGGATGCGAGTTTTCCCCATCACGCGCCCCCAGCGGGTTTCAACGCCGATAATCCCGACGATAATTTCCGGCGGTACGCCATACACCTGCCACGCGCGATTCAACGCATCTTCATACTGATTCCAGAAAACCACACCGTTCTGCACGTTGTCCGGCGTAATAAATTTTTTGCGATAACGCAGCCATGCGCCGTTCGGACCTGATGGCGGTTTCACCGATGTCGTTGGTGCCTGGTTATCCATCAGCCGCAGTACCGAATCCAGACGCTTCGCCTGGGACAGAATTTCCTGCAACTGCTGACGATCGAAACCGTGTTTGTTCACCATTTTGTCGATGAACTGCTGGGCATTCGGGTTATTGGCGAAGTCACCGCCCATCTGCATCACATTGTGCTGCGGCTCAAGCAGGAAGCCGCCAGACGGCGTTCCGGTGGTCGTTTCAGTCTCAGTAGGTTTTGGCTTGCTGCTACAGGCGGCAAGCAACACAAAAAGGGGAAGCAATGTTACATAACGACGCTTGAACATGAGGGGTCCATTTAACAGATTCAACCAGGGGCAAGTATGGTAAAGCATCACGCCCCGCACAAGGAAGCGGTAGTCACTGCCCGATACGGACTTTACATAACTCAACTCATTCTCCTCGCTATCCTTTTACTCAAACTTTCAAATTAAAATATTTATCTTTCATTTTGCGATCAAAGTAACACTTTTAAATCTTTCAATCTGATTAGATTAGGTTGCCGTTTGGTAATAAAACAATAAATCCTGAAGGAGAGAACAATGATAGAAACCATTACTCATGGTGCAGAGTGGTTTATCGGGCTGTTCCAAAAGGGCGGAGAGGTGTTTACCGGGATGGTGACCGGCATTCTTCCGCTGTTGATTAGCCTGCTGGTTATCATGAACGCACTGATTAATTTTATCGGTCAGCATCGTATTGAACGTTTTGCTCAACGTTGCGCCGGTAACCCTGTTTCCCGTTACCTACTGTTACCATGCATTGGCACGTTTGTCTTTTGCAATCCGATGACCTTAAGCCTGGGGCGCTTTATGCCGGAAAAGTACAAACCCAGCTACTACGCGGCGGCCTCTTATAGCTGCCACTCAATGAATGGCCTCTTCCCCCATATCAACCCTGGCGAACTGTTTGTTTATCTTGGCATTGCCAGCGGTCTGACAACGCTGAACCTGCCACTTGGCCCACTGGCGGTGAGTTATCTGCTGGTTGGTCTGGTCACCAACTTCTTCCGCGGCTGGGTGACCGATCTGACCACCGCTATTTTTGAGAAAAAGATGGGCATTCAACTTGAACAAAAAGTTCATCTGGCAGGAGCAACATCATGACGCATATTCGGATCGAAAAAGGAACGGGGGGCTGGGGCGGCCCGCTTGAGCTGAAAGCCACGCCGGGAAAAAAAATCGTCTATATCACCGCCGGTACCCGGCCTGCGATTGTCGACAAACTGGCACAGCTTACTGGCTGGCAGGCTATTGACGGATTTAAAGAAGGTGAACCCGCGGAGGCGGAAATTGGTGTCGCGGTAATCGACTGTGGCGGCACATTACGCTGCGGCATTTATCCGAAACGGCGTATTCCCACCATTAATATCCACTCGACGGGCAAGTCCGGTCCACTGGCGCAGTACATTGTGGAAGATATTTATGTCTCTGGCGTAAAAGAAGAAAACATCACTGTAGTGGGTGATGCGACACCACAACCCTCTTCCGTGGGCCGTGACTATGACACCAGCAAGAAAATCACCGAACAAAGCGATGGTTTACTGGCGAAGGTGGGAATGGGTATGGGTTCTGCCGTTGCCGTGTTGTTTCAATCTGGTCGTGACACCATCGACACTGTATTAAAAACCATTCTTCCGTTTATGGCATTCGTCTCGGCGCTCATTGGCATCATTATGGCTTCTGGCCTTGGTGACTGGATTGCCCACGGTCTTGCTCCGCTGGCGAGCCATCCACTGGGTCTGGTCATGCTGGCGCTCATCTGCTCCTTCCCGCTGCTTTCACCTTTCCTCGGCCCAGGCGCAGTTATCGCACAGGTTATCGGCGTATTGATTGGCGTGCAGATTGGTCTCGGCAATATTCCGCCGCATCTGGCTTTACCTGCACTGTTTGCCATCAACGCGCAGGCGGCCTGCGACTTCATTCCGGTCGGTTTGTCGCTGGCGGAAGCCCGTCAGGACACGGTTCGCGTCGGTGTCCCTTCTGTACTGGTGAGCCGCTTTTTAACCGGCGCGCCGACTGTACTGATCGCCTGGTTTGTCTCCGGTTTTATCTATCAATAGAGGCTGAAACATGACCGTTATTTATCAGACCACCATCACCCGTATCGGCGCGAGTGCCACTGACGCCCTCAGCGACCAGATGCTCATCACCTTTCGTGAAGGCGCGCCAGCGGACCTCGAAGAGTATTGCTTCATTCATTGCCACGGCGAGTTGAAAGGTGCACTCCATCCCGGTTTGCAATTTACGCTCGGGCAGCATCGCTATCCGGTGACCGCTGTTGGCAGCGTGGCGGAAGACAACCTTCGCGAACTGGGTCATGTCACCCTGCGCTTCGATGGTTTAAACGAAGCGGAATTTCCGGGCACTGTCCATGTGGCAGGCCCTGTACCCGACGATATCGCGCCGGGATCGGTTTTGAAGTTTGAATCTGTTAAGGAGTAAAAAATGAATCAGGTTGCCGTTGTCATCGGTGGTGGGCAAACCTTAGGCGCGTTCCTGTGCCACGGTCTGGCTGCCGAGGGGTATCGCGTCGCGGTTGTCGATATTCAGAGCGACAAAGCCGCAAATGTGGCACAAGAAATTAACGCCGAATATGGTGAAGGAACAGCGTATGGTTTTGGTGCTGACGCCACTAGCGAGCAAAGCGTTCTGGCGCTCTCTCGTGGGGTAGATGAAATCTTTGGTCGTGTGGATTTACTGGTCTACAGCGCCGGAATTGCAAAAGCAGCCTTTATCAGCGACTTCCAGCTCGGCGATTTTGACCGTTCGCTACAGGTGAATCTGGTGGGTTATTTCCTGTGTGCGCGTGAATTTTCGCGTTTGATGATCCGCGATGGGATTCAGGGACGCATTATTCAGATCAACTCGAAATCCGGCAAAGTGGGCAGCAAACACAATTCTGGTTATAGCGCCGCGAAATTTGGTGGCGTAGGGCTGACTCAATCACTGGCGCTGGATCTGGCGGAGTACGGCATTACGGTGCATTCACTGATGCTCGGTAACCTGCTGAAATCGCCGATGTTCCAGTCACTGTTGCCACAATACGCGACCAAGCTGGGTATCAAACCGGATCAAGTCGAGCAGTATTACATCGACAAAGTACCGCTCAAACGCGGCTGCGATTATCAAGATGTGCTGAATATGCTGCTGTTCTACGCCAGTCCTAAGGCGTCGTACTGCACCGGACAGTCGATCAATGTCACCGGCGGTCAGGTGATGTTCTGATCAACAGCGGAGATCCATTAAGGATCTCCGTGAGAATATAGAATGCCTGATGCGCTACGCTCATCAGGCATACAGGACTTCCGCCACTACATTAAGGAAAAGTTATGGTATCCGCACTCATCACCGTCGCCGTTATCGCCTGGTGTGCGCAACTGGCCTTAGGCGGCTGGCAAATTTCTCGTTTTAACCGTGCCTTCGACACACTATGCCAGCAAGGGCGGGTTGGCGTGGGCCGTTCCAGCGGGCGCTTTAAACCGCGGGTCGTGGTCGCCATCGCGCTGGACGATCAGCAGCGCATCGTCGACACCTTGTTTATGAAAGGACTGACCGTCTTCGCCCGACCGCAAAAAATTCCCGCAATTACCGGTATGCATGCGGGTGATTTACAGCCCGATGTGATCTTTCCCCATGATCCACTATCACAGAATGCTCTATCATTGGCGCTTAAACTGAAACGTGGATAATTTCGTTGTGAATGTTACTTGCTTGCGAAGTTATCATTTTGAAACCTAAATCAGGTAATCACGCCCATGAAACCTCGTCAGCGTCAGGCCGCCATTCTGGAGTATCTGCAAAAGCAGGGTAAATGCTCGGTTGAAGAATTGGCACAATACTTTGACACCACAGGCACAACCATTCGCAAAGATCTGGTCATTCTGGAACATGCCGGAACCGTCATTCGTACTTATGGCGGAGTGGTGTTGAATAAAGAGGAATCCGATCCGCCTATCGATCATAAAACACTCATCAACACCCACAAGAAAGAGCTGATTGCAGAAGCTGCCGTTAGTTTTATCCATGATGGCGATTCGATCATTCTTGATGCTGGCAGTACCGTTTTGCAGATGGTTCCCCTGCTCTCGCGCTTTAATAACATCACGGTGATGACCAACAGCCTGCATATCGTCAATGCGCTATCCGAACTGGATAACGAACAAACTATCCTGATGCCAGGCGGAACGTTTCGTAAAAAATCGGCCTCATTTCACGGACAGCTGGCAGAGAATGCCTTCGAACATTTCAGTTTCGATAAATTGTTTATGGGCACCGACGGCATCGATCTCAATGCGGGCGTAACCACCTTCAACGAGGTTTATACCGTCAGTAAGGCAATGTGCAATGCCGCGCGCGAAGTGATTTTGATGGCGGACTCATCAAAGTTTGGCCGTAAAAGCCCCAACGTAGTTTGCAGTCTTGAAAGCGTCGATAAGCTGATTACCGACGCAGGTATCGATCCGGCGTTTCGTCAGGCGCTGGAAGAGAAAGGGATCGATGTGATCATAACCGGAGAGAGCAATGAGTGAAGCACTACTGAACGCGGGACGTCAGACGTTAATGCTGGAGTTGCAGGAAGCAAGCCGTTTACCGGAACGTCTGGGCGATGATTTTGTTCGCGCCGCCAATATCATCCTGCACTGCGAAGGCAAAGTGGTGGTTTCGGGAATTGGCAAATCGGGCCACATTGGTAAGAAAATCGCCGCAACACTTGCCAGTACCGGCACACCGGCTTTTTTTGTCCATCCGGCAGAAGCACTGCACGGCGATCTGGGGATGATTGAAAGCCGCGATGTGATGCTGTTTATCTCTTACTCCGGTGGCGCGAAGGAACTGGATCTGATTATTCCGCGTCTGGAAGATAAATCTATCGCGCTGCTGGCGATGACCGGCAAACCGACGTCACCGCTGGGCCTGGCGGCAAAAGCGGTGCTGGATATCTCCGTAGAACGCGAAGCCTGCCCGATGCTCGGCCTTTGCCGAGGGTATAGCCGGTGCATGAGAATGAGACTGCCGATAAGGTGGCAGGAATTACGATAACGATAAGGAAGGGTGTCCCGCACCACGGAAGGTCGGCGCGAGGGCCGGGGCGCCGTAGGGGAGGAAAGGACTATGTTTACAGGAGAACACCTGATTTGGATAGGTCTGTGCGCGGCGTTTATCGCCGCCATGACGGTGCTGAGCCGCCGGAATAACTGGACGCTGCGCCGGGCCGGAGGCGTTATGACGGTCATCTGCGTCTGCAGTGAGGTCAGCAAGATCATGAGCGATATGCAGGCCAGCCCCTACGGGGGCATGACCCTGGCGCCCCAGTCCCTGCCCTTTCATCTGTGCAGCATGATGATCTTTGCCGTTTTGTATATCACCTTTGGCCGGGAGGGCCGGGGCAAGCAGACGGTGATAGATTTCGTGGCCGTCATGGGGACTCTGGGCAGCTTTTGCGCCCTTATGAGGGCGTATCTGTACCGTCGGAATACACGCTATGCATATGCAGGTCCGGGCTGTGAAAGGCTGCCTGCTTCATCGGGCCGCCTCCCGCTCCTTTTTCCCGCGGCGCTCCCGCACCAGAAACGGCAGGTGAAACCCCGTCACTATGGCCGCGCCCAGGGCAATCAGCCGCAGGAAATAGGCATACCAGCCGCTCTCCAGATTCAAATACGGCAGCCCCTCCAGGGGCGGCC